>Ga0114946_10001120_pt1 | contig 18342 bp, 17 predicted proteins | sample WalLakDeSediment_FD_88676 | JGI IMG/M metagenome (GOLD analysis project Ga0114946, IMG submission 88676) | Lake sediment microbial communities from Walker lake, Nevada to study Microbial Dark Matter (Phase II) - Walker Lake 11/02/13 Deep Sediment | ecosystem: Environmental > Aquatic >...
CATTATCACGAGCTAACCCAATTGGCTGATCTGCTGCCAGGAGTATGCAATTACAACGTGGCAGTGAGTGAGTCAGAAGGGCAGGTTGTCTTCTTGCACAAAATTGTGCCCGGAGGAGCAGATCGATCGTATGGGATCCATGTAGCCCAATTGGCCGGGTTACCCCGTCCAGTTGTACACCGGTCAGGCGAGATATTAAAACAGCTTGAAGCCTCTTCAGGTAAAGCAGTCCACTTAGAGCCCGAAATAACCCGGCAACTGGTGCTTTTCCCAGAGACCAATCCACTGCTGGATGAACTCAAAGCGCTTGATCCAAACACCTTATCGCCAATTGAGGCGTTGAATAAGATCTATGAATGGAGAAACAAATTTCTGAAAGACGCTCAATAGAGAAATAACAAAAACCTGATAATTTCAGGTAAAAAAGCCGAAAAGGAGAATATTGATGCAAGCGGATTTCAAAGAATTAAACGACCGAATCGCAGAGATTGATGACTTAAATCGAATCCAATCTCTGCTCTATTGGGATCTACAAACCTACATGCCACCTAATGGCTCGGAAGCTCGTAGTTCACAGATATCTGTTTTGAGCCGGTTGGTACATGAACGTGTAACCTCAGAGCAGATTGGAAAAAAATTGGAAGATCTTCGTCCTTTGGTCTCTCAAATGGACTCGAATTCAAGTGAAGCTCGCGCTTTTGTGAAAATTGATTCTGCATATTCAAAACTTACCCGCATCCCTGTAGAGTGGGTAAGTGAGTTCTCGCGCCTGACCACACGTGCTCACAAGTTTTGGGCTCAGGCGAAGGCAGAAAACAATTTTGAATTGTTTCGTCCTTATCTGGAGAATATTTTGGAAATGCGGCGTGCTTACTCTGGCTTTTTTACCCCTTATGAACACATTTACGACCCTCTTCTTGACGATTATGAACCAGGCATGAAGACCAGCGACATTAAAGAAGTGTTTGGATTCCTGCGCGTTCGACAGGTGGAGCTGGTTCAGGCTATTTCTAAATGCCCTCAGGTCGATGATTCATTTCTGTACCAAGATTTCGATGAGAAGGCTCAGTGGGATTTCGGTTTGGAAGTGATCCGGAAGCTGGGATTCGATGCAAATAATGGTCGTCAGGATAAATCTCCCCACCCTTTCACAACCAGGGTTGGGGCTGGTGATGTTCGCATCACCACTCGCTTCGATCCGGGTTTCTTGAATTCGGCTCTATTTGCCACTTTGCATGAGTGTGGCCATGCGCTTCATTCCTTAGGATTAGCCCCAGAATTCGTTCAAACCATTTTTGGCGCTCGCATCGGTCCGGGTTCTGGAGGAGCTTCAATGGCACTCAATGAATCCCAGTCTCGTTTAATCGAAAATCTGGTTGGTCGTTCTTATCAGTTCTGGCAGTATTATTACCCTCGACTGAAAGATTATTTTCCTGCCCAATTCCAAGAGGTTTCCCTGGAAGATTTCTACAAAGGTATCAATCAGGTGAAACCCTCGTTGATCCGAGTCGAGGCGGATGAAGGCACGTACAACTTGCACATCATGTTAAGAATGGAATTAGAAATCAAGCTTCTGGAAGGCACACTGGCAGTCAAAGATTTGCCAGCTGCCTGGAGTGAGGGGATGCACGATTACCTGGGATTGGTACCGCCTAATGATAGCCAGGGAGTCTTGCAAGATGTGCATTGGTCGGCGGGATCATTTGGTTATTTCCCTACCTATGCGCTAGGCAATTTGGTGTCTGCACAAATCTGGGAGAAAATTCTTCAGGATTTACCTGATATTAATGATCAGATACGCCAGGCTTCCTTCGAAGAATTGCTTGGATGGCTGCGAGAAAAAATTCATCGACATGGGACGAAGTACACTGCTCAAGAGTTGCTTATCAGTTTGACCGGGTCATCCATCGATCCAAATCCGTATATTGACTATTTAACGAAGAAATACAAACAGATTTACAGGTTTTAAAGTTTCGAGATAAATTCGTTAATACCCATCAAAACTTTGATACAAGGTCATAACTATTCTTTTTATGGTCAGAGTTATTTGAATGATTCTTGGCATCTCTTTATTGGATACTCCAAAGGGAATGTTAACACCCATTCAGGTATCAACAAGACTGGAAGTAGCCCGGACTAAGAAGAGATTAAAACTGGCTCTTTTACCCTTATTCTATGGTATCCAGAAAGAGACGAGAGGTCGCGCCAACATCGCTGTCGGTACGGATACCTAACCAGGGGTCCTGTGGGTGGACCAGGTTGACAACAACGATGTTGGCACCATTGAAGATTGCGCTGCGGGCTTCCTTTAGATCGACGCCGCCAGCGGCAGAAATCAGCAGGTTGTATTTGCTCAATAAGCGGTTAACATGGCGGTATTGGATGACTTTCCCGCGGGTTGTTTCCTCATCCCGGCCTCGGTGTAAGACCACCACATCAGGGGGTTTGGTTAATTGACGGACCACTTTCAAGGGGTCGTCAACACCGATCATGTCAATCATCGAATCCAGACCATTAATGTCGCAGAGTCTGATAAAGATGTTCAAGGTTTCAACTGGTGAGGACCCCAAGACGGTGACTGCGGTTGCGCCTGCTTGTTTTACCATCTCTACCTCACCTTCAGCGCCATCAGCAGTTTTAATGTCAGCAACCAAATGGCCTGGCCACAATTTTCTCATGGCTTGAATTCCATTCATCCCTTCGCGCTTAATGAACGGTGTTCCAGCCTCGATGATGATCCTGTCATTCTGTGCAATCGAAGGGATCAACTTTTGAGCAAGTGAGATATCGTAGTTGAATGCGATTTGAAGGTAGCGGGTTTTTGGATCCAGGTTGGTCATGTCAGTTTATAAGTTTCCAACTGAATCATTCGATGGATGGAGATGTTTTCACAAGGGTGGGGATCGATCGGGCAATATCCGGAGAAATTTTACTACCCAGGTCAGACGGGATAAATAAGACGATTTTCTCAGATGGATCCGCCGCAATGTCACGAATGGTCTGTAACGTACGCAGATGAAGAGCACCCGGGCTGTGAGCCAGTGTTTCAGCAGCCTGCCTCAAGTTTTCCGAAGCAGCCAGTTCACCTTGGGAATTGATGATCATCGCTCGCCGTTCTCGCTCTGCTTCAGCCTGCTTAGCCATTGCCCGTTTCATTTCCGCCGGGAGTTCAACTTCTTGGATCTTTATCGATTCAACATCGACACCCCAACCGCTGGTTTCTGAGTCGACAATCTCTTTGATGCTTTCAGCAATTTGCTCGCGTTCAGTCAGGACAAAGTCCATTTCGCTATTGCCGATTACATCACGTAGGGCAGCCTGAGTATATTGGCGGACGGCAAAAACGTGGTCTTCAATTTTTATGATCACGTCTTCGGGGTTGACCACCTTAAAATAAACCACCGCATTCACCAGCATGGGGATGTTGTCTTTGGTCATAACTTCTTGTCGGGGGATATCGGCGGTTTTGATCCTGAGGTCTACTTTTCGCATGGATTGGTAAATCGGAACAATGAAATTCAAACCGGGCGAGCGTAAACCGGTGTATCTACCTAAAGAAAAGACCACCCCACGCTCGTATTCGTATATTACCTTGATTGCTGATCTGATTATGATCAAGCCAAAAATAAATACGATTGAAACAAAGCAGCCAAAAAAAGCAAGGTTGTCGCCCATGTCAATCTCCTTAAAGCAGGATTAATAACGGTGGAATTATATCTGATAGCTGAATAATTTTGTATAAATTTGGATAGGATTAGAGATCAATGTTTGGAAATTTTGATGTAAGCGGGTTCTTTGGTTCCAAAAATCCCATATACTAGATGAACGAGTGTGTAGATTTCCAGGGCAAAAGGGATATATCCCCCATAACCGAGAAGCGGCATTTCAAAAATCCTGAGCCAATCCCCCCATGGAATCTGATAGATCCATTTTGGATAGGAATAGTAATTCCACATTTCCCAAAAGAATCCGGTTGTTAGAACGCCAAGCCACAACGTGATAAGGGGGCTCCAGTTACCGTTTTGAGTCCAGCGTGTAAGGGAGTGGTTGCCCAACCAGATATTGACTGGTTCGAATATAAAAAAGAGGGACATCCAGGCAAAAGGAAAGAAAATTCGCGGCCAAATCATCATGACCAAAAACATAACCAAGCCTGCAGTAAAAAAAGCCATGGTAGTTATGTTATTTGGGCGGATAACTGGACCACGAATGTTAGTTTTCAACAATTTAAAGCTAGCAAATAACTCAGATGTGCCCAAAACGGCGGGTATGACCACCGTGAAGTTGAGAGTGGACCAGAAAAGGTATTCAAAAGGGGAGAACCCTTCTGCCCCCTGGTAAACCCAATTCTGTAGACGCCAGTTAATGCCTTCGAAAAGCCACCAAACTGGGGCAGAGAGTAAGAATAATCCGATATAACGGCGCCAACTTCGGGTAAGGAGAGAAGTGCAGGTGCGGTAATAAACCAGCCCATCGATGAACAGGCAGTAGCCTAACCATAGAGGGAAAAATCCCCAATGGGTTCTTAATCCGGACAGGCTCCAATTGAGACTCCAAAAAAGGGCGATCAAAACCAGACCAACCCAGCCATAAAGAGGGAATGCAACTCGAGTTGATTTTATCGATCCAGGCTGATCCCCCATAAGCTAAATAACTCCAAAAAGAAACTATGTTTGGTAGAAGATGGTTATATCTGACGACCTTGTTTCTTCTGCTTGTCTCTTGGAAGATCGCTATTATTTTTTAGAGCCCGCAAAAAGGCAAGCGTGGCAGCCCCCACTACCTGACTGCCCGAGAACACCCTGTCTGCCAGCGTTACAGCTCGTTCCAGGCGAATCTGGGGCTCTGCAGGGTTCAGCTCATATAACTCAACCAAAACCCCATGCGTACTTTCCGGGTGAATAAAGGCGATCTTTTTGCCACCGGTACCGAACTCCGGGATTTCGTTGATTAGATGGATTTTTTTCTCTCTTAAGGTGGATAAGGTCTGTTCGATATCATCCACCTCAAAGCAGATATGGTGAACGCCTGGACCGTGTTTTTGTAGGAATCGGGCAATGCCAGAATCCTCTGTGGTTGGCTTTACTAATTCAAGTTCGCTTAGGCCGGTAGGTAGAAAAGCCACCATGGCTTCTTGGTCGGGTACATCTTCTACGTGGCTGAGCTCTAAACCCAGGGTATCTCGCCAGAACTCCAGGGCGGTATCAATCTCTTCAACTATGATGGCAATGTGGTCAATACGTTTAATCATTGATGCGAATCCCTCATATTTTAGATTGTTATTGGTGGCCGGTACTCACCCCAAACATCACGCAAGATGCTACAAATCTCTCCCAATGTGGCATTATTTTCCACACATTTGATGAAATGGGGCATGAGATTTGCGTTCCCGTGGGCAGCCTTCTCCAGCAGGGACAATCGCTCGCTTACGGCTGTTGTATCACGGTTTTTTCGAAACTGTGCCAACCGGTTTCGTTGAGATTCCTCCAAACTCGGGTCTACAGATAAGCGTTCCAGTTTGTGGCTTTGGTTATCCTGGTAAGCGTTGACGCCAATAACGAATTCATCTCTGTTTTCCACAGCTCGTTGATAGCGATAAGCAGCTTCCTGGATTTCTGCCTGGATAAAGCCATTTTCGATCGCACCCTGCGCGCCGCCCATCTTGTCTATTCTGGTGATGTAGTCTGCCACCCTGTGTTCAATTTCATCAGTCAAGTATTCAATAAGGTAGGAGCCGGCCAGTGGATCGACGGAGTCGGCAGTGCCTGATTCGTAGGCGATGATCTGTTGAGTCCGCAAGGCTGTCCGCACCGCTTTCTCCGTAGGCAGCCAGAGGGCTTCATCCATGCTGTTGGTATGCAGGGATTGGGTGCCACCAAAGATGGCTGCCAACGCCTGCATGGTGACCCGAACGATGTTGTTCTCTGGCTGTTGAGCTGTTAGGGTTGAGCCACCTGTTTGGGTATGGAATCGCAGTGTTAGAGAGGCTGGATTTTGGGCACCGAAACGTTCTTGCATCAGCTTCGCCCAAAACCGGCGCGCTGCTCTGAACTTGGCAATCTCTTCCAAAAAATTGTTATGGGCGTTGAAGAAAAATGAGAGCTGACCAGCAAAATCGTCGATCTGCAACCCAGCCTTGAGGGCTGCCTCAACGTAAGCGATGGCGTTAGCCATTGTAAAGGCGACTTCCTGGACGGCAGTCGAGCCAGCCTCGCGGATGTGGTAACCGGAGATGCTGATCGTGTTCCAATGCGGGATTTCCTTCTGGCAGTAGCTGAAAACATCGGTTACCAGTCGCATGGACGGTTTTGGGGGAAAGATATAGGTTCCCCGGGCAATATATTCTTTGAGGATATCGTTTTGGATAGTTCCGCGAAGCCTGGAGATTTCTACTCCCTGGCGTTTGGCTACGGCGATATACATGGCCAGCAGGATGGCAGCAGGGGCATTGATGGTCATGGATGTGGAGACTTCACCCAGGGGAATCTGGTCGAACAGGGTTTGCATGTCTTCAATGGAAGAAATCGAAACACCTACTTTGCCCACTTCGCCGTACGCAATAGGATCATCTGCATCGTAACCGATTTGGGTTGGCAGGTCAAAAGCTACGGATAAGCCAGTCTGGCCTTGTTCGAGAAGGTAGCGGTAGCGGCGGTTGGACTCCTGGGCTGTTGCGTATCCGGCATACTGGCGCATGGTCCAGAAACGGCTGCGATACATGCTGGGTCTGACACCCCGGGTGAATGGATACTCTCCTGGAAAACCAAGGTTTTCGGCGTAATCTGAATCTTGATTCTCTGGTAGCAGTAATGGGGGTATTACGATACCGGAGGTGGTAATGAACTCGGTTTTTCGTTCAGGGAAGCGCTCAAGCGCTGGTTTCAGGGTTTCTTCTTCCCACCGTTTCTTCTCTTCTTCTAGTTCCATGATGAGCCTCTTGCCAAAGGTAATGAAAAGTATACCTTAAATTGAACGCCGCCAGAATGAAGGCTTAATCTCGAGCCAGGTATTTTCTCAATTATTATTTTGGGCTTCCAGGGGTAATAGGCGGCGATGCGGGATAGTGGTATATGGTAAACTCATTTGACTAAATCTAAGAAGCCCATCGTTACCTACGGATTGACCATGAAAATATTAACTGTTGATATTGGAACTGGAACACAAGATATTTTTCTCTATGATTCCCAATTGGATATTGAAAATGGTTTCAAGCTGGTGCTGCCTTCGCCGACCATGATTGTCCGCAAGCGGCTGCAGCAAGCCACTTGCTCTGCTTTGCCAGTAGTGCTTACCGGGGTTACCATGGGAGGAGGACCAAGCCAATGGGCAGCAGAAGACCATGTGCGGGCTGGTTTGGATTTATACGCTACACCAGATGCTGCGCGATCCTTTAATGACGACCTGGATGCGGTTAAGGGGATGGGCATTCACGTTATAAGTGAAGATGAAGCTGCCAGCTTGCCTCCTTCTGTGCTGCGCATCCATTTGCAAGATTTCGATTTCACCGCCATAGTGAAGGTGCTTGAAGACTTCATGGTATCTTTGGATGACCTTTCCGCGGTGGCAGTGGCTGTTTTTGATCATGGCAACGCGCCTCCAGACATTTCAGACCGGCAGTTCCGTTTTGATTACCTGGATTGCCGAATTCGTGCCAAGAACCGTTTGAGTGCATTCGCGTATCAGGCTGAGGCGGTTCCCCCTATCATGACGCGCCTGCAGGCGGTGGTTGATTCTGCTGGAGATGTGGATGTCCCCCTGGTGGTTATGGACACCGCCCCAGCCTCAGTTTTAGGAGCCACATTTGACCCTCAGGTCGCTTCCTTAGACCGAGTCCTGGTTGCTAACGTGGGCAACTTTCACACGTTGGCATTCCGCTTAGGACGAGAAGGAATCGAGGGTGTGTTCGAACATCATACCGGTCTGGTTGATCAGGGTAAATTGGATGGACTCCTGGGCGCTTTGGCTGCAGGCAGTTTAAAACATGAAGACGTGTTTGGTGATCATGGGCATGGGGCTTTGATTTATCACCCTGAAGCCTTACCCCTCGACCAGGGAGAATATGGTGTGGTGGTCACAGGTCCACGCCGTAACCTTTTGCGGGCATCCAGGCTGCGTCCTTATTTCGCTGTCCCATTTGGAGATATGATGTTAACCGGGTGTTTTGGTTTGCTGGCTGCTGCCGCGGACCTTCTGCCAGAGTTGTCAAAGCCAGTTTGGGCATCATTGAACGAGAGTGGGGCCACCGACACTGCACCCTGGGATATAAACTAATCGATTTTGACAGTTTTATCGAGGCAGAATAGCGCCAACGAAATTGTGCCGGAGTTATCCAGATCAGTAGTTAACTAATGAATGTAAAATTAAGATGGGGGTGGAATTGGTTCATCCAATTCTTGTGGAGCAGCTTTTCGACGCATAGTTATCACGGCAATAACGATCGGGATTGCCACGAATATCAAACCCACAAGACAACCAATTGCTCCCATAACCATAGCGCTTCTTGGGTCTGAGCTGCCAACAATATCGATATCAGCGCCTGGGATCATGCTGGCGAGCATAGAGATCGCGCCGCCGAACATAAAAAAAACTCCAGGGCAACCGCAAAAAATGACAGTTACCACGATCGCGATGATTGCTGCGGTTTTATTTTGTTGCATGTCATTGTCCTCTCTTGATGATAAGGTCTCTGTGCTGGTTGATTATTGAAAATTCTGTAAATTACCAGGCGGCACCCAGGGATCAGGTTGGCGACCATCTAACCTGAACTGCTGGCTATAAAATTGCTAGAAATCACCTTCTGGATTGCCCAATTATATCATTTTTAATCTGGAACTTATTTTCGGGTTTTCTGCAACCTTTCTACTGCTCCAGTTCAACTGCCGCCCAATGTAGATATTATTGTTCTTAGCGGTTAACTGGGTTTTCATCCCCACTGCGTTTATTGCATACCCTAGATTTGTGAGGCGTCTTATCAGATCGTCCTTGACGTCAAAAATCCCATCGTTTCCAATTAATCATTTGCCATCTTAATGTTCGTTGTGAATTACTAAACATACTGGCGCCTAGTATCAAAATAGCCTTTCTCTCTTGATTAGAGTTTGATTTGGTAAAAAATCAGTACTTCATGGAATTTTTGATTTTATAGTTTGAATTCCAAGCAGCATAAAATTTTGTCTCCAAATTCCTTAAGTTATCGGCGCTTTAATTACCAGAATACCCTAAGACGTAAGGAGCTTATTAGACGTTCTAACAATCCTACGTGATCTTTAGAAAGCTAATTTGAGATCACGGCTAAATTTATATCAACCCTGATCCAAACTTCGGATACTGGCGTTGATTTCGGACTTTAATAACTGAATGATATGTTTGCGAATACTGGCTACCTCATTATCAGTGAGCGTTCGATCGGGAGCCTGGTAGGTGATTGCATAAGCCAGGCTTTTCATCCCCTGTCCGATACTTTCTCCCTGGTATACGTCGAACAGGCGGATCGAGGTGACAATATCTTTCCCAGCCTTTTGGATGGTTTCCTCGACCCGAGCTGCTGGCAAATCCTCGTCCACCACAATTGCAAGATCTTCCAACACTGGAGGATATACCGGCACAGGTTGGACGTTATACCTTTCTGGGATGGATTTGATGATCCTATCCACGTCCAAATCGGCAACCAGGATTGGAAATTCATTGGCATCAAGATGTTCCTTGACCAAAGGGTGTATTTCACCAAAAAAGCCAATTTTCTTACCACCCACGATCACCTGGGCGCATTTACCCGGATGAAAAGTTGGGTGCTGCCCTGGTTCAAAACGTAGATCCACCACATGCAGCCCGTTCAGAAGGGTGCTCAGGATACCCTTCATATTGTAGAAATCGAATGGAGCCTGATCGGATGCCTGCCAGGTGGGTAAAGTCCGCGGTCCCGTCAGTGCGATCGCCAGACGGCCTGGCTCTTCAGGTAGTTCCTGGCTTTCACTTGGGAGGAAAATTGGTCCTATCTCAAATATTGCCTGGCGTTCCTGCAGGCGAGCATTGCGTTCAACGACTTCCAGCACGCTGGCTACCAGGCTGCGTCGCATCACGATCCGATCACTGACGATTGGGTTTGCCAGTCGAATGTACGGTCCCAGGTTTTCTGGTGAACTATCAGAATTGATGCGGGCTTCGCGTTCGGGAGATGTCATGCGGTAGGTAATTACTTCTTGGAGTCCCAGTGAGACCAGTAGATCACTGATCTGGGTTTCCATTTCTAGATAGCGGTTGCCTCTTTGGGGAGGTAGTGCATCTGCCATGCGGGTCTCAGGTATGCGGTCGTATCCGTAGATGCGGGCAATCTCTTCCATGAGATCTGCAACTCCCACAATACCCTCCCCGATATCAAGCCGGTGGTTTGGGGTTGTGGCGAGCAGCCCATCTTCTTTTACCTCAACGCTGAACTCTAAGCGCTCCAGGATTTCCGCAATCTCCGTCAGGGAGAGTGAGATACCTAACCAGCGCATTACATCCGCTTCTGTTACTTCAACGGTTGGGTCGATTGGTGGGAGTGGATAATTGTCGATCAGACCCTGAGCAACCACTCCACCGGTTAGTTGTCTCAATAGCTCCAGGCCACATTGGACACCTTGCTCTGCCATAGCCGGGTGGACACCACGCGAGAAACGATAGGCGGCTTCGGAAGAAATGCGTTGGGAAGAGATTGTTTTGCGGATGTTGATGAAGTTCCAGGCAGCGCCTTCAAGTAATACGTGGCGAGTGTTTACGGTCACCTCCGATTCGAGCCCTCCTATGACACCCGCGATAGAGAGTGCACCGGCTGTGTCGGTTACCAGGGTAGTGAAATCATCCAGGGTGCGTTCAACATCATCCAAGGTAGTCAATCGCTCGCCTGGTCGGGCAGTTCTGGTGATGATGGTTGGAGTTTCCCCCTGCGCTCGGGCTAACAGGGCATTGTAATCAAATGCGTGCAGTGGTTCGCCTGTTTCCAACATAACGTAATTTGTTGCATCTACCACGTTGTTGATCGGGCGCATGCCTGCCAAGCGCAAACGTCGCTGCAGCTCATAGGGGCTTGGCTTGATTACGATGTTCTCTATCAAACCCAGCACAAAGCGCGGGTTGAGGTGAGGTTCCCTAATCTCAATGGCTGCCCGACCCTGGATAGGTTGGCCTTCCATAACGACATTCAGATCCAGAGGACGCAGTTGCTCTCCAGTGATAGCCGCGACCTCCCGAGCGACTCCATAGATACAGGCATTACGGGCGATATTCGGTGTGATAGCAATGTCAAAGACAGCGTCACCCATATACTCCACCAAAGGCATCCCAGTAGGCGCAGAATCGTCCAGGATGATGATGCCTTCGTGCTCGTCTGATATCCCCAACTCCTTCTCCGAACAAGCCATCGAGTATGATTCGATCCCCCGAATTTTTGCCCGTTTGAGGGTCATCAGCTCCTGCCCAGGTTTGTGTCCATCGAAAAGCCGGGCACCTTCCCGGGCATAAGCTACCTTGAGGGGTTGGGCGAGTGGCCCCTTGCCGGAATATGGAAATAGGTTAGGAGCGCCTGTAAGCGCGATGTGTTCCTGCTGACCATCATCCAAACGACAGAGCACCAGACGATCGGCATCAGGGTGGGGCATTACTTCCAAAATTGCCCCTACCACGATAGTGTCTGGATGCCACTCGATACCCGTAATCTTGGTCTCGTGTTTGCGAGCGTGTTGGCTGGACAAGTCTTTTTCTTGATTACTCGGAAGAGGTAACCCAACATATCGTATCTCTTCGACCTCGAGGCCAGCCATTGTCAAGCGGCGAGCAAGCTCTTCCAGGGGAAGGTTGATTGTTACGTAATCTTTGAGCCAGGAAAGTGGGATTTTCATGGGATCACTCCGAATTTATTATTGGTGAACTTTTGCATCATAACCGTTAGTTGCTGCATAACGGATTTGTTATCAGAATTGCTCCAAGAACCTGATATCGTTCGTCCAGAAATATCGGATATCTTCGATGCGGTAACGCAGCATGGTAACCCGTTCAGGGCCTATACCGAAGGCAAAGCCGACGTACTTCTTCGGGTCATATCCTCCGTTCGATAGTACTGTGGGATGTACCATTCCGCACCCAAGGATTTCCAACCAACCAGTGCGTTTACAGACTGCGCAACCCTCACCAGCACACACAAAACACTCTATATCCATCTCGGCACTTGGTTCAGTAAAAGGGAAGTGTGATGCTCGAAATCGGGCGCGGACTTGTTGACCGAATAGCCTTTTTACGAAATCGATTAAGGTGCCTTTTAGATCGCTGAATGTGATGTTATTACCAACGGCTAACCCTTCTACCTGAGTAAATTGGATTTCCGATCTTGCGCTAATTTGTTCATAACGGTAGCACATACCTGGAAGAATGATCCTGACCGGAGGTGGGTTGTCTGGATGTTGAGATGAAAACTCACGCATAGCCCGAATTTGTCCAGGCGAGGTATGCGTTCTAAGCAGCAGCGGATTATCCTTATCTTCGCTACCAGCTATATAATAGGAATCCTGCATCTCGCGCGCCGGGTGATGAAGAGGAAAATTGAGCAGTTGAAAGTTCATCTCGTCAGTTTCAATATCTCTGGAGAGGTAAACCTGAAAACCCATATCAGCAAAGACCTTGTATATCTCACGCAGTGTGCGAGTGATGGGATGGTGACGACCAAGGGCAATTGGGCGACCTGGGAGTGAGACATCGAATCGTTCAGTTTCGAGAGATTTCTTCAGAGCCTCCTGGCGTAAAGTCTCGATTCTATTCGCCATTTTTGCTTCCAGGGCTTGCCGAATCTGGTTGGCTCGCCGACCGATAGCAGGACGTTCTTCTTTAGGCATCTGACCCAAACTGTCAAACACCTGCATGAGTTTTGAGCTGCGACCAAGATAAACAACCCGCCATTTCTCCAACGACTCTTCATCCTTAACATCTTGGAGAGCGGATAAAGCGGTCTCTTCGATCTGGTCTAATTGAGGGTGCATGGATACCTCCAATCGTGAAGTGGGATAGTATTAACCCTGTAGTCTGTTTTTCTGGAAAGAAGCCAGACTGCTCCAAGCCAGAATTAAAAAAATCCCTTCCGGAGAAGGGACGAGATGATGATCCCGCGGTACCACCCTGTTTGGCTGTTGAAACAGCCCGCTTTGCAACCAACAGCCCGTATTCCTTCGAGGCCGAAACCCGGTTTGGATTGGTGGCGATTGGTTCCTCCCGTAACGCTGAGGCTGCGGTCCAGACTACTTAATCAAGAAATCGATTGTTCCCCTGGGCTGCTCGAGAGAGAACTTCAGTTGGTTTTTCCCAAGCGAGGGTTTCAGTCTGTGCCCACGCTTCCCTGTCGGTTCTACGGTTCACCTATTATGTGGTTAACCGCCCACTTACTTTTCTCTGTCATCGCATTTGATTGTCAGTGTTTGTATGTATTATCCCAAAAACGAGATAAATGTCAAGAGCTATCGGACCTTGAAGGTTGAGCATAAATACTTGTCAAGGAAGATGAGAAAAATTATTAGCTGGTTACTGTCGATCCTTTTTAATCGGCTTTGATTTCAGACGCGTTGAGTTCAAGAACACGCGGGTGGTTCGCATAGACACCTCGATAGTCTGGAGGTAGGAGATGAGCAATATGGCTCATGATTTCGTCGGTGTTGCGTTTTAGATCTTGATCGCGTGTTTTTCGATTTAGAGAGGGAAGATAAAAAGGTTTTCCAAATCGGATGGTTATTAGAGGCCGACGAAAAGTTAACATTTTTGGAATTGCTCTCTGTGAACCGATAATGGCTGCTGGAACAATTGGAACCTTGCTGCGGTCTGCCAGGTATGCGACCCCGGTTTTAGCTGGCAACAAAGCGTGATTTGGGCTGCGTGTCCCTTCAGGTGCGATGCCGAGGACACCGCCAGCCTTTAGGTGGGCTTGGGCTGACCGTAAAGCACGAGAATCCGCTTCTTCGCGATTCAACCAGATGCCTCCAACTGCATTGATAATCCAACGTAAAATCGGATTTTTCTGATGCTTCTTGGCAACCAAAGCAGTCAAGTCATAACGATTTAAAGAGACATACATCAATGGCGCGTCAAGAATTGAAAGATGGTTTGTGGCTAAAAGATAACCTCCTTCTTTTGGGAGGTTCTCCATCTGTTCTACGTTCAAGCGGGATAAAGATCGAATAAGAACACTGAAGAAAGATTTAAGCAACCGTTTTATCTTGTTTTTTTTCATACCATAGATCTCCTTGACTGAGGTTTATTGTATCCTTTATTATGAAAATTAGACAAGAATAAAAAGGGTATAATCGCTGTATGATCCTCTCAAGAAAAATAATCATATTTCCACTGATAATGATAAGTCTGGTTTTGGCAGCATGCGGTATTGAAGAGCCACAACCCTCACCGATACCTAACACTACAACGATACCAACATCTACTGTTACCGCAACACCCGTACCACCCACACCTACACCAACGCCGATACCGCTGGCAGCCAAAGTCAATGATCAAGGGATCTCACTGGAAGAATTTGAGGCTGAGCTGGCAAGGTTTGTGGTTGTTCAAGAACTAGAGAGTAAAGAGATTCCAGAGGGCCCCGAGCTTTTTGTGCTGTATGACCTGATTGACCGTTATCTACTTGCTCAAGCGGCATGGCAGGCAGGTTTTAACCTGGGAGAAGAAGAACTGCAGGTGCGAATAACTGCCCTGGTCGATGCAGTCGGTGGAGAAGAAGCTTTTAATAGCTGGTTGGTTGAACACGGTTATACAGAAGATAGCTTCAGAGAAGCGTTATTATTATCGATTGCATCTGCGTGGATGCGAGATCAAATATTGGTATCCGTACCCATAACATCTGAACAAGTCAAAGCCCGGCAGATTTTTACCAGCACCGCTGAACAAGCGAACAGAATTCTAGATCAACTGCAGGCTGGTGAAGATTTCGCGGAACTGGCTGCAGAATATGATCCACTTCTGTGGGGAGACCTGGGATGGTTCCCGCGTGGTTATCTTCTTGAAATAGAATTAGAAGAGGCCGCATTTGACATGGAACCAGGAGAGCACAGCCAGGTAATACAAACGCGCTTGGGATATCATATCCTACAGGTTATAGAACGAGATCCTGACCGTGAACTTGAGCCTGACGCCTATCTGACTCTCCAAATGCTAGCCTTTCATGACTGGTTGGAATCAATGCGGGAGGAGAGTGATATTCAGATCATGCTGCCGATTTCTGATTAAGAGATTGTTGTTTTTCAGGCAACAATCTGATTCTCTATCAATTCTATCCAGGTGTTTTTGATTACCAGAGCATCGTCCTCTAAGATGGGACTTTCACACAGGATTCTTCCAGCACATTTATGTGAAATCAGGGCTTTTAATATCGCCTGCAGATCAATATCAGCCTCATTGAGGGGAAGGTGCTCCTTTTCGCCTTTCTCTCCATACTCAATTCCTGAAAGGTGGATGTGAAGATCATGCAGGCTGTTATCTCCTAATTTTTCAGCGTAAAATTCAAGGACCTGGCACCATTCATCGTAGGTATTCATAGAGCTATCCCCCGTACGGGCGTGAAGATGAGCAAAGTCAAGGCAGGGTTTGACACCTGGTATTGCCTGACTCATATCTAGAGTATCTTCCAATGAGCCAACCATGGCTGATTTCCCCATAGTCTCAGGACGTAAGGTTACTGGGTTATCAGCAGAGCGTAGCTCATCAATACATCCTTGCAGGCGTTTGATTGCTTTTTCAAGGACTTGCTCGCGAGGTTGGTTGAAGTAAGATCCTGGGTGGAATACAATATCTGTGGCTCCAGCCAAATTACCGTAGTAGGCTGAATCCATCAGTCGCTTACGCGACTTTGGCCATTCTTCATCATCGCTATTCAAGTTGATGTAATAAGGAGCATGAACGCTGAGAGCGATATCGTTGGATAAGGCTACCTCTTTGATAGCCTGGCATGTCTCTTCTGAGACTCTGACAGAACGTACCCAACCTAATTCCAAACCATCCAGACCTAGTTCAGCAATCCGCAATACGCCTCCAACACTCCCACCCGGTTTTTTTGGGGTGGAGTTTGGTGATCCAACTGTTCCGAAGCGAAAATCATGTAAGGGCATAGGACCTCTAATTTTTATAAATTAATGATAAAGCTTGTCAGGTTCAGGGCTTTTTATATTCCCATGAAAATGGGTTGAACTCAATTCTGAAAGAGTCCACGGACAAGCAACCATAGGGGTGGACCGATAATAAGAAAACCAATTAATACGGATGATGCGGCTGCTATAAGCACTGCAGCTGCACCGACATCCTTGCCCACCTGGGCTAACTGGTGATGCTGAGGGCTTGCCAGATCTACTACCGCTTCCAGGGCAGTATTCAGGAATTCGGCTGTCCACACCATGGCAATAGCCAGGATGATGATAGCCCAATCACGTGCACCTAAACGAAGCCAGATACAGAGAATGATCACAGTAATACTGACAATGGCGTGGATCCAGGCATTGCGTTGGGTGCGGATAACAAACCACCAACCTCTCAGTGCATAACGGAAAGAGCGGACACGAGATTCAAGGAAGGAAGGCATGGGGTCTAAAATTCAATCCCTAACATAGCTAGTACTCTTGATTGAACAATCCACATGCGAGCTTGCTCTTGTTCGTCAGAATGGTCATGACCTAACAGGTGAAGCACACCATGCACGACCAGCAATTGCAATTCTGATTCAATGGAGTGTCCTGCGTAGGTAGCTTGCTCTTTAGCGCGAGAGAATGAAATAATTACATCACCCAGGTAAGGTGAATTACTGTCGGGATCAATATGGTCAGAAGGGAAAGATAAGACATCCGTAGGGGCATTGATGTTGTTAAACTGTTGGTTGAGTTGGAGAAGACGATCATCATCACTTATGACCAGGGAGAGACTAGAACCGCTTGATACCTTTTGATCTTTGAGGGTTGTGAGTGCAGCTCTTTCAAGTAAAGAAGAATCTACCAGAGATGAATATTTTTTTGTAATGTTAATATTGATCATGATCGCTTAATCGGTCTGGTTTCGATTGACGTTGTCTCAATAATATTCTCCTGGGGCAATAGTTGAGTCTCTTTATCTGATCCTGTTTCTTCCTGGATTAGTTGTGGGGTATCTGGTTGATATTTGTTTAATACCGATTCCAATTTGGGATACTCAATCCGAGGGTGGTACATACCCTTCAAAGTTGCAAAAAAAGAGCTGACAATCTTTTCCAGATCCATTAAAGTTAAATCCGTATCAGCCAATTGTCCACTGGAAATACGTTGCTCGACCACACTTTTTACCAGGTGATGCAAGCCTTCTTCGTCAGTCGGTCGTTCCGCTCGAATACGGGCTTCAGCACCGTCAGCCAGCATAAGTATAGCGGTTTCACGGGAGCGAGGTTTTGGACCGGGGTAGCGGAACTGGTCTTTGTCAACTACAGCATCGTTTCCTCCGGCAGCTTCAACAGCTTTGACGTACTGATAATGGGTGATCATTGTACCGTGATGTTCAGCGATAAAGTCCGTAATTCGAGCCGGTAGGCGGTATTTACGCGCCAACTCTAGACCATCCGTTACATGACGAATAATTGCTGCAGAACTGGAAAGAGGATCCAGTTGGTCATGAGGGTTAATGCTGTTTGTAACCTGGTTCTCAATAAAATAAAATGGATTTTGGGCTTTTCCTGAGTCATGATAGAGAGCACCGACACGGGTGAGCAAGGCGTCTGCTCCTACTTGCTCAGCTGCGCGTTCCGCCAGATTCGCAACCTGCAAACTGTGTTGATATGTTCCTGGTGCATTATGTAGGATGTATTGAAGCAAAGGGTGATCTGGACGTGAGATATCTATTAGTTGAAGGGCAGTGGTCAAACCCAGGAACTGAGCCAGTAAAAATTGAGCCAGAACTGCCAAGCCAGCAGATGCAATTCCATTTATATGAGCAACGCCAATGAGGATTAATATCTGGATCCAATCCATATTTGGATCAGGTAAATTGAAGGCAAGAATAACTATTGAGCCAGAGGCACCAATAGCGGCACCAGCCCAGAAAAAGGATGCCAACCTGCGTGCCTGACCCAAAGTTAGTACGCCGATATAGCTGCTGACAAGAAAGTAAACGCTTATCAACAAAGCATTAGAGATGTTATAAGCAAATAATATGACCAGGGGGAAAGTAAAGATAAGGGCGGCACGGACACCAAAAAGAGTTGCAAGGAGCAGGCTAAAAGCTGTTAGTGGGAAGATGTAGGGAAAAATCTCATGCCCTGGAGCAACCAAACGACCGGCAAAGAGAAAAAGTATAAACAGGACAGCG
>Ga0114946_10001122_pt1 | contig 18318 bp, 14 predicted proteins | sample WalLakDeSediment_FD_88676 | JGI IMG/M metagenome (GOLD analysis project Ga0114946, IMG submission 88676) | Lake sediment microbial communities from Walker lake, Nevada to study Microbial Dark Matter (Phase II) - Walker Lake 11/02/13 Deep Sediment | ecosystem: Environmental > Aquatic >...
CGGCGCGCTTTCCAGCTTGAAGATGCTCTCCGGCAAATCGGAGGGCCGCAGGCCGCCCCAGCCGGTCGCCAGGATGCCGCGCTGCCCGCTGCGCTGCAAGGCCTCCACGGTTACGGCGGCCAGCCGCTCCGGCTGCGTACCCGCCATGCTGCCAAAGCCGACGTAGACCGGCGGCGGCCCGGCCTCCAAAAAAGCCGCCAGGTCGTCCGGCGGCCGCCAGGTTGGGTCCGGCGGCAGGAACCAGTAGCCGGCGGCCACGCTGGCGGCCGGCCAATCGGCCGGGCGCGGGACGACGTGGTTACTGTAGCCGTATATGATGGGCGTTGAACGGCCGTCCGGCAGCCACGCCTCGTTGATGATCCGCCCACGCGCTTTCAGGCCTAGCGTCTGCCGGAATTCGTTGATGACGCTGCTGTAGGGCGCGGAAAGCAGCGGAACCAGGCTGTAGCTCAGCCGGTTGAGGAAGCCGCTCAGGTTGGCCGCGGTGAGGGGCAGGGCGAATTCCCGCGTCGGCGTGTAAAGCGGCGCCAGCAAACTCAAAATCAGCGGGACGCCCAGCGCCTCGGCGATGTGGTAGCCGGCCAGCGTTTTGGGATGGTAGATGATCAGGTCGGGCGCTGCTTCCTGCGCCGCCTGCCGGCAGTCGGCCAGCATACGGCGGATCATTGGCTTGACCAGGTTGATCGCCTTGAGCGGGTTGCCGCCCCCTTCAATCATCTGCCGTCCTTCCGTCGAGTCGGCCAGGCGGATCATTTCGTCGTCCATGGGGGCGAAGGCCAGCCCGTGCCGGGTGACCAATTCCTGGAAAAGCGCGCCGGTGCAGATGGTGACGGGGTGGCCGGCCCGCTGCAGGCCGTGGCCTAACGCCGCGTAGGGCTGTACGTCGCCCCGTGACCCAATTGTGAGGATTAAAATGTTCATGTTTGTTCTTTTGCGCCCATTCCTGCGCTAGCTTCCAGCCGGTCCGCGACCATGTGCAGCGCCAGCGCGGAGGGGGCGTCGTGTATTTCGCCGGCGCGCAGCATGCGCAGCGCTTCCGCAACGGGCAGGACGTGCACCTCCATTACCTCGGCCGCCTCGTGCTGGGGGCGAGCCAGGGTGACGCCGGTCGCCAGGTAGAAGTGGCCGACTTCGTTGCAGATGCCGTTGGCGATGTAGCTCCGGCCCAGATATTCGAGCGCCACGGCCGTTCCCCCGACCTCTTGCCGCAGCTCCTCCCGCGCCGCCGCCTCCAGGCTTTGGCCCGGCTTGACGCTGCCCGCCGGAATCTCCCAGCACCAATCCTTGACCGTGTGGCGGTAGTTGCGGATCAGCGCCAGGCGGTCAGGCGCGCCGGCGGCGGGCGCCAGCAGCGGAATGACCCACACGGCCGGTTCTTTTTGCACCACGAAGTATGCGCCGTGACGGCCGTTGGGCAGAACCAGGTCGTCGCGCCGCACGCTGTACCACGGGCACGACCAGACCACGCTGCTGGACAGGGGTTTAAACGGTTCGCTGTCCATTTGTTTTATCTGTGTTCCTTCCTATCCGTGGTTAGCGCTTGCTTTTTTGGCATTGCGGATGAAAGCCGCCACGCGCGCGGGGTCTTGGCGGCCCGGCGCCGCCTCCACGCCGCTGGCCACGTCGACGGCAAACGGCCGTATCTGGCGCACCGCCGCGGCCACGTTCTCCGGCGTGAGGCCGCCGGCCAGCATCAGGCCGGAGACCTGCCGCGCCAGCCGCGCGCTGAGCGCCCAGTCGCCGGTAAGGCCGCTGCCGCCGCGCAGGGTGGGATGGTAGCTGTCGATCAGCAGCGACGGCCGTACCCCTTCCGGCGCCATAAACCATTCCGCGTCTGCTTCCGCCTCGGCGAAGGAGGTGGGGCGCAGCGCTTTGTAGGCGCGGCCGTACAGCGGCGACGCCGGGTCGCCGACCAGGCTGGGCACTTCGTCGCCGCTGAGCTGCGCCAGGTCGAGGTTGACGTGGTCGAGGACGTGGGCCATCTCAACGGCCGTGGCGTCCACAAACACCCCCACCAGCCGCGGGCAGTCGGGCAGGCGGCGCAGATGGGCCGCGATGCCCTGCGCATCCGCCACGCTCACCGCGCGCTTGCTCGGCGGATAAAAAATGAAGCCCAAGTAATCGGCGCCGGCCGCAACGGCCGTGAGCGCATCCTCCAGATTCGTAATGCCGCAAATTTTGACTTGCATGTGGTGAAAACCAGTGGCGAGTGGCGAGTGGCGAGTGTGCAAGTGTGCAAGTTTGCAAGTTTGCAAATCGCCGCGTCGCCCTATCGCCGCGTCGCCCTATCGCCGCGTCGCCCTATCGCCCTGCCTCCCCAATCTCAAGCCCCGCCAGCCGCTCCAGCGCCTTGACCAGCGCGTGGTTGCCCTCGCCGCCGAGGTGTTGCTGCTGCAGCGTGCGGTAAAGTTGGAAGACGGCGCCTGTGCCCAGCAGCGGGACGCCTAGCTCGTCGGCCGCTTCCAGCACCAGCCGTAGATCCTTTTGCTGCAGGTCGATTGTAAAACCCGGCCGCCAGTCGCGCGCCATGACCTTTGGTCCGCGGTTGCTGAGCATCCAGCTACCCGCCGCGCCGCCCTTGACCGCCTCCAGCGTCTTGTGCAGGTCTAGCCCGCCGGCCTGCGCGAAGAGCAGCGCCTCGCCCACGGCCAGCATGTTGACCACGACCAAAATTTGGTTCACCAGCTTGACCATTTGCCCCGCGCCGTGGGGGCCGACGTGGGTGATGGTCTTGCCCATCGCCTGCAGGATGGGCAGCGCGCGCTCAAACTGCTCCGCCGGCCCGCCGACCATGATGCTTAGCGCGCCTTTGGCCGCCCCCTCGCTGCCGCCGCTGACGGGCGCGTCCAGCATGTGCACCCCTTTGTTTGCCAGCACGTCGGCGATGTAGCGCGTGCGGCCGGGGCTGATGGTGCTCATGTCGATCACCAGGTCGCCTTCCTCCGCGCCGTAGATGACGCCCTTTTCGCGCAGAATGACCTGCTCCACGTCGGGCGTGTCGCTGACGCAGATGATGATCACCTGGCTGGCGGCGGCCAGGTCGGCCGGGGAGGCGCACGGGCAGGCGCCCGCCGCCACGACGGGGTCCATGCGGCCGCGCGTGCGGTTCCAGACGTTGACTTCAAAGCCGGCCTTGAGCAGATTGTGGACCATGCCATGCCCCATAATGCCCAGGCCGATAAAACCGATTTTCTCGCTCATATGCTTGTTCTCCTATGTGAATAGGACGCAGATTTACCTGATTTGCCTGATAAAAATCAGGCCAATCAGGCTTATCAGTAAAGCTTGTGGTGAGCGCAGCCGAACCATCTGCGTTCCATTCTCATTCGTTTGCTGGTGCGCTCCGCGCATGGCGTCTCCTCTGTAAATAGGCCACGGATTGTGCGGATTGAACGGATTATTTTCAATCATCACTTCACTGCTTTCAGTGCAGGCTGTCATGCGCCCCGTACATGGGAAACCCCTATCAAACGGAGCGCAGAGTTACGCAGAGGGCCGCGGAGTTACGCGGAGAAGGCGCGGAGCTTGTTGGTATCTGCGCGCTCTTTGTGGCCTCTGGTTTAATTTCTACCGCGCAACGGCGGCGCTTGTCGTGGTGCGGTACGGTTCGCCCTCCGGATTGGGAATGGTGACCTCGATGAAGATGGTTCCAGGCGCGTCCGCCGGCACGGGCAGTTGGATTTCCCAGAAACCGAAATCGCCGACAACGGCCGTGCCCTCGGCCAGTATGCTCTCATCGACGGAGGACTTCAGCACGACCGTGACTTCGTCGGCGTCGACGGCCATGCCGGATAATGCGGCCGTGGAGCCCGCGCGGAAAGTGAGGTCGACCCAGCGCTCCAGGCTAATGCGCGTGACCCGTTCGCTGTCCGGCGCCAGCACGGGCAGGCGCTGCTGCACCTCGCGCCATTCCTCCCCGTAGACGCCCGTGTAGACCGTGGCGCAGGCCCTATCATCCAGCGCTTCCCGCGGTAGGATGATTAATCCGAACCAGCTTCCGCCGCCCGCGACCGTGAAGCTTTGCTGCGCAGCAAAGCGCGCGCAGTTGTCTACCAGCACGCCGATGGTCACGCTGTCGTTGATCGGGTTGCGGACCGTGCCTTCGAAGTAGAGCGGGTAGCCGGCGGCGGCCGCTTCGCCGGTGACCGGGCGCAGCATCACAATTGCCGGCTCGGCGGGGCTCGGGCGCAGCGCCGGGTTTTCAAGCAGGAAGATCGGCACGGTGATGCTTTGCGCGCCCGCGCGCGCCGTGATGCGCCCCTCGCCCACGACGTTGGCCGGCGCGTCCAGCGTGGCGCGCCAGTCGCCCGTGGCGTCGTCCACGGCCGCGCTTTGGGTAACGAGCACGTTCGGGCCGGCTTCCAGCGCTAGCTCAACACTCCCCACACCGTCCGGGTCCGTGTATCCGCGCACCTCGAACGGCGCGCCCACGAAGGTCTGGCCGGCCGCGACGGGGCTGGTGATAGTGAGCAGGATACGGCCGTTGGCGTCAGTGCGGCGCGTAATGGGTTCACCCACGATTTCCAGCGACTGCGCCAGGGCGTCTAGCTGCGCCAGCATGGGCGTGAAGGCGTCGCCGGGCAGGTCGTTGAGCAACGCGGTGGTCTCCGTGATGTAGCTTTCGTAGTCGGCCTCAAAGGCGATGAAGTCGAATGCGGGCCCCAAGTCGTCCGGCAGCGCGTCGCTGCGCACCGGGAAAACGGCGCTCACGTAGCTGGCGCCGTCGTTGGTCAACCCCTGGAAAGTGTAGAAGAGGTTGCGGTTGATGATTGGGAAAAGGGCCTGGGCATAAGTAGTGAGATAGCGGATGCCCGCGCCGTTGGTGAAGCTGACGTATTCCGCCTGGGCGACGGTTATTTGGGCCGCGTTGGGAATGGGCAGGAAGGGCAGATTGGCGGGCAGCGTTGACGGCCGTTCCGCCAGCAGCTTTTCCAGCCGTTCAATCTCTTCCCGCGCGCCCACGTTGAGGCTGGCGTACACCTGCGCCGGGAAAACCTGCACGCGCGCCGGCTGCAGCACGTCCGTCAGCGGGTAGCCGCTGAAGGTTAACAGCGTGTGGGCCGGGTAGTTGAACCACACAAGTCCGCCGTCACCCGGATCTGCGCCCGGTTCGTCGCTGGTTTCCACGCCGGCGGCAATGTCGGGGGTGAAGCTGAAGGAGACGCCGGCATAGGATACGGCCGTGGTAACCGGGGCCTCCTCCGTGGGCATGGACGTAGGGGTGGGGACGGTTTCCGTCGGGGGCGCCGGGGCGGGTACGGTGGTGGGTTCGGCCGTGGGCGCGGCCGCAGCGGCCGTTGGCAGCGGGGTAGGCGGCTCAGGCAGCGGCGTCGGCGTCGCTGCGGGCGCGCGGCTGCAGGCCGCCAGCAGCGCCAGCGCCATGAGCAATAGAGAAAGTCTGAACGGTTTCATGCAAATCATCCTTTCGGTTTGTCGTAACGGCTTCAATTTGTCGTAACGACTTTAGCCGAAAAACCTATTCAAATGGTAACGGCGCTTGGGGGTTTGGTCAATGGTGTTGCGGTTGGGCAGGGACGGTGCGCGCAAAAACGCCGGCTGTGCGCAGCGCGCGGCCGGCGTTGCCTGGTTCAATCTTAGGAGATGCCAGGCGCCTTCTTTAAAAGTGCCTGGCATCTGAACGCTTAAACGATGCCGGTTGTGAGCGCCATTTTGACCTCGGCAATCGCCCTGGTCACTTCGATCTCACGCGGGCAGGCGTTGGTGCAGTTAAAAATCGTGCGGCAGCGCCACACGCCAAAGGTGTCGCCCAAAATCTTGAGTCGTTCGGCGTAGGCCTGGTCGCGGCTGTCAAAGATGAAGCGATGCGCCTGCACAATGGCCGCCGGGCCGACGTAGCGGTCGTTGGCCCAAAAGCTGGGGCATGAGCTGGTGCAGGCCGCGCACAAAATGCACTTAGTCGTGTCGTCGAAGCGCGCCCGGTCTTCCGGGGATTGCAGCCGTTCACGGCCGTCCGCCGGCGGGGGCGTGTCGTTGACGAAATAAGGCATGACCGACTTGTAATGGTCGAAGAAGGGCTCCATATCGACGATCAAATCTTTCAGCACGGGCATGCCCAAAATGGGCTCCACCTGCACTTTGACCGTCTCGCTGCCGTTCTTGAGGCGCGCGATGAGCGTTTTGCACGCCAGCGCGTTGGCGCCGTTGATGCGCATGGCGTCCGAGCCACAGACGCCGTGGGCGCAAGAGCGGCGCAGCGCCAGCGTGCCGTCTTGTTCCCACTTCACGCGGTGCAGCACGTCCAGCACCGAATCATTGGGGCTCACGTTATCCAGCGTATACTCGCCCCACCGCGGCTTTTTGTCCTTCTCCGGATTAAAGCGACGAATGCGTAGTTGTAGTTGCATGAGTTTCTCCTGGTATGGCGCATTTAGCTGCGGATAGCTAAACGCGGTGAGCTCCTAGTAGACGCGCTTCTTGGGTTCGTAACGGCCGAGCGTGACCGGCTTGTAGTCGAGTTGATATTTGCCGTCGTCAATCCGCTGGCACAGCGTGTGCTTAAGCCAGTTCGCGTCGTCCCGTTCCTGGTAATCTTCACGAGCATGGCCGCCGCGGCTTTCTTTGCGCGCCAGGGCGGAAACGGCCGTGACTTCCGCCAGCTCCAGCAAGCAGCCCAGCTCCCACGCTTCTAGCAGGTCGGTGTTAAAGCGCTTGCCCTTGTCGTCAACCTCCACTCCCTGGTACGCCTGGCGTAGCTCCGCCATCTGCGCAATGGCCGTGCTGATGGTCTCGTCGGTGCGGAACACGCCGACCCCTTCCGTCATCGCCTTTTGCATCCCGGCGCGCACGATGTAGGGTTTTACGCCCCCCGTGCTGTGGCGAATGCGTTCAAAATCGGCGATCACCTCGTCCGCCGCCCCTTCCGGCAGCGGCAGCAGGTCGCTGCCCTGGCAGTAGTCGGCCATGTGCACGCCGGAGCGCCGCCCAAAGACGACCAGGTCCACCAGCGAGTTGGTGCCCAGCCGGTTGGCGCCGTGCACCGACACGCAGGCTGCTTCGCCGGCGGCGTAGAGACCCGGCAGCACGGTTTTGGCGGCGTCGAGGAGGACACGGCCGTCGACGTCCGTTGGAATGCCGCCCATCGCGTAATGGGCCGTCGGCTGCACCGGCATCGGTTCCTGCACCGGATCCACGCCCAGGTAGGTGCGCGTGAAGTCGGCAATATCCGGCAGCTTGGCCTCAATGTAGGCGCGGTCGATGCGTCGCTTCTCGCCTTCCAGCTCGAAATAGCGATTGACCGTTGCGGGCGTAATGTCCAGGTGTACGTAATTCTTGCCTTGAATGCCGCGGCCGGCCATGATTTCCAGATAAATCGCGCGGCTGACCACGTCCCGGCTGGCCAGGTCCTTAATCGTCGGCGCATACTTTTCCATAAAGCGCTCGCCCGCGCTGTTGATCAGCACGCCCCCCTCGCCGCGCACGCCTTCCGTAATCAGCACGCCCAGCTTAAAAATGCCCGTGGGGTGAAACTGGAAGAACTCCATATCCTGCATGGGTACCCCGCGCCGCAGGCAAATGGCCGCGCCGTCGCCGGTGAGCGAATGCGCGTTAGAGGTTACCTCCCAACAGCGTCCCCAGCCGCCGGTGGCAAAATGGACGGCTTTGCTGCGGAAAATGTGAAACTCACCCGTAGCGATCTCGTAAGCTACCACCCCACGCACCGTATCGCCCACGCGAATCAGGTCCACCACGTGAAATTCATCGTAAAACGCGACGTTATTTTTGATGCACTGCTGGTAGAGCGTCTGCAAAATCATGTGGCCGGTGCGGTCGGCCGCGTGGCAGGCGCGCATGACCGGTTTACCGGTCTCGTTATTGGTATGGCCGCCAAAGCGACGCTGCGAAATTTTCCCGTTCGGGAAGCGGTCAAAGGGTAGCCCCATGTGCTCCAGCTCAATGACGGTCTCAACCGCCTCGCGGCACAGCACGTCTACGGCGTCCTGATCCGCCAGGTAGTCGGAGCCTTTTACCGTGTCGTAGGCGTGCCACTCCCAGTGATCCTCTTCTATGTTGCCCAACGCGGCGCCGATGCCGCCCTGGGCCGCGCCCGTGTGGGAACGCGTCGGATACAGCTTGGAAATGACGGCGACTTTGGCTTTCCGGCTGGCATAGAGCGCCGCCATCAGCCCTGCGCCCCCGGCGCCCACGATGACTGCGTCAAATGTGTGTGTTTGTACTTTCGCCATTCCTTGTTCTTCCTTTTTGCGCAGGTTGTTTCACGCGCGGTTATGCCGCCGCAAATGAAAACCTGTTTTATTGCTAATTGATGAACCGCGTCGCGTCAAAATTGGCGATGGCATAGCCTGCCCAGGCAATGGTCGCGATGACAAAGACGACTAAAAAGCGGTTGATCCAGGCCATCGTGGCGCGGTTGTGGATGTAATCTTCGAGCACGTTGCGCAGACCGTTAATCCCGTGCGAAATGGCAAAGGCCAGCAGCAGCATGTCGTAGGCTTTCCAGCCCCAGCTTTTCCACTGGACGGCGACAAATTGAATAGTCAGGTTGGCCGTGCTGTTGAGCACGTGCTGGATGAGCATATGGCCCACGGCCAGAATGAGCAGCGCGATGCCGGACATCCGCATAAAGGTGTACGCGTAACGCTCAAAATTGCCGCGAAAGGTAATCGAGCGGCGCGTCAGGTTTCCTGATTGGCCGGTTATAGTTGCCATGAACGATTCTCCTTCTCTTAGTTGATGGGTGGGAAATCACTCAGCCTGGGGATGGTCCAGCAGCTTTGGCCCACCGAGGCCAGTTCACTACAGTGGCCGAGAAGGCCGCTAAACATGAAAATGCCGATGGGCACAAAGATGATCAAGAAGAGCGCCCACACAAAGAGCGCGCTGCGGTTTTGGTGTATCCACCACTCTGGCTTGAAATCGAGAATTGTAATGCGCGTGCCGTTAAAGGCATGGTACAAAACAGCGGCCATCACGCCGATTTCGCCGACGGCAAACAGGGGATGCTTAAACAGCGCAATGGACCAGCTATAAATGTGAGGGGCGAAGTGCGCGTTGGCCGTGTCCCAGACGTGAATGACCAGGAAGCTGAGAATCGCCAGGCCGGAGAGGCGGTGGGCAATCCAGCTGTAATGACCACTGCGCCCACGATAACGGATGCTTTCGCGAAGCGTGAGTCCTAACGATGCCATAGAATATTCTCCTCTTAACAATTTATGCTAAAGGCATAGACGATGCCGGAAACACAGTTAAGTAAATATTTCACAAGCAGAATTATAGCACGTTTGGTTGCGTTGATAAGCGCAAAGCGAGTTTAATGTTGATTGCATAATTGGGGGCGCTGCTTGCCTTAGGGGGCTGCGACTGCTAAACTTAAGGTTGATGATACGGCCGTTTACCATACGTGATCTGGCGCTCGTTCGCCGGCTGGCTGAACAGGGCATGTCTCTGCACGCCGAATCCGCTTTGGCCGATAGTGTGAACCCGCTGCGTGGCGCGCTCCTGGGCATGTTTGTCGGGGGGAATCAGCCCACCTTTGTCTGGAAATCCACAGAAAGTGACGAAGCCGGTTTTCTCCAACTGCGCCTGGAGGAAGCGCGTCATCACGCCCACATCGTTTGCATTAGCCCCATGCTCAAACAAGCCGCCTCTGACGCAGACAGCGTTGTTCCGGGGATAAACAACATTATCAACGGCCACGTCTGGCTGCCCTTGCTCGACCAGGCCGTTATGGAAGCCGGGCGGCAAGGCATTCAAAGCCTGGTGGCTGAAGTGGATGAAACCGGCCTTGAACTCCCGGTGCTGCGCCGCGCCGGTTTCGCCGTTTATACCCGGCAGGACATCTGGGTGCGCGAGCAGTTGCCTGAGGTGACCGATACACCGGTCAACCTGGCGCTGACGCCGCGCCGCGCCGGCGACGATTGGGACATCCAACTGCTGTATGCCAACACGGTCCCGCGCCTGGTGCAGCTTGCGGAGCCGATTCCCCCGCTGGATGGAGGCGAAGCCTGGGTGCTGCGGGATGGCGACGAGTTGGCGGCTTACGTGCACATCCACATGGGCTCCGTGGCCACCTGGCTGCGCTTTTTCATCCATCCCAATGCCGAGTCCGAAGCGGACAACATTGTGACGGCGGCGCTGCAGGTGCAATCCTCCAAAATTAATTTGCCCATCTTTTGCTGCGTGCGCCGCTACGAGAGCTGGCTGCCTTCGGCGCTGGAGCGGAACGGTTTTCGTATTTACAGCAGCCAGGCGGTTATGGTGAAACACACCGTGCACCATCTGAAAAAGCCGATGCCGGAGTTAACGGCCGTGCTTGAAAAACAGGGGATGACCGCCTCCACACCGATTGTGCAGCGCTATCGTCCCCACCGCGGCGCTAATTAACCGCGCCAACCTTTAAGTGCTTATATGAATCAACATCAGTCACGTGCAGACTTAAAGCAACTGCTAGACCTGCTGCCGCAAAGCATCTGCGAGCACATTGAGCAAATAGGCCACGAAGATGAGCTGCTGGAGGTCGTCATGGATCTGGGGCGCTCGCCGACTGCCCGCTATACGGACGGCGAGCGTGTTTTACGCCAGGCGGAGATCAGCCGGGCGGAGATCGACCTGGTCGTCAACAGCATCGGTGATTTTGACGACGACAATCGCGCCGGCATTGCGCGTACGCTCCACCGCATTTCGGGTATTCGCAATCGCCGCGGGCAGGTTGTCGGCTTGACTTGCCGCGTCGGGCGCGCCGTTTATGGCACGATTGACATCATCAAGGATATCGTGGACGAGGGCCACAGCATCCTGCTGCTGGGCCGGCCGGGCGTGGGCAAGACCACGATGCTGCGTGAAATGGCGCGCGTGCTGGCCGAGGGCCGCCGTGTGGTTATTGTGGATACCAGCAACGAAATCGGCGGCGATGGCGATATTCCCCATCCGGCCGTGGGTAAAGCGCGCCGCATGCAGGTGCCGGCCCCCGCTCTGCAGCACGAAACGATGATCGAGGCCGTCGAAAACCACAATCCTGAAGTGATCGTGATCGATGAGATCGGGCGCGAGCGCGAGGCGGAGGCCGCGCGCACCATTAACGAGCGCGGCGTGCAGCTTATCGGCACGGCGCACGGCAACACGCTGGAAAACCTGATGCTTAATCCCACGCTGGCGGACCTGGTGGGCGGCATCGAAAGCGTGACGCTCTCCGACGAGGAGGCGCGCCGCCGCGGCACGCAGAAAACAGTTCTGGAGCGGCGCGCGCCGCCGACGTTCGACGTACTCATCGAGATTCAGGATCGGCAGCAGCTGCTGGTGCATCGTGACGTCACGATCTCGGTAGATGCGATGCTGCGCGGTGAACTGCTTGATTTAGATCTGCGCTACCGGGATGAGGATGGCGCGGTTAAAACCGAGAAGCAGAAAATGGCGATGGCTTCTCCGGCCGTGACCGGGCGGCGCGGTGGCCGCACCGTGCGCGAGGGGCGCGAGACGCTGCGTCCGCGCAGCGCGGATGGCAACGGCCGTTCCCAGGAAGAGAATCTTGCCGATCAGAAAACCGGCCGCAATGGCGGCGCCGCGCGCGAAGGCCGTACCTTAAAAGTTTTGGCCTACGGCGTGGCGCGCAATCGTCTTTTCCAGGCCGCCAAGCAGCTTGGCGCCAGGGTCATCATGGTCGAAAATCTGCCGGACGCCGACGTGCTGGTGACGCTGAAAAGTTATTACCGTAAGCGGCGCCGCCTCATTAACGATGCTGAACGACGCCACACGCCCGTTTACGTCTTGCGCGCCAACACGGTTGCGCAGATGGAGCGCTTCCTGATTGAAGCCCTGGATCTGGAGGTGATCCCCTCGGACCCTTTTGAAACGGCAATTAATGAAGCGCAGCAGGCGATTGAATTGGTCAACGCCGGGCAGCAGAGCGTAGATTTAAGCCCGGTCGGGGCGGCCACGCGTCGTTTTCAGCATCAGCTTGCGCGCCAGGCCAATCTGGTTTCGCATAGTTACGGCAAGGAGCCCCAGCGCCACGTGCGCATCTTCAGCACGCGTCGCAACTATTAATACTCCGTAACAGAAGAAGCTCAACTTTTTCGGAAAAGTTGAACTTCTAAAACCTTTCGTTACGGTGTAATTAACCTCTCAACGTCGATGTTCATAACCCTGGAAGGCCCCGAAGGCAGCGGCAAGACAAGCCAAATTGCCCCGCTTGCCGAATTTTTGCGGCGGCAAGGTTTTTCTGTGGTCGTCACGCGTGAGCCGGGCGGCACGCCGATTGGCGACCAGATCCGGGCCGTGCTGCATAACGTTGAAAACAAGTCAATGACGGCCGTTACCGAACTGCTGCTTTATTCGGCGGCGCGCGCGCAGCACGTGCGCGAACTCATTGCGCCAGCGCTGGCGGCTGGGCAGGTGGTCTTGTGTGACCGCTATGCCGACAGCACGCTGGCTTATCAGGGTTACGGCCGTGACGTAGACATGCAAGATTTAGCCGCCATGACGCGCGTGGCGACCGGGGGCTTGCAGCCCGATTTGACGCTGCTGCTGGACATTGACGTGGCGCGCGGGCTGGCGCGGCGGCTGGCGGGCGGGGAAGAGATGAACCGGCTTGACCTGGAGACCGTCGCTTTTCACGAGCGCGTGCGCGCGGGCTATCTCCAAATGGCCCAGGCGGAGCCCCAGCGCTGGCGATGCGTTGACGCCGACCGCCCGGTCGAGGCGGTGCAGGCTGATTTACGGGCAATTGTGCAGGCGCGGCTGGCGGCGCTTTAACAATCAGATGCGTCGGCGGCCGGTCGGGACGTTAAAAATCATCGTCAAAGCCGCCGCCTAAATCGCCGCCCAGGTCGGGCATGGACGCTTCAATGGTTTCGGGTGATTCCCCTTTCTCAAGGCGGTCAACCACTTCGTCGAAATCGTCTCCCATCTCTTCGCCCATTTCCCGGCTCATACGGCGCATAAAGCGGCCCAACGCTTTGGGATCTTCCTCGTCCAGGCCGTCCAGCGCGCTGTCGTCCATCAGCGTGTCCATGCGCGCCTCTTCCGTCTTGGCCAGCGCTACCCGCGTAACGCGCCGCGTTAGCCGGCGGCTCTGGCAGTGGGGGCAGATGGGTTCGGCCGTATCGTACTCGGCATAGGAAAGGAACAGCCGCACGCCGCGGCGACAATTTTGACAACGATAGTCGTAGAATGGCATCCATTCCTCCCTGGGTTAATATGGTTGCGAAAATGATGTAACTTCTCAATCTTCCGAGGCTGCGGCCGGATTTCTGACCGGGCCGCCGCTATTTCTGGTAAAATCATTATACGTTTATGACATTAAGGTGCAACTAACATGCTTGAAGATCCTTACACATCCTTTCGCTATCCCAAACTGATCATCATCTCAGGCCCTTCAGGCGTGGGCAAGGATACCATTGCGCGCGGGGTGATTGGAAAACGGCCGGATGAGTTCTACTTCGTTGTGACGGCCACGACCCGCCCGCCGCGCGTTGGGGAAGTGCACGGCCAGGATTATTTTTTTGTGACCCACGACCAGTTTGCCGGCATGATTGAACAAGGCGAACTGCTGGAGTATGCCGTCGTCTACAACGATTATAAGGGCATTCCCAAGCAGCAGGTGCGCGACGCGCTGGCCAGCGGCAAAAACGTCATCATGCGCGTGGACGTGCAGGGCGCCGCCACCGTGCGCAAACTTTTGCCCAACGCGCTCTTTATCTTTTTGCGCACCCGTTCGGAGGAAGCGCTGGTGCGCCGCCTGCTGGAGCGCAAGTCGGAAACGCCCGAAGGCGTGAAGATACGCATCGCCACGGCGCGTGAGGAGATGAAGCGCATGGACGAGTTCGACTTCTGCGTGGTAAACGCCGACGGGCAGCAAGACACGGCCGTTGCCAACATCCTTGCCATCGTCGACGCCGCCCACTGCCGCGTCCACCAGCAGCCCATCCAGCTCTAACCCCCGTCCCCAAGCCCCCCACCGGCTTGACGATTTTTATCACCACAGATAGGAAGGAACACGGATATTTTTCCCTCCATTTCATCCGTGTTCCTTCCAATCCGTGATTACCTTCTTCTCAGCCCCTTCACTCATACACTCACATACCAAACCACCCCGCCCAACACCGCAATAATCAGCAGCCCGGAAATGACGGCCGCCTTCAGCACCGGCCCTTCCTCCGCGCCCGGCACCGTGCTGCAGCCCACGATCACCTTGGCCGGCGCAAACAGGCCGCCGATTGCCCCGCCCGCCGTCTGCGCCGCCAAAATCAGCGGTACGGACAGGTTAAGCGCCAGCGCCGTCTGCTGCTGCAGCTCGCCGAAGACGACGTTGCTGTTGGTATTGCTGCCCGTCATAAAGGCGCCCAGCGCCCCCAGGAACGGGCTCAGAAAGGGGAAAAGCGGCCCGGTATTGCGGCTGAGCGCCTGCGCCAGCATCTGGGTCATGCCGGCGTGCTCCATCGTCAGCGCCATGGCCACCAGGGTATAGATGCCAATCGTCGGCTTGATCCAGCCTTTCACCGTCTTGCGCCAGATGAGACGGCCGTCGTACCGCGCCGTCCGCGCTTCCGGCAGCGGGCCGCGCCAGCGATACCAGACGTACGTCAACAGGCTGGCGTAGAGCAGCAGCGCCCCGCCGTGGCCGAAGAGGCTGATGGAGCGTCCCGCGCCGGCCGGCGTGCTCCAGCCGAAGCGCGTCGCCACCGCCGGGAAGTTCAGGTTCAGCGTTACCCGGTCAAGCGCGTCCTGAAAGACCAACTGCCCCAGCGCAATCACCCCTATCAAAATCAGGTAAGGGAAAAACGCGGTCAGCAGCTTGCGCGGCGCAAAATCGCCGGCCGGGGCGCGGTTAGTGCGGTAGGTGAGAAAAAGAATCGCCGCAACCAGGCCGGCCAGAGCGGAGCCCAGCGCCGCCAGCGTCCAGAAACCCGCTACCGCCAGCCCCCACTGCGTCGCGCCCATCACCACGGTCAGGACCAGCATGAACAGCCCGCGCTGCCGCACGGCCGTTTTGCCCCCCGTCAACACCAGCACCGCCACGCCGCAGCCCAGGCAGCACAGCCCCAGCGCCAGCGCCGCCGGCCCTGCCAGAACCTCGCCCGGCAGTCCCGTCACCGCCATCAGCGAAAGAAACGACGAGCCCAGCGAGCCGTAGGTCACCGACCAGGCATGGCCGACGAGCGCCGCGACGACGGCCGTATTCGGCGCAAACCCAATCCCCAGCAGCAGCGGCGCCACGACCGCCGCCGGCACGCCAAAACCGGTCGCCCCCTGCAAAAAGGAGCCGAAAATCCAGGCCAGCAGCAGCGCCTGGGCCGGTTGGTCGTGCGCGATGCCGGGCAGCGTCCGCCCAATCGCCGTAATCACCCCGGCCTCGTTGACCGTGTGGTAGAGCAGCAGCGCCATCCAGATAATGTACAGCACAAAGAGCGAGAGCAGCACCGCGCGGCCCGAGGCGACGAGCAAGAGCAGCGGGTTGGCGCCGAAAAAGAGCAGACTCGCCCCCATGGCCGCGGCCCAGCCCGCCAGCCCGGCTTCGCTGCCCCCCCAGGAACGGCCGATCATCAGGTACAGCACAACCAGAATCGGCAGGGTGGCCAATAAAACGTTGAGTACGTTTAGCGGCGGTAATGTTGACATGATTGTGAGTATATCGAGCAAAATCGCGCCGGCAATATTGACGAACGCCAAAACAGCCCCTACAATCCGCCCCCATGCGGTCGGGCCAGCTACCATGGCGTCGTCCGGGCGCCAACCAGCCAAAATAGTATCTGGGCGCTCGTTTGCCGCCCATTCATAACAGGACCCCTTAAAACAAGGTTGTACCCTGCCATCTTCTTGCCGCCTCACCCAGGTGCAATCAACGCGGAGGATCAATGCGTCCGATAAGCATGCGTGCTGCACAGTTACTCGTTTTACTGGCCCTGCTGGTGGGCCTGCTTACCATTGTCAACGCGGCCGAGCCGCCTGAACGGCCCGAATTTGTGGAGATGCTCCCCGTGCCCGTCCCTATGGCGGCTCTGTTGGGAGAGGGCAAGACTGCTGAAGGTCCCGCCCGCTATTTCGTGCTCCTTGCTGACGACCCGGTGGCTAATTACGCCGGCGGCCTGCCCGGACTGCAAGCCACCCGGCCGCGCAGCGTAGGCCAGAACAAGATCGACGTGCACAGCCCCGCCGCTGTCGCCTACGCTAACTACCTGGACGCGCAGCAAACGGCCTTGGTTGAGACGCTTTCCAGCCTGCTTGGGCGCGCGCCGGTCGAAATCTACCGCGCCAGGTATGCGCTCAACGCCCTCGTGCTTGTTCTGGCGCCGGAGGAAGCCGCCCGGATTACCGGGCTGCCGGGCGTCAGGCTGGTCGCGCGCGACGCGGTTCACGCGCCGCATACCGACGCCGGACCTGCCTGGGTCGGCGCGCCGGCCGTCTGGGACGGCTCAGCGACGACGGCCGGCGTTGGCCTGGGCACGCGGGGCGAAGGGGTGATCATCGGCGTTTTAGACACGGGCATCAACCTGCGCCACCCCTCCTTTGCGGCCGTGAGCGGCGATGGCTACGTCCACACCAACCCTTACGGGGCCGGCGTCTACGTCGGCTGGTGTAACCCCTCTCACCCCAAATACAGGCCGGAGTACGCCTGTAACGATAAGCTGATTGGCGCCTGGGATTACGCTGACGCCAGTTGGGCCGGTACCGCCTTCGCCGAAAGCGACGGTCCCGGCGACAACAACGGCCACGGCAGCCACACCGCCGCGACCGCCGCCGGAAACGTGGTGGACGCTGCCCTCTATGCCCCCACCACCTCCGTCAGCGCCCGCATCTCCGGCGTGGCGCCGCGCGCCAACCTGATTGCCTACGACGTGTGCGCCGCCGCCTGCCGCTTTTCGGACAGCGTGGCGGCGCTGGAGCAGGCGCTGATTGACGGCGTCGACGTGATTAACGAATCCATCGGCATCAGCGACGACGCCTGGAGCGGCGTCAAGCAGCAGGCTTACCTGGGCCTTTTCAACGCCGGCATCGTCGTCGTGCGCTCGGCGGGCAACAACGGCCCCGGCGCCGGGACCGTGGAGAGTTCGCCGCCGTGGGTGATCGACGTCGCTGCCACGACCCACAATCGCCTTTTCACTAACGGGCTGACGGGCTTGGAGGCTAATGGAGGCGCGCTGGACGATTTGGCCGGCGTGGGCTTTACCGGCGCCTACGGGCCGGCGCCCATTCTCTATGCCGGCGCGCTGGGTGATTATGACGGCGACGGCCGTGACGACAGCAGTGCGCTCTGCGGCCTCGGTGCGGCCCAATCTTTCCAATCTCCCTGGCCAGCGGGCTTTTTTCAGGGTGAAATCATTGTGTGCGACCGGGGCGTCTACGGCCGGGTCGAAAAAGGCGCCAACCTGGCCGCCGCCGGGGCGGGGGGCTACGTCCTGATCAATACGCCGGAGCAGGGCGAAACTGTCACCGGCGACGCCCACGTGCTGCCGGGCTTGCACCTCGGCGGCGCCGCGGGCGCGGAGCTGCGCCAATGGCTGCAAACCAACAGTAATACTGTTGCTCGCATCGCCGGCGCGCAGCCCGCCTACAGCCCTGCCTACGCCGACCGCGTAGCCGCCTTTAGCGCGCGTGGCCCGGCCCTGGCGCCCGGCATTCTCAAGCCCGACGTCGGCGCGCCCGGCGTGGATATCTGGGCCGCGCTGGCCGCCGGCGCCCCCGCGACGCCGGAAGGTCAGCCGCCCTATGGCTTCATGAGCGGCACCTCCATGGCTAGCCCGCACGTGGCCGGCGCGGCGGCCCTGCTGCGCGCCTTGCACCCCACCTGGAGCCCGGCGGAGATCAAGTCGGCGCTGTTGACGACGGCCGTTACGGCCGTCCTCAAGGAAGACGGCGTCACGCCCGCCGACCCCCACGCCGTCGGCGCCGGCCGTCTGGACCTGTCCGCGGCGGCGCGCGCCGGTTTGCTGCTCAATGAAAGCGCCGCCAACTTTGCCGCCGCCAATCCGCTGGCGGGCGGCGCGCCCCAGACCCTCAATTTGCCTGCCCTGGTCGATGGCGCCTGCGTCAACGCCTGCCGCTGGACGCGCACCGTGCGCAGCGCCCTGGACAGATCCGCCGTCTGGACGGCCGTATTAGAACTGCCGGACGGCTTTACGGGTCGCGTGACGCCCGCGACCTTCACCCTGGCGCCCGGCGCGGCGCAGGAACTCACCATCACGCTGGAGGTGGAAGCGGCCGGCGGGCAGGCGTGGCGCTTTGGCGCCCTGCGCCTCACGCCCGACCTGGCCGCCGTTCCCGCGCAGCAGATACCCATCGCCGTTTTGGGACAGCAGGCCGAGCTCCCTGAGCGCGTCGTCATTTTCGCGCGGCGTGACGCCG
>Ga0114946_10001123_pt1 | contig 18299 bp, 15 predicted proteins | sample WalLakDeSediment_FD_88676 | JGI IMG/M metagenome (GOLD analysis project Ga0114946, IMG submission 88676) | Lake sediment microbial communities from Walker lake, Nevada to study Microbial Dark Matter (Phase II) - Walker Lake 11/02/13 Deep Sediment | ecosystem: Environmental > Aquatic >...
CGGTGTTGGGCCCGGTCTCGTCGGGGCTGCCGAACTCGGGGCCGCGGTCGTAGAAGATCTCCGAGCAGGGACCGCAGGGGCCGCCGCGCCCGTCCTTGACGGCGTTGGCGGGCCAAAAGTTCTGGTCCTCGCCCCAGCGCGACATACGCACCAGCGGCACGCCCACCTGCGTCGTCCAGATGTCCCAGGCCTCGTCGTCGTCCTGGAACACCGTGACCCACAGCCGCTCGGGGTCGAGCCCCAGCCAGGCCGGGTCGGTCAGGAACGCCCAGGCCCAGGCGGCGGCCTCGGCCTTGAAGTAGTCGCCGAACGAGAAGTTGCCGAGCATCTCGAAGAAGGTGTGGTGCCGGCGGGTGCGGCCGACGTTCTCGATGTCGGAGTCCTTGCCGCCGGCGCGCATGCACTTCTGCGACGTCGCGACCCGCCGCCACTCGCCCTCGAAGCCCTCGAAGCGCGCGGGGGCGCCCTGGAACTGGGGCTTGAACTGCTGCATGCCGGCCACGTTGAACAGGAGCGTCGGGTCGTCGCTCTTCAGCGACGCCGACGGGTGGATCAGGTGGTCCTTCGTCGCGAAGAAGCGCAGGAACGTGTTTCGCAGCTCGTCGAGCTCGCGGATGGATCCCATGGCGGTGCCTCCGGGCGGCGGGCGGACGGCCCGCGCCGAACTCGCGCCATCATAACGACGGCCCCGCGGACGCGGCCCCGTCGGGGCACCATGCGCTGCGTTGCCGCGCCCCGTACGATGCGACCGTGTCCGACGTGGCGCCGTCCCCCGCACGCCAGCCCACCCCCCCGCCCCGGCCTTCGCCGGCGCCCGCCGACAAGCGCGCGTTGATGGTGTTGGGCATCCTGGCCTTCCTCCACCTGGGCGCGCTGCAGGCCGCCTACGGTCCCTCGTTCGCCGCCCTGCAGGTGCGGCACGGGGTCGGGGTCGCCGAGGTCGGCACCGTGGTCAGCGCCCACTTCCTCGGCGGCTTCGTCGGGGTGCTCGCCTCGGGGGCGCTGCTCGCGCGCTTCGGCTACCGCCGCCTGATGATCCAGGTCGCGCTGGGCATGGCGATCGGCGGCGCCGCCGTCGGCTTCGCCACCGGCTGGCTGGCGGTGCTCGCGGGTGCCGCGCTGGTGGGCCTGGGCTACGGTGTGTCGGTGGTGCTCTACAACTTCATGTTCGCCCGCGCCTTCGCCCCCGCCGGCGCCTCGGCGGTCAACCTGATCAACGGCGCGTTCGGCGTGGGGGCGGTGGCGATGCCCGCCCTCATCGGCCTGGCCACCGCCGTGCTGGTCGCCCGCGATCCGGGGCGCATCGCCGAGGTGCCGCCGCTGGTGTTCGGCGCCGCCACCCTGTTGGCGCTGGCGGTCGTCGCCATGGCGCTGCGGGTGCCGTGGCTGCCGCCGCGGACGGGGGCAAGGCCGTCGTCGCACGCCCGCGCCGGCGGCGCGGCCACGCACCGGCCGCCCGTCGCCGGCGCGGCCGCGCTGTTCTCGGCGCTGCTGTTCATGTACGTGGCGGCTGAGGTCGCGACCACGTCGTGGGCCCCGACCCACCTGACGGACGCGTTCGGCGCGGCGCGCGCGGCCCTGGTCGTGTCAGTGTTCTGGATCGCCATGACGACGGGGCGCTTCCTGGCCGCCGCCTTCGCCGGCCGCCTGCGTCCCGGCGACCTGGTGCTGGGCGCGGTCGCGCTGACGCTCGTCGGCATCGTGCTGGCCCGCCTGCCCGGCCTCGCCTTCGTGGGGTACGCCGTCGTGGGCCTGGGGTTGGCCCCGGTGTTCCCGACCTCGGTGGTGTGGATCGAGCGCCGCTTCGGCGATCGGGCCGAGCGGGTCGCCCCGTGGATCCTCGCCGCCGGCAGCCTCGGCCCGGTGCTGGGCGCGCCCGCCGTGGGCGTGGCGGTGGCCGCCGCCGGCGCGGCCGCGGTACCGACCGTGCTGGCGGGGGTGTTCGCGGCCCTGGCCGCCGTGGTCGCGGTGATCTGGCGGGGCGAGCGGGCGGCCGCGGGCGGGTCCGGCGGGCGGCCTCCGGGGCCGGCGGCCGCCGGGTAGGCTGTGCCCATGAGCCCATCGACGTCCACCCCCGACGCCCTCCTGCTCCGTGAGATCCAAGCGGGCTTCCGACGCCAGAAGACGCAGGTCGAGCGGGCGCTGGCCCAGCTGCCGGCGGAGCGCTGGTCGCGGCGGCTCGACGAGCCGGACGGGAACTCGCTGTCGGTGCTGGTGCGCCACCTCACGGGCAACCTGCGCTCGCGCTGGCGCGAGCCGTTCGACAGCGACGGCGAGAGGCCCGACCGCGACCGCGACGGCGAGTTCGAGGACGCCGCGGCCGGGCCGGACGCGCTGCTGGCGGCGTGGGAGGCGGCGTGGGCGGTCGCGCTGGGGACGATCGACGCGCTGCGTCCCGAGGACCTCGACCGCGTGATCACCATCCGGGGCCAGCCGCTGTCGGTGGCGGCGGCGTTGGTGCGCAGCCTCGACCACACGGGCCACCACGCGGGTCAGATCGTCATGCTTGCCAAGCACCTGTGCGGGCCCGCCTGGGCCACGCTGTCGATCCCGCGTCGGGGCGAGGGCTGAGGGGGCCGGAGGCGCGCGCGTCGAACGCCGGTGCGCATCGGGCGGTTGCCGTCCTGGGCGTCGATCCTCGCGATGCCGTCGGGTACAATGCGGGCGTGGCGTTCGTGGAGAACTACGGCAGGCTTGGTCGCGACCCCGACTTCAGTCGGGCCTTCTGGCGCTCGCAGCCTCCCGAAGTGGTCTTCGAGGCCGCGTTCGCCTTGATCAAGGACTACCTGCTCTTGAAGGAGGGCCATGCTGACGAGCCCCGACTTCAAAGAACTGTTGAGGCTTTTCGAAGAGCATGACGTCCGCTACCTGATCGTCGGTGGCTACGCGGTGATGCGCTACGCCGAGCCGCGGTTCACGAAGGACCTCGACGTCCTGATCGCCGTCGACGCGGTGAACGCCGAAGCCGTGTTCGCGGCCCTGAGAGCGTTCGGGGCGCCGCTCGCGGGCCTGGTTCCGGCGGACTTCGCGGCCGAGGGATCGTTCTATCAGCTGGGCAACCCACCGATGCGCGTCGACGTGTTGATGGACGTCCCGGGGGTCGACTTCGCCTCGGCGTGGCCGCGCCGAGAGACCGTCATGATCGGTGACACGCCCATGCACTTCATCGGTAAGGCCGACCTGATCGCTTCGAAGCGGGCCGCCGGGCGAGCGAGGGACCTGCTGGACCTGGAGGCGCTCGAGGCCGATGCCTGAGGTGGGCCGGCGCCCAGGCGCGCCGGGTGGTGCGAGCCCCACGGTGCGGTGATCAACCCGCCGCCGTCACCCGCCGCAGCAGCTCGGCCGCGTCCGCCTCGACGCCCAGCCGGCGGAAGCTGAGGGCCAACGTGGCGGCGTCCTGGGCCAGCAGTTCCGGGGCGCCCGGTCGCTCGCGCTCCATCGCCTGCGGGAAGTCGATCAGCACCACCCGCCCGCGCCACCACAGCAGGTTGTAGGCGGACAGGTCGCCGTGTACCACGCCGAGGCGCCAGCAGGCGGCCATCAGTTCGACGCTCTGGGCGTACGCGGCGCGCGCCTCGTCCTCGTCGAGGACCGCGTCGGACAGCCGCGGCGCGGGCGCGTCCGGCTCGCCGACGAAGCGCATGAGGACCACCTCGCCCGCCTCCGCGATGTCGAACGCCTCGGGCCCCACCAGCGGCTCGGGCACCGCCACGCCGGCCCGCCACAGGCGCCACAGCATCAGGTACTCGTGCGCGGCCCACATCGCCTTCAGCGCCCGCCGGCCGCGGCCCGAGCGGTTCCGGATGGCCTTCGCCAGCCGCGCGTCGCCGATCCAGCGGCCGTCGAGGTAGCGCTGGTCGTTCTTGAAGCTGCGCACCTCGACGTCGCGGAAGATCTTCACGGCCACATCGCCCAGCGGCGAGCGGCCCAGGTACACGGTCGCCTCCTTGCCGCTCTTCAGCTCGCCGACGATCTCGTGGACGAAGCCGCGCTCCTGCAGCCGGCGCAGCGCGGTGCCGGCGGCCGCCTGGCCGTCGTCGCCGATCAGCTGGGTGACGTTCTGGCGACCCTTGGGGGCCCGCCGGGTGCGGCGTCGGCGCGGGCGCTCGAAGGCGTCGTGGTGGGCGTCGGGGTCGATCCTGCGGGCGATGGCTGGCCTCCGTGGGGGGTCGCGTGGATCACGCGGGTGCGTCCCAGCATGGCACGAAGCGCGCTCCATGCCCCATGATGGGGTCCGTGCCCGACTCGCCATCGTCCCCACCGCCGACGCCGGCGCAGGTCGAGGGCCTGCTGGCCCTCACCCGCGACCTGTTGACCCGGTTCACCGGCGACGAGGCGTACGAGCGCATCCTGGCGCACGCCATCGCCGCCGTGCCCGGCGCCGAGACCGGCAGCGTGGTGGTGCGGGGCGGCGACGGTCGCTTCCGCTTCGCGGCCACGCGCGGCTTCGATCTCGAGGCGCTGCGGTCGGTGACCTTCGAGCCCGCCGAGGTGCTGGCGGACGTCGCCGCCGACGGTCGGGCGGTCGTGATCCGCGACCAGCGTGCGCGCAACGCCGAGGTGCTGGCGGGCGAGCGCCACCGGCGGCTGCGCGAGGTGGGCGACGTCGACCGCATCGCCGCCACCATCGCCGCCCCGATCGTGCTCGACGGCGAGGTGGTGGCCACCTTCCGGCTCGACACCTACGGCGACCCCGAGGCCTTCTGCGAGGTCGGTTGCCCGATCGCCGAGGCCTACGCGTCGCAGGTGGGTTGGGTGCTGGCCCGCTGGCAGGCGGAGGCGGCGGCGGCGCGCGAGGCCGAGGCCTACCGCCAGCTGTACGCCGAGGCCGCGCGCCGCGCCCGCGAGTACGAGGTGCTCGACGGCCTGCGCCAGGCGGTCGCGCGCGGGCTCGAGCTCGACGAGGTCCTGCGGCTGACCGCCGACGCCGTCGCGCGGGCCCTAGAGGCGCCGATGGTCACGGTGTACCTGCTCGAGGAGGGTGAGCTGCGGCTGCGGCACGCCCTCGGCTACCGGCGCGTGATGGACACGATGGCCCTCGGGCAGGGCGTCACCGGCCGCGTCGCGGCCACCGGCGTGCCGGCCCTGGTGACCGATGTCGCCGCCGACCCGGACTTCCTCTCGCCCGACGAGCCGGTCCTGTCCGAGATCGCCGTGCCGCTGGTGGCGGACGGCGAGGTCTTGGGGGTCCTCAACGCCGAGAGCAGCGAGCGAATGTTCGGTGACGACGACTTGCGGCTGCTGTTCGCGATCCGTGACCAGGTGGGGATCGCGGTGCAGCGGGCACGCCTGTGGGCGAGCTTGCGCTCGTCCGAGGCGCGCTTCCGGCTGCTGGCCGAGCACGCCCGCGACGTCGTCTGCCTGCACGAGCCGAGCGGCCGCATCACCTACGTCAGCCCCGCGGTGCGGGAGGTGCTCGGTCACGCGCCCGAGGAGCTCCTCGGCCAGGATCCCTTCGGGCACGTCCTGGAGGCCGACCGGGCGCGCCTGCTCGACGAGTTCGGCGACCCGAAGCAGCTGGCGGCCCGGCCGCCGCCCACCTACCGGGCCAAGACCAAGGATGGCCGGACGCTGTGGCTCGAGGCCTCGGTCCGCGCGATCACCGACGCCGCGGGCGAGGTCGAGGCCCTCGTCTCCATCACCCGCGACGTCACCGAGCGCCGCTCGTTCGAGGAGCGCCTGCGGCGGGCGGCGCTGTACGACGACCTGACCGGCCTGCCCAACCGCGCGCTGCTGCTCGACCGCCTGGCGCACGCGATCGAGCGCCGGCGGCGCCATGCCGACGCCCGCTACGCGCTCGTGTTCCTCGACGTCGACGGCTTCAAGGAGTTCAACGACTCGCTCGGCCACGCCGTCGGCGACGCGCTCCTGCAGGCGTTCGCGGGGCGGCTGCGCGACGCCGTGCGCGCCGCCGACAGCGTGGCGCGCCTGGGTGGCGACGAGTTCTGCGTGTTGCTGGCGGACCTGGAGAGCGACGACGAGGCGGAGCGCACCGCGGCGCGCCTGCAGGAGGCGCTGGCCCAGCCGTTCTCGGTGGCGGGCCGGCAGCTGCGCACCAGCGCCAGCCTCGGCGTCGCCAAGAGCCGCGCCGGCTACGCCGTGCCGAGCGACGTCCTGCGCGACGCCGACATCGCCATGTACCGCGCCAAGGCCGGTGGCACGGGGCGGATGGCGGTGTTCGACGTTGGCATGCGGGCCGAGGCCGTGGCCCGCCTGGAGCTGGAGCACGACCTGCGCCGGGCGCTGGAGGACGACGAGCTCGACGTCGTCTACCAGCCGGTGGTGCGCCTCGCCGACGGCCAGGTCGTCGGCTTCGAGGCGCTGGCCCGCTGGCGCCACCGGACGCAGGGTCCGGTGCCCCCCGACGTGTTCGTGCCGCTGGCGGAGTCGACCGGGCTGATCGTGGCGGTCGACTGCCTGGTGGTGCGGCGCGCCTGCCGCGCGATGGCGGCCTGGCGCGCGGCCGGGCACGATTGGACGCTGTCGGTCAACGTCTCATCGCACCACTTCAGCGTGGGCGACGTGGTCGGGACGGTCGAGTCGGCGCTGAGCGACAGCGCGCTCGAGCCGCAGGCCCTGCGCCTCGAGCTGACCGAGAGCGTGCTGCTGGCCCACCCGGACCGCGCGCGCGAGGCGCTGGCGCGCCTGCGGGTCCACGGCACGCTGGTCCAGGTCGACGACTTCGGCACCGGCTACTCGTCGCTCGCGGCCCTGCAGCGGCTGCCGATCGACGCGCTGAAGCTCGACCGCTCGTTCGTCGCCGGCCTGCGCGACGGCGCCTACCCGCTCGTGGCGGCGACCGCGCAGGTGGCCCACCACCTGGGGATCGAGGTGGTCGCGGAGGGCATCGAGACCGCATCCCAGAGGATGGCGCTGGCCGAGCTCGGCTGCCGCTTCGGGCAGGGCTACCTGTTCGCCCGGCCGCTCGACGAGGACGAGGTGCCGCCCTGGGCGGCCGATCGCTGCGGACGCGAGACGCCGGCGGGCGCCTGAGCCTCGGGTGCAGCAGCGCCGCAGACCGCCGTCGGTCAGCCCGTCGGGCCCGTCGCCAACGCCACCGTCCGCGCGACCAGCTCGTCGGTCGAGCTGATCACGGGCACCACGTGGCCGCCTTGGCGCACGTCGCCCTCGGCGAGCAACAGCGGCACCTCGGTGCAGGCGGCGACGATGGCCTCCGCACCGGCGGCGGCCAGGCGCTCCGCCACCAGCCGCAGGCGCGCGCGCGCGGCGTCGTCGACGGCCGCGCGCTTCACCGCGTAGATGGCGTCCATCACCGAGCGCTGATCGTCGCCCAGCGGCGTCAGCGCGCGCACGCCGGCGGCCTCGAAGGCGTCCTGGTAGAGGCGCGCCGCCAGCGCGCCGTCGGTGGCGAGCAGTCCCACCGCCCGCGCCTGCGGCAGGCGCGCGCGCGTGGCCGCCACGGTGGTCTCGACGAGGTCGACGAAGGGCACCGCTCCGGCGGCAGCGACGACGGCGTCGGCGAAGGCGTGCGCGCTGTTGCAGGGCATGACCAGCAGTTCGGCGCCCTGCGCGATCAGGCCGCGGGCCATGGCGGCCAGGCGCGGCGCCGGGCTGTCGCCGCGGCCCTCGATGGCGGCGGTGCGGTCGGGCACCGACGGGTCGTTGTCGATGATGATGCGCAGGTGCTCCTGGTCGCTCGCGGCATGGGTGGCGGCCACCAGCTTGGCGAAGAAGTCGACGGTCGCGTCGGGGCCCATGCCGCCGATCACGCCGACGACCCGGCGTGCGCTCATGCCGGCACGCGCCCCAGCACCACGTCCTGGTAGGCGTACAGCGCCGGCGCGCCGCCGGTGTGCAGGAACAGGACGCGGTCGCCCTCGGCGAAGCGTCCCTCGCGCACCATACCGATGAGGCCGGCGGCCGTCTTGCCGGTGTAGACCGGGTCCAGCAGGATCCCCTCGTGGCGCGCGAAGAGCTGCACCGCCTCCACCATCTCGGGGGTCGGCAGCGAGTACCCGGGCCCCACGTAGGCGTCGACCACCTCGACCGCCGCGCGCGGCACCGGCGCGCGGACGCCGAGCAGGTCGGCGGCCGCCTGGGCGAGGCCGTGGATCTTCGCCTCCTGCGGGGCCTTGGCGGCCCGCACGCTGATGCCGATCAGCGGCAGCTCGGCGCTGATGCCGTGCAGGCCCGCGAGCAGGCCGGCGTGCGTGCCGCCCGAGCCGCTCGAGGCGACGAGGGCGTCGAACGGGACGCCCATCTCGAACGACTGCGCCATCAGCTCCTCGGCGCAGGCCACGTAACCGAGCGCGCCTAGCGGGTTCGAGCCGCCCCCGGGGATCACGTAGGCCCTGCGCCCCTGGGCGGCGAGTTCGTCGGCCAGGCCCTGCATGGCGGCCGCCAGGTCGGCGCCGGCGTCGACCACCAGGACGCGCTCGACGCCGAGCAGCCGGTAGAGGAAGTTGTTGCCGCTGGCGTCCTCGCGGTAGCTGCCGGGCACGCGCTGCTCCAGCACCAGCTGGCACGTCAGGCCCTCCTTGACGGCGGCGGCCAGCGTGAGGCGGCAGTGGTTCGACTGCACCGCCCCCACCGTGATCAGCGTGTCGGCGCCCTGGGCGAGCGCGTCGGCGACCAGGAACTCGAGCTTGCGCGTCTTGTTGCCCCCGGCGGCGAGGCCGAGCAGGTCGTCGCGCTTGATCCACAGTTCGGGCCCGCCGAGTGCCTCGGAAAGCGCCGGCAGCGGCTCGAGCGGGGTGGGGAAGGGCGTGTAGCGGCGGCGGGGGAAGCGGGCGAGGTGCATACGGGCGCCTCCTGGCGTGGGGTGCCCCAGGATACGCCCGCGAATCCGGGCGCCGCGCGCCGCACCGCGGGCGCCCGCCAGCGACTAGACTGGGTCCTCCGGAGGTCCGCCCCGCCATGACCCCAACGGTCGTCCCCATCCCCGCCCACCCGGTCGTCCCGGCCGGGCCGCTGCCGCGCAACCCCGGCATCCCGCTCGACCTCGACTGGGTCGCCGGCGTGCGGGTCGATCGCTCGGCGGCCGAGCGGCGCGCGGCGACCCTCACCACCCGCCGCAGCGTCAAGGCCGACGCGCAGGCGGGCTGGCTCCTCAAGGCGATCACGCTGATCGACCTGACCACACTCGCCGGCGACGACACGCCGGGGCGCGTGCGACGGCTGTGCGCCAAGGCCCGGGCGCCCGTGCGCCCCGACCTGCTGGCCGCGCTCGGGGTGCCCGACCTGCCCCTGACCACCGGCGCGGTGTGTGTCTACCACGCGATGGTGCCGGCCGCCGTGGCCGCGCTCGAGGGCAGCGGCGTGCCCGTCGCGGCGGTGTCGGCGGGGTTCCCGGCCGGCCTCACGCCCTTCGAGACGCGGCTCGCCGACATCCGCGCGTCGGTGGCGGCCGGGGCCGCGGAGATCGACGTCGTCATCGCCCGGCACCAGGCGCTCGCGGGCGACTGGGTGGCGCTGTACGAGGAGCTGCGCGCCTTCCGCGAGGCGTGCGGACCCGCGCACCTCAAGGTCATCCTGGGCACCGGCGAGCTGGGGCCGCTGCGCACGGTGGCGCGCGCCGCCCTGGTGGCGATGATGGCCGGCGCCGACTTCGTCAAGACCTCGACCGGCAAGGAGCCGGTCAATGCCACCCTGCCGGTGTCCCTCACGATGGCGCGCAGCGTGCGCGCCTACGCCGAGCGCACCGGCCAGGCGGTGGGGTTCAAGCCCGCCGGCGGCATCCGAACCGCCAAGGACGCGCTCGCCTGGATGGTCCTCATGCGCGAGGAGCTCGGGCGGCGGTGGCTGGAGCCGGACCTCTTCCGCTTCGGTGCCAGCGGGCTGCTGGCCGACATCGAGCGGCAGCTCGAGCACCACGTCACCGGTCGCTACGCGGCGCTGCACCGGCAGCCGCTGGCATGAGCGGCGCCGACGCCGCCGGCGATCCGCCCGATCCGACCCCGCCGCACGCGTTCGCGCTGCGGCTCGACGACGAGCTGGCGCTGCGCCTGCGCGAGCGGCACCACGCCGGCGAGTTCTACCGGCGGATCGATGCCGAGCGCGAGCACCTGTTCGACGGCACCCTCACCTGGGCCCGCGACCTGACGGCCGACGACGCCGAGCGCATGGTCGTCGGCGGGCTCGAGCAGTTCCGGCGCGGCGACGGCTGGCAGGCCGACCTGTGCTGGCGCGGCCGGCCGGTGGGCTCGATGGGGCTGCACTACCTGGACCGGGCCGGGGGCAGCACCGAGGTCGGCTTCTGGCTGGCGCGCTCGTTCGAGGGGCGCGGCCTGATCACGCGGGCGATGCGCGCCCTGCACCGACACTTCTTCGAGGCGCGCGGCCTCGACCGCGTCGCGATCGGCAGCGTGCCCGGGAACGGGCGCTCCGAGGCCGTGGCGCGGCGCCTGGGGTACGCCCCGGAGGCCGTGCTGCGGCGGGCCCTGCCGGGGGCCGACGGGCCGGTCGACCTGGCGCTGTACGGGCTGCTGCGCGAGGACTGGCGCGCGGTCGAGGCCGAACGGCCGCAGCGGCAGCGGCCGCGGCCGCTGCCGCTGCCCCGCTTCGCGCTGCGGGTCGACGAGGAGCTCGAGGTCGCCCTCTTCGAGCGCGACGACGCCGACGCGCTGCACGCGCTGGTGGTGGCGAACCGCGAACGTCTGGCGCGCTGGATGGCGTGGGCGCAGGCGCCCACGCCCGAGGGCACCCGCGGCTTCATCGAGGGCCGCGCGCTGGCGGCGATCGCCCAGGCCGACGGCTTCGAGGCGGGCGTGTGGTGGCGCGGCCGGCTGGCGGGCGCGGTCGGGATCCACGACGTGCGCCGCGACCCGCTGCAGGGCTCGATCGGCTACTGGCTGGCGGCCGAGGCGGAGGGCCATGGCCTGGTCCAGCGCGTCGTGCGGGCGGTGGCGGCGAAGGCCTTCGCCGACCTCGGGTACACGCGCCTCGGCATCCGGGCCGACGTCGACAATGCCCGCAGCCGGGCCGTGCCCGAGCGGCTGGGCTTCGCCTTCGAGGGCATCCTGCGGCGCGCCATGTTCGACGGCCGGCGCTACACCGACCACGCCGTGTACGGCCTGCTGCGCGACGAGTGGGCGGCGTGGGCGGAGGTGGACGGCGGCGCCCGCAGCTGAGCCGGGTCGGTTCGCGGTCGAGGGATGTGGCTCGGCGCGACCGCCAGCAAGATGGCGCGGCTTACGATGCTCGCGTTGCGGCGCCGCTGCGGGCGCCCGAAGAAGGAGGTACGTGATGCGTCGGATGCACCCGCGCCTGGTGGCGTGGCCCGCCCTGCTGCTCGTGATGACCGCCTGCGCGCCGCTGTTCCCCGGGCTCGGCGGCCGCACCGCCACCGAGCGCGTGGTGCTGCCCGGCGGCGAGATCTGCGCCTTCGCCGGCGAGGGCGCCACGCTCGCCTTCGACTCCCAGCGCCTGGCGTGGACCTGCGAGGTGGCCCCGACGGGCCCGCGCGGCCTGTTCGGCGCGCCGGTGGTGGTGGGCGAGACCGGCGTCTCGTGGCGCCTCGGCACCACCGCCCGCCGCGCCGACGGCGCCGGCTTCGAGCTGGCTCGCCTGGAGAGCGTCGACGCCCGCGTGGCGCGCTTCACCCTGGTCTCGGGCGAGACCTGCGCCTTCACCGGCGAGGGGGCGACCCTGGCGTTCGACGGTCAGCGCGTCCACTACACCTGCGACGGCGACCTGGTGGCGCTCGGCGCCTTCACCGCCGACGAGCGCGGCCTGAGCGCCACGATCGGCACGCTCGAGCGCACCGACGACGCCTTCCGCCTGCGACGGACGCGATCGGTCCGCGTCATCGGCCTGGAGCTGGCGTCCGGCGAGGCGGCGTCCGAGGCGGACGGCGAGAAGGCGGAGGCGCCGCACGCGCCCCTGCTGGGCACGACCTGGGCCCTGGAGCGCATCCGGTTCATGGACGACCGCGAACTGCGGCCCGAGGACCCGTCGCACTACACCCTCACGCTGGCGGCCGACGGTGGCGCCGCGCTCCAGCTGGACTGCAACCGCGGCGCCGGGCGCTTCGAGCTCGCCGGCGAGCGGCTCAGCTTCTCGGCGTTCGCGACCACGCGCGCGTTCTGCGGGGCCGACTCGCTCGACCAGCCGTTCCTCGAGCAGATCGCCAGCGTCGTGTCGTACCAGTTCGCGGACGGGGCGCTGGTGCTCGCTACCGCCATGGATTCCGCTCTGGTCTACCTCCGCCCGCTGGATTGACGGCGCCGCCCGCGCGCGGTCGCGCGGCGGGCCGGCCCTGCGCCCGCATCGTTGCCCCTTGGTGCGGGGGCGCCCGTCTGGCTAGCATGGCGGGGTCGCCGATCACGCCCGACGGGGTGTGCGGCGCGGTCGCCGGGAGGTCCTCGCATGCATCGTCGCCCGATCGCCCACCTCCGTGGGCTCCTGCTCGTCGTCCTGCTAGCCGGTTCGGCGCTCGCCGGTTCGGCGCTCGCCGCCGGCGCCCAAGTCCGGGTCGCCCCCGACCTCGAGGACGTGTTCGCGGTTCTCGCCGACGCCTATCCGGGCCCGCGCCCGCAGGCGGTCGAGGCGGGCCCCACGCTCGGCCTGCAGCGCGGCGCCGTCGACCTGCGCGACCGCTCGACGGTGGTCGTCGTGCCGGGCGTCACCCTGACGCGGCTGGCCGACGCCGCGGCCGCGGCCGCAGCCGCAGGGGCGGGCGAAGCAGAGGCGCGCGCGTTCCAGCGCTTCGCCATCTCGCCCGACGGCCAGCGGGCCCTGATCGGGGCTGGCCTGCTGCCCGCGAGCGTGACGGTGGTCGACCAGGGCGGCCGCGAGGTGACCGTGCGCCAGCCGGTCGCGCGCCTCGCCAGCCCCTACGCGCTCGCCACCTACCTCGCGTACGCCGTGGGCGCGGGCGATCGGGTGGTCGCCGGCAACTTCCTCGGCGCCCGCGACCCCGAGGGCGCGGCCGCCATGGCCCGCATCGACCCGCGCTTCCCCGGCATCCAGGCGTTCATCGCGCAGGAGGCCACCAACGTCGAGGCCGTCGCGGTCGTGGCGCCCGACGTGGTGTTCGCCTCGGCCCGCTCCGAGTGGATCGCCTCGGTGGAGGCGATCGGCGTCCCCGTGATCGTCTTCGACGGCGAGTCGCAGGCGCAGCTGACCGGCGCCATGCGGCTCGCCGGCGCCCTCTTCGGGCCCGACGCCGCGGCCCGCGCCGAGGCGTGGGTGGCCTACTACGACGAGATCGTGGCCCAGGTGGTGGCCGTCACCGGCGTCCTCGAGGCGCTGCCGCGGGTGCTGTTCACCGGCACCAACCGCACGCGGGTGGCGTCCGGCGAGATGTACCAGTCGTTCCTGGTCGGGGCGGCCGGTGGCGTGAGCGTCACGGCCGGCCTCGGCGGGTACTGGAACGACGTCGGCGTCGAGCAGGTGATCGGCTGGACGCCCGAGGTGGTGCTGGTGCCGCCGTACGGCCAGGCGTCGGTGGCGGCCGTCCTCGAGGACGAGACGTGGCGGCTGGTGCCGGCCGTGCGCGACGGCGCGGTGTTCCGCGTGCCCAAGCTGGTCGCGCCGTGGGACACGCCGGTGCCCGACTCGGTGCTGGCGCTGGTGTGGCTCACCGAGGTGCTGCACCCGGGCCTGGTCGGCCTGTCGTGCGTCGAGGAGTCCGCGTTCTTCTACGACCGCTTCTACGGCTACGAACTGAGCGTCGAGGAGGCCACCACCTTGTGCGCCCGCTGAGGGATCGGCGACCGGGCCGCGGGGGCGGCGGCGAACGCCGGTCCCAGGCCCCGGCGTGGTCCCGGGTGGCGATGGCCGTCGGCCTGGCCTCGCCGCTGGCGTTGGCGCTCGTGGCGCTCACCCTCGGCTACTACCCGATCTCCGCGCTCGACGTCACCCGCTCGCTGGCCTCGGCGGTGGCGCCGGCGGCCGCCGACGGCGTACCCGAGGTGGCCCGCCTGCTGGTGCTCGAGGTGCGGCTGCCGCGGGTGCTGGCGGCGCTGCTGATCGGCGCCGCGCTGGCCGTGACGGGCGTCGTGTTCCAGGGAATCTTCACCAACCCGCTGGTGGACTCGAACCTGCTGGGGGTGACGTCGGGCGCCGGCTTCGGGGCGGCGGTGGCGCTGCTGCTCGGCCTCGGGGTGGTGTGGGTGCAGGGCGCCGCCTTCGTCTTCGGGCTGCTGGCGGTGACGCTGGCCTTCCTCGGCTCGCGCCTCTACCGCACGGCGCCGATGATCGTGCTCACCCTGATGGGGATCCTGGTGGGGTCGCTGTTCGGCTCCCTGACGTCGCTGCTCAAGTACGTCGCCGACCCGCTCGACGCGCTGCCGGCGATCACCTTCTGGCTGCTCGGCGGCCTCACCGGCGTCGGCTGGCGCGACGTGCCGGCGCTGCTGGCGCTGACCGGCGCCGGCGCGGCCTTCTTCTGGCTGGTGCGCTGGCGGCTGAACGTGCTGTCGCTGGGCGACGCCGAGGCGGCCGCGCTCGGCATGCACCCGCAGCGGATGAAGTTCGGCCTCATCGTGGTCGCCACCCTGATGACGGCGATCGCGGTGTCGGTCGGTGGCGTCATCGGCTGGGTGGGCCTGGTGGTGCCGCACGCGGCCCGCATCGTGGTCGGACCCGACCACCGCCGGCTGGTGCCGATGTCGCTGGCGGTGGGCGCGTCGTTCCTGCTGCTGATCGACACGGTGTCGCGCACGCTGCTGCCCTCCGAGGTGCCGTTGGGCGTGCTGACCGGTCTGATCGGCGTCCCCATCCTGGTCGTGCTGCTGCGCCGCAACCGGACGGGGTGGTGAGATGACGCGGCTGTCTGCGACCGGGATCGACTTCGCCTACGTTCCCGGCAGGCCCGTGGTGCAGGACGTGTCGGTGGCCGTGGACGCCGGCGAGGTCGTGTTCCTGCTGGGGCACAACGGCAGCGGCAAGAGCAGCCTGCTCGGCTGCCTGGCAGGCGTCCACCGTCCCGCGGCCGGCGAGGTGCGGCTCGACGGTGAGGACGTGCACGCGATGCGTTCCGCGGACCGCGCCCGGCGGCTCGGCATGATCCCCCAGCTGCACGTGGCCGCCTTCGCCTACGGCGTGCTCGAGGTGGTGCTGATGGGCCGCGCGCCGCACCTCGGCATCTTCGAGGCGCCCGGTCCCGAGGACGAGGCGGTCGCCCTCGACGCGCTGGCCCTGGTCGGCCTGGCCGACTTCCGCGACCGGCGCTACACCGAGCTCTCGGGCGGCGAGCGCCAGCTGGTGATGGTGGCTCGCGGCCTGGCGCAGCGCTGCGACGTGCTGCTCATGGACGAGCCCGACGCCCACCTCGACCCGCGCAACCAGTTCCGGGTGCTGGAGGTCGTCTCGGACCTGGCGCGCCAGCGCGGGCTGGCGGTGGTCGTCGCCTCGCACGCGCCCAACAGCGCGCTGATGTTCGCCGACCGGGTGCTGCTGCTGCGGCACGGGCGCACGCTGGCCTCTGGCGCGGTGGTGGAGACGCTGACCGAGGAGCGGCTCGCCGCCGCCTACGGCATGGCGACCGAGGTCGTCACCAAGGTCGTGAACGGCCGGCGCGTGCCCAGGGCGATCCTGCCGCGGCGCGTCGACCGGGTGGCCGACGAGATCGACACCATCGCGGTGCACCTCGTCGACGTCGATCGGCCCGGCAGCGTGCTCGAACGCGCGTTCGCCGCGGGCCGCGAGCGGCCCCAGCGCGTCATCGTCACCGGCGCCCGGGGGTCGGGCAAGAGCCGCTGGTGCGCGGCGGTGGCGGCCGCGGCCCGGGCGCGCGGGCTGCGCGTGGTGGGCGTGGCGTCACCGGCGGTGTTCGAGGGGGGCGGCACCGCGGGCGGGTCGCTGGGCCAGCGCAAGGTGGCCTTCGACCTGGTCGACCTGGGGTCGGGCGATCGCCGCCGGTTGGCCGACGTGCGCCGCGCCGACGAGCCGGGCACCTCCACCCAGCGTTGGCGCTTCGACGAGTCCGCGTTGGCCTGGGGCAACGCCGCGCTGCGGGCGGCCACCACCGGCGCCGAGCCGCCCGACCTGCTGCTGGTCGACGAGCTCGGACCGCTCGAGTTCGCGCGCGGGGTGGGCCTCACCGAGGGGCTCGCCGCGATCGACGCGGGTCGCTACGCGGTCGCCTGCGTGGTGGTGCGCCCGGCCCTGGTGGACGATGCGCTGCGGCGTTGGCCCGACGCCACCGTGGTGGACGTGGAGGACTAGCCGGCCGAGGCCGAGGCGGCCGTTGACACCGCGGCCCGCGTTGCCTACACTCGACACTAGATGACCAAGGCATCGTCTAGTCCGCTATCGTGCGGCGTCCGGGCGCGCGACCGATCGGCGCGGCCGGGAGGGGTCGACCGATGACGCAATCGACCGGTTACGCGATCACGGCGCTGGGGCACGTCGCCGCCATGGGCGGCGAGCCGCAGCTCATCAAGGACATCGCCGAGGCCACCGGCCTGCCGCACCCGTACCTGGCCAAGATCATCCACACGCTGGCGCGCCGCGGGCTGGTCGTCACCCGCCGCGGCGTCGGCGGCGGCGTGACGCTCGCCCGGGCGGCGGCCGGCATCACCCTGCACGACGTCGCGGAGGCGCTCGACGACCCGCTGCTCGACGAGCGTTGCATGCTGGGCAACGCCGTCTGCAGCGACGAGCGGGCCTGCCCGGCCCACGCGTTCTGGAGCCACCATCGCGCGGCGCAGGTCGCGTTCCTGCGCGCCACCAGCCTGGCCGACGTGGCCGCCTTCGAGCAGCGCCAGCTGGTGCGGAGCGTGGCGTGACGACCGCGGACCGGCCGAGATCGAGCGGGCCGCGATCCAGTGGCTCGGGAAAGGGTTCACGAGCGCAGGACCGATGCCCCGACGCGGCGGCACGCGCACCTGCTACCTTGGCGCCATCACGTCCGCGCTGTCGCCGGGGTCACCCCCGCGCCAACGGACCACCGTGATTGAGGAGAAACGCATCCGCAGGTCGTGAGCCACCCCTAGGATCGACCTCGCCTCGATCCACCGATGCGCGCCGGCGCGCATCACCCGCCCCAGGAGGACCGCATGAGCCGAGCCCGAACGCAAGCCGATCCCGAGGCGATCGATCGGTCGCTGGACAAAGCGTCGATCGAGCACTACGAGCGCCTCGCGGCCGAGGCCGACCGGCACCTCGACCAGCTGGCCGCGCAGGCGCCGCTGAAGGACACCACGCTCGAGGAGCAGCTGCGTCGGCGGGGCATCTCGCGGCGCGAGTTCCTCAAGATGACGGCCGTCATGACGGCCACCATGGCGCTGCCGTCGATGTTCGACCTGCGCGTGGCGCGTGCCGCCGAGCTCGCGACCCGCCTGCCGGTGATCTGGCAGGAGCTGCAGAGCTGCACCGGCAACAGCATGGCGCTGATCCGCAACAGCAACCCCGGCGTCGACGAGCTGCTGCTCGACCTCATCAGCCTCGAGTACTCCGAGGTGCTGATGGCGCCCTCGGGCCAGGCCGCGGAGGACGTCCTCGAGGCGGCCATCGAGAAGTACCGCGGCGCGTACATCGCCGTCTTCGAGGGCTCGGTCCCCATGGCCGACAACGGCAACTTCCTGACGATCGGCCCCGCCGGCCACACCGGCATCCAGATCGTCAAGCACGTCGCCGAGAACGCCGCCGCCGTCATCGCCGCCGGCACCTGCGCGGCCTACGGCGGTATCCCCGCAGCGCGCCCGAACCCGACGGCCGCCCTCGGCATCGCCGACTTCCTCAACACCCAGCGCATCAACAAGCCGGTCGTCAACCTGCCGGCCTGCCCCGTGTCGAGCACCAACGTCGTCGGCACCATCCTCGAGTACGCGCTGTTCGGCCGGCTCCCCTCGCTCGACGCCTTCGGCCGCCCGCTGTGGGCGTACGGCGACCGCATCCACGACAAGTGCGAGCGCCGCGGCCACTTCGACGCCGGCCAGTTCGTCGAGGGCTGGAGCGACACCGAGGGCCTCAAGAAGGGCCTGTGCCTCTTCAAGGTCGGCTGCAAGGGCCCGATGGCGTACAACAACTGCGGCGTCGTCCGGTACAACGACGGCACCTCCTGGCCGATCATGGCCGGCCACGGCTGCATCGGCTGCAGCGAGCCCGGCTTCTGGGACACCCTCACCCCGTTCGAAGTGCCGCTCGCCGGCCGCGTGTACCCGATTCCCTTCGGCCTGGACTCGGATGCGGACACCATCGGCGCGGTCGCCCTCGGCGCCGCAGCGGTCGGCATCGCCGCCCACGCGGGCGCGACGCTGGTCAAGAGCGCGACCGAGCAGCGGGCCGCCAAGAAGTCCGAAGCCAAGAAGGAGCAGTGAGTCGTGGCCAAACATGTGATTGACCCCATCACGCGCATCGAGGGGCACCTGCGCATCGAGATCGAGGTCGAC
>Ga0114946_10001124_pt1 | contig 18294 bp, 18 predicted proteins | sample WalLakDeSediment_FD_88676 | JGI IMG/M metagenome (GOLD analysis project Ga0114946, IMG submission 88676) | Lake sediment microbial communities from Walker lake, Nevada to study Microbial Dark Matter (Phase II) - Walker Lake 11/02/13 Deep Sediment | ecosystem: Environmental > Aquatic >...
CAGCTCTCCCCCTTCTCCGCTTGCGGGAACGTGGCCGGGAACAAGAGGCCGACGTTGAAATCGAAGTCGAAGACTCGCCGTGACGAGTGTGTATCCTTATGCAAAGCTCTCATCCGATTCCCGGCTCCGGCATGCTGTTTTTTGCATGAACTCCATTTCAGGAAATGCACCGTCCGTGGAGCACCTATAAAAAAACCCTCCACAACGGGAGGGTTTTCATAGTGCGCCAGAGAATTTCACCTCACGAGAAGCATGCTGCGTGTTTGTTCGAAACCTTCGCTCCGTAAACTGTAGAAGTACCTTCCACTCGGCAACCCTCCCGCGTCGAACATTATACTCCACGTTCCGGCCGTGCGGAATCCCGAACCGATATCCGCTACCTGACGACCGTGTGAATCGAAAAGCACCACTTCTACATACGCGTCCACGGGCAACTCGAAACGGATAGTGGTGGTTGAAGTTCCCGAATGCGAGGAGCTACCGAAAGGATTTGGATAATTCGGGAACAAATGGAATCGCGCCGGTCTCATCCCGTCCAGCAATTCTACTTGAAGCGTTCTGTCACATTTGATGGTTAACGTATCCTGACAAAGTATCAGACCGCTATTCACTGTCTGCCATTGTACGAGAAAATCCTCATGACCGGTCGCGCTGTTGTCGTAACAGACAATGAAGCCACCCAACTCTTCGCCCACTGTTATGAACTGCGAAGATGTGCGCCATTGTATTCGCCTGTTGTTCGTTGTGTATGTCCACCCCTCCGGAGACTGTATCAATCCCGGGAACAATGTCACGTCATTCGTGAGAATTTCCGCGTTGAATGCATCCAGTGGACTGAAAGGCAGATGCTGGTTCCGGACGACGAATTCGAAACAGCAGGGTTGTTCCACGTCGGTGATAACATCGATCTCATCCTGACGAACAATCCGAAATTCACAGAAAACGCTTACAGTATCACAGCATATCTCCATTTCATCCAGCGAAGTACAATACGTGATTGGAATGCGCGTGGACGTCGCGGATGGGACCAACGATAACAAGAAATCCGTTGCGGTCAGTCCTTGCGGAAGAGTGCCATCCGGTAGTTTGAAGGAAACAAAACGGTCTTCGAGAAGGTCTATTTCCCACCCTTCAGCAGCGACGGCGTCGAGAAGCAGCGATCCGGGATCGTCTAGTGAAATGCTGAATCCGTTCAATTCCGAACTTGGGATGTGCGTATTCGTAAGATCAATGCGGTAACTGCAATAGTCGGTCGGTGTGATGCTGAGCGAATCGCAACGCGGCTGAGAACGCTCGCATGTAACCATGGCATATTCGCAGCAGAGCAGGCCGCCGTCAAGCTCAGTGCACCACTCGAAGCTGATGCGATCATCCATGGCGGGAGCTTGCAAGCGAAGTATAAAGCCTCGTTGCGTGCTGCCGCTCGGTACCACGTTCACACTATCACGGAATAGCACTTCAGTTGCGCTAAGACGCTCAATATACCAACCCGTCGGAGCTTCGGCGTCCATGATAGACGCTCCCGGACTTTGCAATCGTATGCGAAAACCGTTCACATCCGAGAGTGGAAGATGCTGGTTGACGAAGCCGATGTCAAAGTGACATTCCGAACCCGATTGCTGAACCAGCAGCGAATCGCATACAGTCGGTTCGGGAGGGTCGCATTGCACTTGGAGAGTATCACAACAGATAGTGTTTCCCTGCAGCATGCTGCAAACAATATAGCGTATCAAACCGCTCGCGGGAGGATTGAATGAGAAGGAAAAGCCTGTAGCCGAATCGCTGGGGACCAACGCTCCGCCGTCCTTGGTGAAGCGAACGCTCACCGCTGTTTGACTGGTGGTTCTCCATCCGGGGGCTGCTGCTACCGAAGAGAAACTTGCGCCGGTAGACAACACACTGATTCGAAGCCCATCGAGCAGCGATTGTGGTCGATGAGTGTTGATCACTCCAAAGTCGATCTCGCAATTCTCTCCCTTGCTGACAAGGTAGGTGTCGCAATTCTCAGGCTCTTTCGGCACGCAAGGCAAGACGGCCACCTCATTGCATCGCTCCTCGCCACCAGACATCGTTATCCATAAAATCGCCACACCACCGGGAAGACCATCTGTCGGACTGACACATATGTTGAATCCATGCAGATCCTTTCCACTTTCCAAACCCGGACCACTACTTTCGAATGTCACAATTGTCGGTGATACACGCGTCCCTGTCCAAGGTCCGCTCGGAGTGCCGATGAACTCGGCGTTCGGGGTTTGTATATGAAGCGAAACTTCGCTCAAAATGCCGGGGGGGTCATGCCTGTTCAAGAGACTGAACTCGTAGCAGCAACTCCCATCCACCTGCCCCGGAATGCTGACTTCAACAAAGCGCAACGAATCGCAGACGGGTATGGTGAACGAACAGAAAAGCGAGACGGTGTCGCTCGACACGACCACTCCGTTGCTTTCGGTCTCCCAGCGTAGGAGGAAAGAACCAGCACCCCCGGGTGGTATTGCTTCGAAACAGAAATTGAATCCGTTTTCGACTTCCATTGGAGGAAGTTGCACACCGGGCTCTCCGTAGTAGATTAGCGAGTCAGTCTCGATAGATGTTGGCCATGGCCCGGCGGCACCAGGTAAAAACCGGAAATCACTACTGAGCAATACCAAGCGGATTCCATTCAGAGTCGATTGCGGAGTGTGTCTGTTTTCTATCCGCATTTCGAAACAGCATCCTTGCGGATCGACAGCCCGTATGGTGACAACATCATCTCGTTGCTGCGCCGAAGCCGCAACGGATAACAGTAGTACCCCGACAGCAAGTAACGTGGCGAAGATTCTCATGTCTTTTCTCAATAGTGCGTACTAGTCGAACTCCGGAAGTATCCGGGTCATGATAAGCTAGTGAAATCATACGCCAGTCGCAATGACCGGGTGCTTCCCCTCCACCGAATTCGCGACGATACCCGCGCAACATCGAAGAGTAGGGTGTCCGCAATCCTATTGTAGCCGTAACGACATATACTTGTTCCGGCATGGTACCGCAAGCGTCAGGGACACGACTTCACCTTGCTTTGGGTTGATGCAGATATGTACCTTTATCTAGTATGCATTTTCATGGAAACCCGACGCAATGAATTCTTATCTCCGCTTGTCCGGCTTAGCTGCCTTAGCCTCTATCGTCTTTCTCCTCTCTGCCTGCTCCTTGTCGAGCGACCTGTTCAAGATGAGTTCCATCAAGGATTACGAAGCCTATGTCGAGAAATGGGCACCGTCCGAGGATGCGTTTGTGGCGGTTCAGCGCTTAGCGAAACCGGCGATTGATGCACAGAGGTGGGATGAGGCGATCGCTGTTTTCGAGCGATACAAACCGAAGTTCCCATTGATGGCCAAACGCTTCGAGTCCATCATCGCCATACTGCAGGAACCGTCGTATGACATCGAAAGACGCAACCTCTCGGAGATCAACACCAAATACAATGAGATCAAACCCTCAGTCACCGTCGATGGCTCCCGATTGTATTTCGCAAGTGACCGTCCGGGCGGTATGGGAAATCTCGATATTTACGTCACGGACTTCGTGGATGGACGCTGGCAAGAGCCGGTGAATCTCGGCAATCGAATCAACACTCCGGAACATGAAACCATCAACGGTATTTCTTTCGACGGTACGAAGATACTGCTATACGGTGGTTTTGCAGGACACCTCGGCGGCGGAGACAACTACTATTTCGAAAAAACCGCCAAGGGCTGGTCAGATATTATTCACTTCCCCCCCATGGTCAACAGCAAGTACTACGACTCCGACGCGTTCTTCACGGCCGACGGATTCGCAGTGCTGTTCACTTCGGACCGCGTAGGAGTAATTGGTGATCACGTCCCTAAAGGCGTCCCGTTTCGTGGCGGGTATAACGGTAATACGGATATCTTTGTCTCAGTACGTAGAGGCACCTACTGGCAACCTCCCATAAATCTCGGTCCTACAATCAATACCCCCTATGCAGAACGGTCGCCGTTTTTACACCCTGACGGTAAAACCTTGTATTTCAGCTCCGATGGACACCCGGGCCTCGGTAAGCTCGACGTGTTCAAATCCGTTCGGTTGAATCCGGACTCGTGGACGGAGTGGAGCGAACCGGTGAACCTCGGCAAAGATGTGAACGGATCCGAGGATGACTGGGGCTACAAAATCACTCCGGATGGTGAATACGCATTCTTCTCCGCATCAGGACTGCCCGACGGGAAGGGCCAGAACGACTTGTATATGATCACTCTTCCTCGTGCCGCTAGACCGGAAGAACCTGTGGCAACCCTGACCGGCAGCATATTCGACGAAGACGGCAATCCTGTAGGAGCGGATGTTATCGTCCAGGATTTGAAGGATGGCAAGGTAGTAGCCATGTTGCAAAGCGACCCGGAAACTGGCCGCTTCATGCTTTCTGTTCCCGATGGTGACAATTATGCGCTGTTTGTGGAAAAAGACGGCTATTACCCGGATGCACGCAATCTCGATCTTCGTTCCGGCACTAACCGTGGTACGTCAGGACGCGACGGCGACGGGAGAGATGGACGCGACGGGCGCGATGGCGACGGGAGAGATGGCGACGGGAGAGATGGCGACGGGAGAGATGGACGCGACGGCGACGGACGCTATGGCGACGGGAGAGACGGACGCGACGGGCGCGATGGCGACGGACGCTATGGCGACGGGAGAGACGGACGCGACGGCGATGGACGGGACGGGCGAGATGGACGCGACGGCGACGGACGCTATGGTGACGGGCGAGACGGACGAAACGGCGACGGACGAGATGGACGCGATGGTGACGGACGTTACGGCGACGGGCGAGATGGACGCGACGGTGACGGGCGCGACGGTGACGGGCGCGACGGCGACGGGCGTGACGGCGACGGACGCTATGGTGACGGGCGAGACGGACGTTACGGTGACGGACGAGACGGACGTTACGGTGACGGACGAGACGGACGTTACGGCGACGGACGAGATGGTGATGGAAGGGTATTGGCATTCAATTTCAACCTCAAGTCAATCGAAAGCATGAGAAGTCGCCGCGATAGATGGGGAGATTTGCTCGCGCAAGGACTGAACAACATTTTCTTCGATTTTGACAAATGGGATCTGCGTCCAGCGTCATATTTCGAGATTGACCGACTCGTACGATTTCTACAGCAACATCCGGATCTTGAAATCATCATAGCTGCACACACTGACGATGTCGGCAGCGAAAACTACAACTACGATCTTTCCGAAAAGCGCGCGAACTCCGTAGTCGAATATCTGGTACGCAAAAACATCGACAGATCAAGACTGCGAGCCATCGGATATGGCGAATCCCGCCCGCATGTTCCGAATGACAGCGAGGAGAACCGTGCGCTCAATCGCCGCGTGGAATTTCGACTGGCCGAAAACTGACACGCATATTCGTTCAATGCTATACTGATCCGATGTAATCGAAAAACAGCCGAAGCGACGACTCGTATCAAATAGCAGACGAATCTGTAGTTGTATGGGGTAATCCGGCAAGCGTTGAGATATAGTGGCAGTACGCTTCGACTGGATGCACACAATTCCTCATGCATCCGGTTCGAGAGTCACAACCTCGGATATACCAAAGCACGGTCACGATGCTGAAAATCGACTCCGTGCTGCCGAAAACTTGCTACGCTTTCCCGTGTCCTGTAATACTGCTTGCGCTGCTAATCGTCCTGAAAGCAGTACGAGTGGAACACCACCGCCGGGATGTGCGGCACCTCCGCAAAGATATAACCCCGGAAGTGCTCGAACGCGATTTCCCGCTCGCAGGAACGCTGCCGTGGGTGAGTTGGAGGAGATTCCGTAAATACTTCCCAAGTACGCATTGTATCTCTGTTCAAGATCGACAGGTGTGATTACAGTCTCGTTCACTATACGCTCGTGTACATCGATTCCTGAGGAAGCGACTCGACGCAGTATGGAATCGCGAAGCGAAGCAATATCAATATCCCTGTTCGTTTCCGTCAGAGCCGGCATATTCACGAGGACGAACCAGTTTTCATATCCGGGTGCGGCGTGATCGGGTTCAGCTCTGGACGTGATCGATACATACACTGTCGGATCGTCCGGAGGCATACGATGATGGAAAATATTCCGGAACTCCCGACGATAATCGGACGAAAAAAAGATATTGTGTTGCGGTAATTTACTTTCGCCGCGAACCCCCCAGAGAAACACGCATCCACTGCACGACGGCTCCAACTTGGTATATCGTGCTCCATACCTCGCATCCTCCAACAGGCGAGTCATCGTATGAATGGCATCCGCATTGCTCACAACGGCATCGAACATCATCGATTCCCCACCAGCATGAAATCCAACCGCTCTGCCTCCCTCGACAATGATGCGATCTACTTCCGCATTGTAATGAACAACGACACCGAGGTCCAGCGCGAGTGCGAGCAAGGCTCGGACGAGCGCGTACATGCCGCCGCGTACATAATACCCGCCGAGACGATACTCGACATACGGAATGATGTTCAACGTCGCCGGAGCGCGGTAAGGATCGGACCCGTTATACGTGGCATAACGATCAAACAACTGAATAAGTCTCTCGTCCTGGAAAAAGGAGGAAACAGCCGAATGCACGCTGCGGAACGGGTCTATGTTCCAAATACGCAACAACGTACCCAAATGTTTGAATCGTAACAGCGCCTTCATGTCGTCAAGACGATTGAAGAGGAAAATGTCACTCGTTCGTTCGTATATGCGTTCACTGTATTCGAGAAAACGACGGACGGCTTCCGCGTCATTCGGAGCGAACTCTCGCACGGCTTCGATGAACGCCTCTTCATCCGAACTGGCATTCAATATGCTTCCATCCGAAAACGTGTAGCGACACAGCGGCTCAACAGGTATGAATTCAAGCACTTCCTCACGAGGCTTGCCGGCGAGTGAAAAAATCTCGTCAACAACAAACGGCATTGTGAGCAGCGAGGGACCGGTATCGAAGCGGAACCCGTCCCGCCGTATTTCGGAGGCCTTGCCACCGGCGGACTCGTTCTTCTCGAACACTTCTACACGCAGACCAGAGGCCGCCAACACAATGGCGGAAGACAGCGCTCCCAGCCCAGCACCGATTATTCCAACATGTGGTGTATGATTCATTGTTCCGTCACAATGCCAGCAACCCGGATTTGACGCCGATAACCGTCAGAACGAAATAGCACAACTGCGCGAAGTACAAATGGGCTGGAACACGCAATTCGATGCGCCGGTTGGAATAATCGCGCAACACCAGTACGGCAATCAGACTGATCACAAACCAGGCAATGTAATTGCTCACCGGAGGGAAACGGGTTTGCCAATGCCAGTATCCTAGTGCATCGGCTGCAAACTCCAGGAAAAAATCGAAACCAGTTGCGAGAACGGCGACCAAGACGCTGCTGAGCCTACCGAAAAAATGACCGACAACGGCATCACTGGCGGCAATGACGAACAGCCAAGCGAAGGGAATAACGAGGGATACGCCAAGGATCTTCCATCCCAATACGTCTGTGTACGTATACGTTCCGAATGGGAACCCTGTCGCCACCCCTAATGCCTCTATCGCCCAAACACCGATGAAAATGAGTGAAAAAACAATTCCGGTTTTTCGTGAGAAATCGTACGTCATCCAAAATGCCGCCACTCCGGAAATGATGAGTACGAAAGGCGTCGTGAACGACATTACGTTTTGAAACAACCCCAGGCTGTTCCAAACAGCACCAGCAATGAAAAAAACGTATATGAGAAGTATTGTATAACGGGTGGGTTCCATTGTTAACCTGTTCGCATGGATTGTGCCTCGTGGATTACTACGGCATCATGAGCTACGCATGGTAGCGTATCTGCGGACAAATCATCACCCGCAGTACAAAATACTTGGATTTGAATTGCCTGCCAGTCGCAATGTGATTGTAAGCTTCTTTCTCCTGACGCCGACTCTGGATCAGCTCCCCTCGAGTAAAAGATGACGTGCTCAGATGTATGTAGAGTACATTCTCGGTGTGTTGCAGAGCGAAGTGATTGCGGCTCGAAAGCATCGCATAATACAACCTGCCCGATTTCGCTGACTGTCGTTTGATTCCAAGTGTTTCGCTCAACGCTCGTGATATGCATCAAGAAGACATCGCGGAGCATGAGTCTGTATCCGTTCATCCATAGCATTTCACATAGCACTCTCGGTGCAGCGAGCGTTGGAGATAATGCACCGGACAATATCGAGTCGTTGCATTGTCTGCTGCGTGCTTGTTGTACGGTTTGTACACTGAAGGTCGATACTCTCGCCTGCACATCGTGAGCCTGATCAATCATACTGAAGCTGTTCCACGTCTTGATGTGATGGAGTCGCGTAAAAGTGTGGACCTGCCGAGATTATCTCCAGGTTTACGCAGCACATGATTCCGGTCTATCGAATAAGAGCATGGCTGCAATTACGGCATCAAAGCACGACGCATCATCTATGGCTTTTCGCGACAAATTCACGTCGGCAATATAGCGAAATGTTCGTCCTGTATCGATGTACAACACATCCAGTGATGCAGTACAGGAGGCAAACAACAACATCAAAAAACTCTCTTACTTATGGACGTTCATGAAAACAATAGAAAAAATAGTGCATCATTCCCAACAACAGAGCAGATCGGAATGCTGATCAACGCAACTCCTCGACTGTTGACCCTGAGAGCAATCGCGTTGATTATGTTCTCGCGTCGCAATCAACAACACATGGTGAGAATACAACCGAAACGCTGCCTCATTCATCCACCCACCCCTCGAATTGGAATCCGCCTTCCCTTCCACGTAACGGCACCAACATTGAAACGCTGCCACATCGCATGCAACCCAATGCCCACCGCAGCCAAAACGCCCACAGGATGTAGCAACACGGAGACCACACCATGCCGAAGACGCAAAGCAAGTGCTGAACGAAGCAGCACATTCAGTCCAACAGCGGACAGCGTCATGACGGACGTATCGAACAGCAGAAGAGCGTAGGGAAGCACGAACAGGACCAGCATGCTCGTCAGCACCACGGAAAATACGAAAACACGAAAGCGAAACGCTGCGAAAAAATTTTTAGAAAAACCCTCATGCACCTCGGCAGCGTTCCGGTACATAGTGCAGCGCACTATACCGGCACCAGAAGTGAGTAACATTCGTAATCCATTGGCCTTCACCCGTTGTGCTAGACGAATGTCTTCTACTATATCACCATGCACTGCTGCATGGCCACCAATAGCGTCGTACGCCTTCCGCCGGAACATCAACCACTGACCGTTGGCTGCGGCAAGCGACGGGTAACGCGTAGCATGAACCAGATGTAACGGCAGTGCCGAATACAAAACGAGATCCATTAGAGGAACGACTAGCGAAGAAGCTACTCCTTGAAACACTTGTTCGGGAAATGCCGAGAGCGCGTCAGCACGGTAATGCTCAAGTGCTTCAACACTGCGGCGCAGTGCTGTTGCATCGGGGAGCACATCGGCGTCAACGAATAACAGCACATCCCCACGTGCGTGACGTGAAAGCTGATGACAAGCCCAATTTTTCCCGGTCCATCCATCGGGGACTGCATCACCTCGCAGTAACGTCACTTTGTCGTTGTCTTTCGCATGCTGCATCACCACCGATGAAGTGGCGTCGTCCGAGCCGTCGTCGAGGACCAAAATGTCATATTCCTCATACTCCTGCGCTCCGAGTGCACGCAGCAGACCGCCTATGTTCTCTTCCTCGTTGCGTGCTGGAATACACACCGTCACCCAGGACGAATCGAGCGAGACGCGTCGCGGCTTCGAGAGGAAAGGCCCGAAGAGCATGTTCAGCAAAGAAATAGCCGTGAGCAAGGCAAGTGCGACAAGCATTCCGGTTAACAACCACTCCATGACCATCAATCGAGTTGTGTCAAACTGGAGTGATTGGAAGCGGCTCCCGCTGTGGAACGCGGCTGTGCCGGATGTATGTTCCCTCGTTTACCAAGATGGAATCGAGACAGTGTCATACCCAGAAGTATCCTGATCTTTCGATGTGTAGGGACAACCGGTCTTCGCGAAAAAACATCATACTCACTGCGCTCGATCTCGCGAAGAATCTCCCGATACAGTGCGGAGGCCGCAGCCACTGCCATACGACTCCGACGATGGAGCATGGAAATTCCCACATCCGCATTCTCGAAATACGCATGCGCCCGTCGAACCTGTTCCGTCAGAAACGCCCGCATATCCTCGGACATCTTGCGTTCGGCGATGTCTGTCTCCTCAAGTCCAAAACGTCGCATTTCCTCAAGCGGCAGGTAGATTTTTCTTCGCAGTCTCCAATCCTCATCCACATCGCGCAGAATATTCGTCAATTGCATCGCCAGACCCAAGGTCTCCGCATAATGAAAGGCGGATTCATCGGAAAACCCGAACACATGAGTCATCATCACACCTACAACCGAAGCGACTCGATAACAAAATGTGTTCAAGTCCGTAAAACTTTCATATCTGTCGTGACGAAGATCCATCTCCACGCCACGAATGAGTTCGAGCGGTAGCTGGAGCGGAATCCCGTATGCACGCATCACTCGGACAAAACCGGAGAGCACCGGATGCTGGGACTCGCCGGTACCGTTCGCTCGACAGAGTTCTTCGCGCCAAGCATCCAACTCACCCTGAAGCGCGTCATTGTCCCTAGTCCGCGGAGCGTCTATGATATTGTCGGTATACCTGCAAAAAGCATACACCGCGTAAACATCGTCCCTGCGGTTGCGAGACATGAATTGTGTTGCAAGGTAGAAACTCTTCGAATATGTCCGTGTCAGTAGACGCGCGTATGCGCGAGCCGGACCGGCGTCCAGACCGGCATCAGCATTCGGCGATATGGTATGCGTACGATTCATGTTGTGAATACCGTCCTCATTACATGCGTCACTCTTGCCGTCGAGACAATGCTGTGTAAATGGATATTACCGGGGTGACGAGTGCGAACATATACCCAAAGTCCTCGATTGGTATCGTGAAGAACCGCAATCCGATAATCGCATGCGATGCATAACTTACAACGGGAAGTGCAGTGAGAATTCCATTGATTAAACAGAACGGCACAAGCATGACAGCGAAGAACAACCAGTACCGTGCTGTGAGGAGAATTCTCGTGCGAAGCAGCAGCAGGTCAAGCAGTACCGCCATCAACACGAATAGAAGCACAATGCCGGTATACGTCATTTCCTCAACACCCAGCCGACTGTGTCCCATACAAGTATCGCAGCCAGTGGTACGACGAGAAAAAACAGCACTTCCTCGATAGGGAGATTCAATAGTTTCGGCCCAAGGATGTACTTCGACGAAAAACTCCAATGACCGGCGTCAGTAACTACAACGTCCCACACTAGGAAAGGAACAGCGACAATACCCGTTGCGAGTAACGCCACACCGCGTCGCCGATGCAATGGCAGCGCTGGATCATGCGATTTGAAAATAAATGGCAAACCGATGAATATGATGAGGGCCATGTACACGAAGTGTTCCATGTATCGCGTTAACTCCAGTTTGCGGATAGTCGGACAAATCGTACAGTAGCATAACCACAAGGCACGCTGAATAATTCCATGTCTCTCCGTCGGCACCCACAGGCACCACACATGCAATGGCACGACGTTGATAGTGCGCTCATGTGCTTCGCGTCATGATGGCTGAAACGACGAAACAGATGCGACACGACAACGGACTCGTTCAGCCAGCACTTCGCACGACAATCGTCTCGCGAACATGCCTCATCACCAGTCTCGGACATGTCGGACTTGCGGAGAAGCCTCGATGAGGAATCGAACGCGCATGTGCATCCCCTCTGACACCAAAAAAAAAAAACGGAGAGCTATGTGCTCTCCGAAGTACACGAAACAACCCGCGTAAGGATGTGCTGTTACTGATCGATGATCGCATCCGACGGGCAGACATCGATACATGTCGGCGTATCCGAAAAACCTTCGCACATGTTGCAAAGTTCAGGAACGCTGAACGTCAGGTCTTCCGACATCGGAGGCCGTGTTTCGCCGTTCACCTCGTAGGATTCACCGGCATTGAAAATTGCATTGGTTGGACATTCGTCAACGCAGGCGTTGCAATTGATGCAATCATCCGTGATAACAATCATGTCAGGTACCTTTCTGATGTGTTTTTTTGTTCGCACGCCGTTCGAAACGGACCGTGATTAGTAAAATAGACTTCCCCCGCATGAATAGCAATGGATAAAATCATCGCTATTTCTCATCTTTTTTATCCGAAGGAGTGCTCAGAAGTGAAATTCCGCCTTGGCGTAGAACATCGTAGGGTAAATTCGGTACTCGTCCGTCTGCGAACCGAACGGCAGCAGTAATCCCGCAGATAGCATCGAGTTATCCGAACTGGAATACACGGCGTTCGCCAACACGAATCCGCTCCCGTCGTTCGTGTTCGCATTGAAACCCACCGTTGTCAACACGAGAGGATGGAGTTGATACATCGCACCGAGATACAGGTATTTGCGATTCAGATTCAGTATCTCGCCACGAAAGAGACGGGAATAATCGTAACGCTTCGGGTCATTAATGCCCTCCCCGTTGTACAGGTACTCCAGCATAAGATACAGGCGGGATGTAAGCTGATAATCCGCCCCAAATATCCACCGCAGATACGAGTCGCGCCTCCCGTCCTCTGACTCTCCCACCCAGAGGGCTTCTGCCCGAACGCCGGCGTCGTACAAATTTCCAGCCATGTCGCCTCCGAACACCAGTCGCTTATCAACCAGTCCACTCATGGCCGAAAGATCGTATTCCGAAATATTCGTCCTGAATCTCGCCGCGATGTTCGAGCTGTCGAAGGTCGGACGGAAATTATATATGAAATGGAGATCCGTCAGGTGTCCCAGATGGAGTTTTGCGGAAAACGCATCCGCACCGTCCTTCTCGATCTTGTCGATGCTTGCAGGATTAATCGGATTGAACAGATCCGTCGGATTCCATATACGTCCAGTACCCCATTGAATTCTTTGCCGACCGAGCACGAAGGAACCCCAGGATAGATTCTGTCGCAAATACAGCCTATCGACGAAATGTTGTGCGTATGCATGCTTCTCCCGTACCGGATGCCATCGCAAATCAACTGCCTGTCTATTCGTGATGTCGGGAGATTCCATGGCGAAAAAATAGGACGCGCTACTGAGTAATACTACGCTCTCATGCTCAAGTGCCAAAGTCGCACCGTCCCAGAGCTGCAGGTTCGGACGCAAACGCAAACGCGTAAGATTCACTAGCGTGTTCTCATACGCGTCTCCGTAAGGAATACTGTACATCGGTATATCGACAACATAGCCGGAGAAGCTGAATTCCTGGGCGGCGAGTCTCTGCAAGCACAAGCAAACGGGCAGTACTGCTATTGCACAAAGCCAGATAGTACGTTTCATACAATTCATCATGGTCTCCTATAGAGAAATTTCACGGTCACGCTCTATTCCGATCGCGGACTCACGCCGGACACGTCCTCGTCGATCACCCCATCCTTGAGAAGGATCAAACGTCGCGCCCTGTCGATCACCGCATGATCGTGCGAAGAGAATATGAAGGTCAAATTGTGCTGTTCATTCATACGCTCCATTATATCCAGCAGATTGGCACCCGTCTCCGAATCAAGATTCGCGGTCGGTTCGTCCGCAAGTACTATCGACGGATTGTTGACGATGGCGCGGGCCACGGCCACGCGCTGTTGCTGACCACCGCTCATTTCATTTGGTCGCTTGTCCGCAAGCATTTCGATATCGAGTTCTCGCATGATTGATAATGCACGTTCACGCCTCGATTCCACATCGATACCGAGCAGCATCATCGAGAATTCGATGTTCTCCATCGCCGTGAGTACTGGAACAAGATTGAATGCTTGAAAAACAAAACCCAGCTTCTCCAGGCGAATATCCGCGATTTCCTTGGATTTCTTCTGACTCACATCTTCACCCTCGAGATAGACACGGCCGCTGCTCGGTGTGTCGAGCACACCCATGACGTTCAACAACGTCGTTTTACCGGACCCTGACGGACCGGCTATCACAACGAATTCGCCTTGCTCGATGCGCACGTCCACACCTCGCAAGGCGTGTACCGGAACACCGTTATCGGAGTATGTTTTGTGAACCTCTTCCAGTCGAATTACTTCCATAGTGCTATCGCCTTGTTTCATTTTCGTTGTTGTTCGAATTCACGCAGTACAAGAAGGTGTCAGACATGTCGAATAGCGCTGACCGGCTGCAAACGCATCGCCTTCCACGCGGGGTACAGCGCACCAGCCATTGTGGTGCACGGAATGATGATCGCCAAGCCGAGCATGCCATCCAACGAGAGTTGGGGGTAAATAATCGCCCCGCTTCCGTAGGACGCGAGACTCTCGGCGAACATCGCGAAATTAATTCCGACAACACTGAGCGGCCAAGTGATGAGAATACCGAGAAGCAGACCGGCCGCAGTACCGACGATGGCGAGATAGCATGCCTCAGTCATGACCATGCTGAAAATTCTTCCCCCCTTCATGCCAATCGCTTTGAGTACGCCGAACTCGCGGATACGTTCGAACACCGACATGAGCATTGTATTGATAATACCGAATATCATTGCCAATCCGACGATGGCATAAATAATGTACATCATCGTATGATACATCTCGACCTGTGCGACAAGAATCGGCAGAAGCTCTTTGTACGTCAATACTTCATACTCGTCACCAAGTACTTGGCGCAGCTCGGCAGCGACTTGGTCCACATCATCGATGCGGTCGAGAATGACAGCATACTCCATGACTTTCTCCTCCATTTCCAGCATTCGTTGCGCACTCGACATCGAAATGAAAATATGGGATTTGTCGAAATTGGAATTGACGGTTTCGAATATTCCGGTGACGCGGAACAATTCCGAACCTATATCGCCATGTAGATCCGATGCCATGCCGACCACTCTGTCACCGATATCAACATGAAGCTTTTCCGCTAGTTTGCGGCCGATTAGCGCTTCGCGTGTATTCCCACTCAGATATGTCCCTTCCACGATGGCCTCGCGTATCGACGTGATCTCACCTTCCTGGTCCGCTTCGACTCCGATAATGATACCGCCCGAGGACGACATCGCCGAGCTGAGCAAGCCGAAGCTCAGCATACGACTGCTCCACGCCCTGATCCCGCTCTGTCCGTCCAGCGCATCAACAACCCGCTCCGGATCGGGGATGTACTTCTGTACAACGCGATTGTCGTTGAAGCCTTTGCGATGAATTTGAATATGAGCATCATGCAAGCCGATCTGATTGTTCAGCATTTGCTGTATCCATCCATACGACAAAGCGTCGGTAAACATCAGCGCAACTACTCCCACGAGTATAGACACGAGCACGATAATCGAACGCCGTCGATTTCGTTGAATATTTCGCCAAGCTAAACGTAGTAACATATCACGTGTACCTGATGCCTTTGAGTGCTTCGAGACGAGCGACTCGTCGTAACGGATACAAAACCGAAAATGTGGCGAGGAGTATGACGGCAAAGGATGTGTTGACGAAGCTCGACAATTTCACCGTGCTGCGCATTTGCGGCAACCAACCATACTCCTCTATCATCGCTACATACTCTCCAGTGAACACGATCGGATTCGCTGCGAACCATGAGTTCACCGCGAAACCGAGAACATTCCCCCCGAGCACTCCCAGTAGAGTAATAAACATTGTTTCCATGAATACCAGCATCACGAGTTTACTGTTGGGCATACCGATGGCAAGCAGCACACCGAATTCCCGAAATCGTTCCGTCACCGACATGAGAACTGTGTTGAGAATACCGAATGCCACAACGACAATGAGAATGCCAAGGAGCAACATGCCACTGTAGTTGTCGAGATCTATGGCTTGCTTGAATTCCGGCATGACTTGCTCCCAGGAGAGAGCGCGAATTTCCGATGCGTCGAAGCCTTCATTCAACTCGCGTACAACGGCATCGACCTCATGCAGGCTGCGTGTGCGAACAGCAACCATGCTGACGCGACCATGCATGAAGACGAGTTCTTGCAGTGAACGCAGTCCGACAAATACAGCCCCGCGATCGAATTCGTGCAGACCTGTTTTCACAGTTCCAACGATTGTATACTTCATGTTTCCCAGTGAACCATCGAATCCCTGTGTCAGAATCACTATCTCGTCACCCACACGTGCCTTGAGATTCTCCAGCATGGTAGAACCGAGCACCACTTCTTGTGCATCGGTCGAGGCGATCATACGCCCTTCGGATATGGTATTCGTCAAACGCGAAAGCCCGCGTTCCCGAAGCGGATCTATCCCGAGCAAGATCGCTCCGAGCGAATTCTCGCGATAACTCACGAGGCCATCGCTGACGACACGGGTAGCGTACGCCTCCACTCTGTCGTCGTCTCGCAATCTGGCCTCCGTCTCGGCATCGAAACGAATGCTGTTGTGCAGTGTCGGGTTGTCGTCGTAACTTGGATGCTGCAACTGTAAATATCCGGTGAACAACCCGAGTACGAAGTCCATATTCTCTTCATACGTTCCGAGCTGTATCCCACGCATGAGCAGGGAAAGCCACGTCGCGAATACCACCGCTGAAATGCTTATCCATGTCCGGCGCTTATTGCGCCAGAGATTTCTCCATGCCAGAGCGGTCAGCATTCCCACCTCAGTTCCCTCGCTCAAGTTCGCGGAAGGAGAACTTCGCATCGGGTATTCTGATGTCGAAAGCGGCCCGTTTGATGACGAATTCCGTACGATGCCCTTCCTTGGCTTTGTTGTGCATGACCCATTTCGTGGGAATCACGCGGCCACCGATATTGCGATAGTCTCCGAACACCATGTAGCGCACCAGTTTCCCGCGTTCGTCGTAGTATTGCGAAACGGACGGTAGATTATCCTTCTTTCTTACCCACGTATAGATATACCCCCAAACCACTGCTGCATCAGGTTTTGGTTTGGAAACGATTTTCCAGCATTCCTCGCCGTTTATCACTTCCTCGCTTAGCAGGGAATGCGTGTAATCGTCAGCGAGCGACGACTCCCGGGCGAGATCATCATTCGTGAAATCCGAGCCGTTCCACGATTGCAACATCATCGAAGGTGGAATTTTAATCGTCGTTTCCGTAGCTCTGAGATAGTTCCACATCTCGCGACCAATTTTCAACCATTTGTTTCCCGCTTCTCTCCTCGGCGCCGTGACCTCGATCAACGAGCGATCACCCTCATCATCCCACCAGGTATTCATCTCCATGCGGCGCGTGTATTCGGGAGTGACTATGGTCATTTCGTATGTGCCAGTGCTGGTTTTGCCCCGCAGCATACTCTCGGATTGGCGAATGATGTCATCCGCCTTTTGCGCTGTAGTCGCATAAACAATCAATGGCAAAACAAGAGGAACGTATCGTATCATTTCCTTATCTCGTGTGTTGTTCTTGCATTCCATCGTTCGGCGATAGTCGAGAATTCCTCCCGTAAAAACGCGATGAATTCTATGAACTCTCCAAGTCGCCGTTCGGCCGGGCTTCCGCTCCCTCGCACCGCTTCCAGCCCGCTACTCATGACGCGATGCAGTGTCTGTAAATTCTCTCGTTCAAGGTCAATTGTTACCGAAGCCGCCGTGGCCCTGTAGTAATGTTTGCGCTTTCCGGGTTGTGTCACGCGCTGCAGCACGCCGACGCGTTCAAGCATACGCGTAATCGCACTTACCGATCCTCGACTGGCACCGAGCATGCGTACCAAGTCATCCGCAGTCAGTTTCTCATTGTCGGCGATCAACAGAGCAGCCCAGATGCGACCAGCCATGCGCGACATTCCCCAGTTTTGCTCACTCATGGAAGCCATTGCTTCGATGAAGTCTTCACTGCTTCGCACCACATGTTCCCGTTGATCAACCATAGTATTTCATACGCAACAATATTATTCAAGTTTCACTACTTTCAAATAATATTGAAAAATCGTGGAATCCGGAAACGCTCCATTCAAGCATACTCGTGGTCTTGTTGCATCAACAATACATCGTACCGAGGATCACTTAGGAGCTAGTGGTCCGGTAATGCTTGCCCCGGGCATCGGTCCGCATCTCTGATGGAATAGTATTTGCGAACGATATGACAGCTACCCTGACACACGCGAGAACAAACATGAACGCAGAGCGGTTACAACGGTCTTGCGCTCATCAAGCAGCGCGCCCCCGTATGTGGGGGCGCGTTCGCTTCGTACACGTGTTGCGACGTGATCGCCGCTCGTGATTACGATCTATTGCACCATCAAG
>Ga0114946_10001125_pt1 | contig 18281 bp, 17 predicted proteins | sample WalLakDeSediment_FD_88676 | JGI IMG/M metagenome (GOLD analysis project Ga0114946, IMG submission 88676) | Lake sediment microbial communities from Walker lake, Nevada to study Microbial Dark Matter (Phase II) - Walker Lake 11/02/13 Deep Sediment | ecosystem: Environmental > Aquatic >...
AAGAACCTCACCCGGCACGTCGACTCCCTGATGTTCTGCGTGTCCAAAGGGATGTCGGCCCCGGTGGGTTCGCTGGTTTGCGGCACCAGCGAGATGATCGCCCGTGCCCGTAACATGCGCAAGGCTCTGGGCGGCGGCATGAGGCAGGCAGGGGTGATTGCCGCCGCTGGCATCGTCGGACTTACCAAGATGGTCGACCGGCTGGCCGAGGACCACATCAGAGCCAGGCGGCTGGCGGAAGCGATTGCGGCTCAGCAGGGTCTCGCGGTCGAGCTCCGGCGGGTGCAATCCAACATTGTCGTCGTCAGTGGTGCCAATCTTGGTCTCAGTGCCGCCGGATTGGTCAAGGAGTTGGGCGAGCGAGGAGTCAAGGGCAACGGCAGGCCGCCGTCATCGGTGCGCCTCGTGGTCAACCGGCACCATGACGACGCAGCCATCGAACAGGTCATCGCGGTCGTACGCGACATCAACGAGAAGCTTGGCCAATAGCATCTCAGGCCCGACATCAGGGGGTTGATGACGTGATTAACGAGGGTGAAGGGTTCCTCTCAATCATCAGTGACAATTCGATGCGTGCTTGTCTGGCCACCGCCCAAGGCACTCAGCCCTATGTCCGGCATGTGACGGTCATCCGCGGCGAGGATTTCATCCTGTGGGTTGCAACCGCCCGCAGCTCTCGTAAGGTGCGCCAGATCCAGGAAAATCCGAGCGTGGCTCTGTCGTTCGCTGACCCCGGGGGGCGGCGGACGGCGACCGTGCTTGGCCGGGCTGAGGTGGTTGACGACCCGGGCGCGCGGTTGCTCGTTTGGCAGTGGTCTCCGGTCGATTTAAGCAGGCTGTTCCCTGCGGGACCCGAGGCCGAACCTTTCTGCGCCCTGCGGATAGTGCCCGACTTGATTGAGTGGCGCGAGGGACCGGAACTGCCGCTCCGATCGTACTCACCTGCCTAGTGAGCAAAAGCGCGGGGCCGGTGCTAGCAGACCAGCCCCGCGCTTGGTCAACCAAGAATCAATCCTGCGGTTACGTAGCCGCCACCGCCGTCCGGTCCTAGTAAGGCTCGACCCAGAGCTCGTAATACGAACGGGGGTAGGCGCAGGCCGGGCAGATCGCCGGGGCCTGCGTGCCATCGTGGACATAGCCGCAGTTGCGGCAAAGCCACTTCACGGGCTCGGCACGCTTGAACACTGCACCCTCGTTGATGTTGGCGAGCAGCTTGAGGTAGCGGCGCTCGTGGTACTCCTCTACCTCGCCGATCTCCGTCAGCACCTCGGAAATCTCGTCGAAACCCTCTTCGCGGGCAACGCGGGCGAACTCGGGGTACATCTTAGTGTGCTCATAGTTCTCGCCCTCGGCGGCGCGCTTGAGATTGGACTTGGTGTCACCGAGAAGGCCCAGAAAACCCGCTATACGCTGCGCGTGAGCGCGCTCGTTGTCGGACGACTCCGCAAAGGCCGCCGCGATCTGCTCGTAGCCTTCGTCACGAGCCAGCGCCGCAAAATAGGTATACTTGTTGCGCGCCTGCGATTCGCCGGCGAACGCCTCCCACAGATTCTTCTCAGTCTGTGTCCCCTTGAGCCGCTTCCTCAACTCGTTACAGACCCCCAGTCAGGATTGAAGTTGCCACATTCCACATACTATCATGGACAGCAAGCTGGATGTCACGCTTGGATGGCACAAGGAACGTGTTATATTAATAGTACTCAAGAACAGGCTGTTGGTTTCAGCAATCTGTCAGGCAAGGAGTGGCCCGATGCCGATTTACGAGTTCAAGTGCCGCCATTGTGGGCACCGCTTCGAGGAGCTGTGCCGCATGGGAGAGGACGGTTTGGAGTTGAGATGCCCGGCGTGCGGGCGTCGCGAGCTCCAGAGATGCCAGTCCACTTTCGCAGCCCGGTCCACGGGCGATGGAGGCGTTGCGCACAGCGTCGGCGGCAAGAGCTGTGCGCCGACATGAAGCCCGCGCAGTTGTGCAACCTGCAGGTAGCAGGCTAGCCTCATTAGTGGCAGGTAAGGCGCGCTCGAAGGCCGAATCGGATTCCGGATTGCCCTAGCGGTCCGAGATCTGCGCGGCGGCGCGCTGAGGTCATAGAGTCCTTCTTGGGTACGACCCGCGTCGCGTTAGCCCCGTACGGAGCGTTGGCCGCCGCCTCACGGTGTGTCCTGGGGTCGCCCCTCTGGCCCGGACGAGTGCCCGCGTCGACGAGGGCTGCGCGCGAGCTGGGCTTAAAGGGTACATGCTTTCGAATGCAAACAACGTATATACTGAGCAAGCAATACGCTGAGGCCCCTTGGCCGCGGCCGGCTTGAGGAGGTAGACAATTGGCGAAGTACGCAATGGACCAGATGCGCAACCTGGGACTCGTTTCACACCAAGGCGCCGGCAAGACATCATTGGCCGAGGCGATGCTGTTCACCAGTGGCACCATCGACAGACTCGGACGGGTCGATGACTCCACCGCCGCTTTGGACCACGACCCGGAGGAGCAACGCCGCAAGGTCAGCATCAGCACGGGCCTCGCTCACGCCGAGTGGGCGGGCAAGCGCATCACGATTGTGGACATGCCGGGCTACTTTGACTTTGTGGGCGAGGTCAAGGCCGGGCTGCGCGTGGTCGACGCGGTGGGCGTTGTCGTTGACGCCGTCGCCGGCATTGAGGTCGGCACCGAACTAGCCTGGCGCTATGCCGACGAGCTCGAACTGCCGCGCATGGTGATCCTCAACAAGATGGATCGCGAGAACGCCGACTGGGACGGGGTAGTTGCCGGCCTCGGCGATCTGTTTGGCGACCGGATTGTGCCCTTGATGCTGCCCATAGGTAGGGAGCAGGCTTTTCGCGGCGTGGTCGATCTGGTCAGTGGCCAGGCGTACACGGTTTCGGACGACGGCAAGATGGCCGCGGCCGAAGTTCCCTCGGAGATGGCCGCCGCGGTGGCCGAGGCTCGTGAGCGGGTCCTGGACAAGTGTGCAGAGGCGGACGACGAGCTAACCATGAAGTACCTTGAGGAAGGCGAGTTGAGCCCGGAGGAGATGGCCGCGGGCCTGCAGGCCGGTGTGCAAAGCGGCCGCATTGTGCCCGTGGTTGCCTGTTCGGCGCTGCGCTGCATCGGCATCCCCCAAGTCATGGAGGCCATTGTGGCGGCGATGCCGTCACCCGCCCAACGGCCCCCGATCGAGGGCGCCAATCCCCGTAACGACGAAAGTGGCGGCCGCCAGCCTTCGGAGTCCGAGCCCTTTTCGGCTCTTGTTTTCAAGACGATGGCCGACCCCTACGTCGGCAAGCTGACCATCTTCCGGGTGTTCTCGGGCCTGCTGCGCTCGGACACCCACACCCACAATGCGAATCGAGGCAAGAACGAGCGGGTCGGGCAGATCTACTCGCTGCGCGGCAAGCATCAGGACGCTATCGACATGGTGCAGGCGGGCGAGATTGCCGCCATATCCAAGCTTCAGGAGACAACCACGGGTGACACTTTGTGCGACGAAGGCCACCCGATAGCGTTCGCGCCGTTCGAGTTTCCGCCGCCAGTGTACGCTGTGGCGGTGCGTCCCAAGAGCAAGGGCGATGAGGAGAAGATCGGCAGCGGCTTGGCCCGCCTGACTGAAGAGGATCCGACCATCAAGGTCAACCGGGATGCCGAAACAAACCAGATGATCGTCTCGGGCATGGGCGAGTTGCAGTTGGACATCCTGACCGACCGGCTCAAGCGCAAGTTTGGCGTGGACGTGGTCCTCCAGCAGCCGTTGATTCCGTACCGCGAAACCATCCGGAGCCATGTTCGAGCCGAGGGGCGGCACAAGAAGCAGACCGGTGGGCGGGGCCAGTTCGGTCACGTTTGGATTGAAATGGAGCCCCTGGACAGTGGTCAGGGCTTCGAGTTCGTCGACAAGATCTTCGGCGGCGCCGTACCGCGCCAGTACATCCCGGCTGTCGAGAAGGGCATCCGAGAGGCCCTGCTGGAGGGGGTTGTCGCCGGCTATCCAGCCACCGACTTCCGGGTGACGCTGGTCGACGGCAGTTTCCATCCCGTGGATTCCTCGGAGATGGCCTTCAAGATCGCCGGTTCGCTTGCCTTCAAGAAGGGCACCTCCGATGCCCGGCCGGTCCTGCTGGAGCCGATAGTCAACATTGAGGTCATGGTGCCCGACCAGTTCATGGGTGACGTGATAGGGGATTTGAACAAGAAGCGCGGCCGCATCCTCGGGGTGGAGCCGAGCGGGCGTATGCAGGTTGTCAAGGCGCAGGTGCCGCAGGCCGAAGTTGCCAGGTACGCCATTGATCTCCGGTCGATCACCCAAGGCCGAGGCACCTTCCAGATGGAGGTCTCGCACTACGAGGAGGTGCCGGCCAACATCGCGGAGTCGGTTATCGAAAAGGCTCGTAAGGCTCGCGAGGAGTAGCGACCGGCGATATCTCCGCCGCGGCCCACGCGTGGTTGACGCAGGCGGCTGACCGGACCCCGGGTCCGGCCGGCCGCCTGCTTGCTTTGCCGGTGGGAAAGTGTGCTATAATCTGAATGTCAAACAAAGTCAAAGCATCGCTGCGCTGCCTTGCCGCCGACCGGCCTCGCCGATGCGGATCCTGGAGCCGGCGATAAGAGAGGGATTGGATGGCCAACCTAGCTGACAGCATCGAAGCGTATCTGCTGAGGCAGTTGGAAGTGCAGTCGGGTCAGGTTGAGTTGCAGCGGGCCGAGGTCGCCCGGGAGTTCGCCTGCGTACCCTCGCAGGTGACGTACGTCTTGGCGACGCGGTTTACATTGGAGCGCGGCTTTGTGGTCCACTCCAGGCGTGGCGGCGGCGGCTTCGTCCGAATCACGAGGCTCGTGTCGCGCGGTCGGGTGCTCCGCGACATTCTGGCAGCCGCGGAGCGCGGCCTGGCTCAGGCCCAGGCACTTGACTATCTGGATTGGCTGAGGCGGGACGGTATGCTCACCGCCAGGGAAGTGGCTATGGCCGCCGCGGCACTCGATCGCTCGGTCCTTGGGGTTCAGCTGCCCGAAAGGGACCGGCTCCGCGGCCGGATACTGACTGCGATGATTAGGATATTGCTTCTGCCGGACCAGCCCGCGCGGGTGAGCCGGTCAGAGACCGGCCAGGTCTGAGGCTCGGAGGGATGCCCTGTGCTATGTCAAGAGTGCCGGTGTCGGCCGGCGAGCGTCAAGATCACCACAATAGTCGAGAATCAGAAGACCGATGTGCACCTGTGCGATCAGTGCGCGAGCGGGCGCGGCGAGCTGGAGTTTAGCGCCGAGGGGTCGGTTTCGCTCGGCGAGATGCTTGCAGCCCTCTTGCATCACCAGGTGGGCGCGACCAAGCCGGGCGGCGGTGACAGTGGCGGCGTTGGCCAGGCCTCGACACGGTGTCCAACGTGCGGCCTAACCTACGAGCGCTTTACCAGCCAGGGCAAGCTTGGTTGCAGTGACTGCTTCACGTACTTCGAGCACCAGTTGCGCAGCGTTCTCCGCCATATTCACGGCAGCACCAGGCACACCGGACGCTCGCCGATGAGAGCGCAAAAGACTCTGCGGCTGCAGCGCGACCTTCGCGATCTGCGGGCCGCATTGGAGCAGGCAGTTGGCGAGGAGCGGTTCGAGCGTGCCGCCGAGATTCGCGATCAGATAACTCTGCTTGAACAGCAGGCCCAAGCGCTGGTCGCGGCGGGCCCATCTGACAGGGCCGGGGGACAACCAGGCGGCCGCGACGAGAGCGGAGGTGACGAGCCAGATGACGGGCGAGCGGGATGATCTGTTCTCCCGACCGATAAGCTACTGGATGGAAGGCGCCGGGCCTGATTCGGACGTCGTCATCTCCAGCCGCGTGCGCTTGGCGCGCAACATCGCGGGCTTGCCGTTTCCGCACATGCTAGACCGTGAGCAGGCTGAGCGCGTCATAGGCACGGTTAGCGACCTGATAGCCAGCGCCGCCGCGAGAGGTGATGGGCCCCTCGCGGATTTGCACCTGGTGCGTCTCCACGACCTCGGCTCGCTGCAGCGGCAGGTCCTTGTGGAAAAGCATTTGATCAGTCCCCAGCACGCCCGCAGTCCGCTGGGTGCGGCGGCGATCCGTACCGATCAGGCGGTTAGCCTGATGATCAACGAAGAGGATCACCTCCGGATTCAGGTACTGATGCCCGCCCTGCAGTTGGAGGAGGCGCTGGCTGATGCCGTCGCCGTCGACGATGCGCTGGAGACCGGCCTCAGCTATGCGTGGGACGAGCGATTCGGCTACCTTACCGCCTGTCCGACCAATACCGGCACCGCGATGCGGGCGTCGGTCATGCTGCACCTACCGGCCTTGGTGATGACCAACCAGGCAAGACGCTTGGCGGGGCTCATCGGCAAACTCAACTGCATTGTGCGCGGCATGTACGGCGAGGGCAGCGAGGCGGCCGGCAACATCTTCCAAGTGTCCAACCAGATCACCATGGGGCAGTCTGAGAGCGAGGTCTTGACCGGACTCGGCAGCTTGACCAGCCGTCTGATCGATGAGGAGCGCAGCGCACGGCGGGGCCTGGTGGGGGAGATGCGCCCCCATCTGGAGGACCGTGTCTGGCGGGCGTGGGGCGTGCTGACCACGGCGCGGGTGCTGAGTTCGCGAGAGGCTTTGCAGTGTGTATCCGACCTTAAGCTCGGTTCGGACCTGGGGATCATCGCCGGTCTGGATGCGCCGGCGCTCAACTCCGTTATGTACATGATCAGACCTGCCTATTTGCAGATACTTTCCGGGCACGAGCTGACCCCTGACGAACGCGACATCCGCCGGGCCAGCCTTGTGCGCGACCAGCTTGCAGGCCGTGGGCCCGAGGCGGGCGATGACCGCCTCAGTCGGGCTTCGGGCGCGCAGGCCGGGCGACCGGAGCAGTCCGGCGCCGCCTAGGCGTCGCCCTAGAGACCAAGGAGGCCAAGATGAACGGAAAAGCTTTGACAGAGCGGGCCCGCCGCGCATTGGCCCTAGCGCAGCAGCAGGCTGTACGCCATGGGAGCAATGTCGGTACCGAGCATATCCTGCTGGGCCTGCTTCAAGATGGTGAGGGCATAGCGGCCCGAGCTTTGGAAGCGTTGGGGCTCGACCTGGAACAGGTCGGCTCGGAGATAGAACGTTTCCTTGATCCCAGCGTGAACCGCGGCGACAAGCCGATGCAGTTGACATACACACCGCGTGCCAAGCGCGTCCTGGAGTTGGCGGTTGATGAAGCCAGCGCCAACGGTCAGAACTACGTCGGCACGGAGCACCTCTTGCTTGGTCTGATCCGCGAGGGCGAAGGAGTCGCCGGGCGTGTCCTGCAGAGCCTGGGCGCTGATTTGGACACGATGCGGGCGCAAGTGCTCGAGATGCTCGGGGGCGAAGGCCCGCGTAGTGAGCAGGGGGCCGACGGGGGCCGCGAGGGTGAGATGCGGCGGCGACCGGCCGCTGGCGGCCGGGCCCAGACCCAGGCCGCTGCCAAGGCCAAGCAGGCCACGCCCAGCCTGGACAACTTCGGGCGCGACCTCACTGTCTTGGCCAAGGAGAGCAAGCTGGACCCGGTGATTGGTCGGGACAAGGAAATCGACCGCGTGATCCAGATCCTGTCCCGGCGCACCAAGAACAATCCGGTGTTGATCGGCGAGCCGGGTGTGGGCAAGACCGCCATCGTCGAGGGTCTGGCTCAGCGCATTGTGGACAACAACGTACCCGAGACCCTGCGCGACCGCCGGCTTGTCTCCCTGGACCTGGCTTCGGTCGTGGCCGGCTCCAAGTACCGGGGCGAGTTCGAGGATCGCCTCAAGAAGGTCATGAGCGAGGTGCGAGCCGCCAAGAACGTCATCCTGTTCATCGATGAGATGCATACGCTCATCGGAGCCGGGGCGGCCGAGGGCGCCATCGACGCCGCCAACATCCTCAAGCCGGCCTTGTCACGAGGCGAACTCCAAGCCATCGGGGCGACGACTCTGGATGAGTACCGCAAGCATGTTGAGCGTGACGCGGCGCTCGAGCGACGGTTTCAGCCGATTATGGTTGGCGAGCCGACCGTCGAGGAAGCCATCCTGATTCTCAAGGGCCTGCGCGACCGGTACGAATCGCACCACCGCGTCGCCATCACTGATGAGGCCATCGAGGAGGCTGCGCGTCTGAGCGATCGCTACGTCTCGGACCGCTTCATGCCGGACAAGGCCATCGACCTGATTGACGAGGCGGCCTCCCGTGCTCGTCTCAACAGCTACATTACTCCGCCGGAGCTCAAGGCGTTGGAAGAGCGACTGGCCGAGATCGCCAAGGAAAAGGAAGCGGCCGCCGCCGCCCAGGAGTTCGAGAAGGCGGCCAAGCTCCGCGACGACGAAGTGCAGCTGCGCGAGGAGATTGACGAATACCGCACCGGTTGGCGCAAGCGGGCTGATGCCGACCGGATTGAGGTGCTCGGAGACGACATCGCCAACATCGTTTCGTCCTGGACCGGCATCCCCGTGCGCCGTTTGGCCATAGAGGAAAGTGAGCGGCTGCTCAAGCTGGAGGAAATCCTTCACGAGAAGGTCATCGGGCAGGACGAGGCCGTCCGCGCCGTGGCCCGTTCGATTCGTCGCGCCCGCTCGGGCCTGAAGGATCCCAAGCGGCCGATCGGTTCATTCATCTTCCTCGGGCCGACCGGGGTCGGCAAAACCCACCTGGCTCGAGCGTTGGCCGAGGGATTGTTCGGTGATGAGGACGCCATGATCCGGCTCGACATGTCGGAGTACATGGAGCGCCACAACGTCTCCCGCCTCGTCGGCGCACCGCCGGGCTACGTCGGCTACGACGAAGGAGGCCAGCTCACCGAGGCGGTCCGCCGTCGGCCATACTCCGTCGTGTTGCTGGACGAAGTCGAAAAGGCCCACCCTGAGGCCTTCAACATCCTGCTGCAGATCTTAGAGGACGGACGGCTGACCGATGCTCAGGGACGGACGGTCGACTTTCGCAACTGCGTAGTGATTATGACCGCCAACATCGGGGCACATCTGCTGCGCAAGGGAGCCGGGATGGGCTTTAGAATCGCTGCCGATGAGACCAAGGCGGAGTACGATTCCATGAAAGATAAGATCATGGGTGAGCTAAAGCGCACCTTCAGGCCCGAGTTCCTCAACCGTGTCGACGAGGCGATCGTGTTTCACTCGCTCGGCGACGAGCATCTGTCCAGCATCATCAGCCTGATGTTGGATGAAGTCGACCGCCGGCTGCACGACAACGGCATATCGATGGAGGTCACCGACGAGGCCAAGCAGAAACTCGCTCGAGAGGGCTCAGACCCCGAATACGGAGCACGGCCGTTGCGCCGCGCCATCCAGCGCGTGGTAGAGGACCCCCTGTCCGAAGCCATCCTGCGCGGCCAGTTCAAGGATGGCTCACGCGTTCGGGTGGAGGTTGCCGACGGGGAGATCAGGTTCACCGAGGTGGCTGCACCGGCCGTCACAGGCCAGTAAGCCGCCTGATGCATGCGTCTGGCACCCCCGCAGGACCCTGAGTCCGGTGGGGGTGCTTTTACTTGCCCAAACAGCAGACCAAGTTCGTCTGCCACGAGTGTGGCTACGTGACCGCGCGCTGGCTGGGCCGCTGCCCCGAGTGCAGCCAGTGGGGCACCTTGGATGAAACCGTGGTGGTCCCCGAGGCTGGTCCGGGTCGAGAGACCGCCACGCGGGGCGGCCGCAGCCGCTCGGCGCGGACCCGCGAAGCGATCAGCGCCGCCTACGATGAGCGAGACGGCGGGGCCGTGCCCGTAACCGAGCTGCCGCCGGAGAGCGCTGCCCGTCAGGCCACCGGTTTTCGTGAGCTGGATCTCGTCCTAGGCGGCGGAGTGGTGCGCGGCTCGAGCATTCTTCTGGCTGGCGATCCCGGAGTCGGCAAGTCCACCCTGCTTCTGGGGCTGGCCGGGCAGCTGGCGCGCGGTGAGCAGCGCGTGCTGTATGTGACTGGGGAAGAATCGGCAGCGCAGATTCGCCTGCGGGCGAGCCGAATCGATGCCCTCGACCCGAGACTGCTAGTCCTGCCGGAGACAAACGTGCTGGCGGCTGTGGCCGCGGCTCACAAGCATCGCGCCGACCTCGTGATGGTGGATTCGATTCAGACCATGTACCATCCGGATGTCGGCTCCTACCCCGGCTCGGTCGCCCAGGTGCGAGAGTGCGCCGCGTTATTGGTCGACCTGGCCAAGGGGCTGCGGGCCCCGGTCTGGCTGATTGGGCACGTCACCAAGGACGGCACCGTGGCCGGTCCGCGGACCCTCGAGCACATGGTCGACGTGGTTCTCTACATCGAGGGTGACCGCAGTTACCCTCATCGCATCCTGCGTGGTTTCAAGAACCGCTACGGGCCGACTGACGAGATCGGCATCTTTGAGATGGTCGACGGCGGCCTGCGCGAGGTGGCCAATCCGTCACAGCTCTTCCTGGGCGAGACTGCCGCCGGAGGCATTCCAGGCGAGGCCAAGGTGGCCGGCACGGCCGTGGCCGCCGCCCTTGAGGGTCGCCGGGTCATCCTGGCAGAGGTCCAGGCTCTCGTGGTCCCCTCACCCTGGGGTTCGCCGCGCCGTACCGCAATGGGAGTCGATCTCAACAGGCTGTCGCTGATAACCGCGATCTTGTCGCGGCGGGCCGGGCTCAGCCTGGGTGATAAGGACATCTATGTCAAGGTCGCCGGCGGTGTACGCCTAGTGGAGCCCGGAGTGGACCTTGCCGTGGCGGTCGCCGTTGCCTCGGCCGAGCTGGATCGACCCGTGCGAGACGGGCTCGTATTTGCTGGCGAGGTCGGGCTGGGCGGAGAGGTGCGTCAGGTGGCGCGGCTGGAGCAACGCCTGCGCGAGGCGGCCAAGCTTGGCTTTGAGCGCCTAGTCGCTCGCTCCGGAAATGCCCAACCCGATCTGGCTGGGTTGCTAAGTGTGCGGAGCATTGGCGAGGCTCTTGGTCTCGGTCTGGCCGCGCCCCGCCAAGGCCGTGACCGCAACGGCGCCGGGGCGACCAGAAAGGGCACCAGCAGGCAAAAACGCGAACCGACAGGTTCGGGCGGCGAATCTGCGCAGCCCTAAGGCCTGTCGGCACATCCCGTTGCCGCATTAGATGATGGGCTTGGCTGCAAATGGCTAGACGACGTTGTACACGCCGAGGGCGGAAAGCCGCTCATTCTCCTTAATCAGAGCGTCTACCAGGCTAAGGCCCGTAAGGTTGCAGAGGGCGGCAAGGTAGAAGAGATTACGCCCGATCTCGGACTCCACCGCTTCGCGACACTGGTCACAAAGCTGTCCTGAGACGTGCGAGGCCACGTGGCGGGACATCGCCGCCAGGGGAACCTCCTCCGGGTACTCCTGGCGCTGTGCCTGGATCTGTACGCAGCCGCAACTCGTGACAGCTTTAGCAACGGCCCGGTTAACGCGGGAGCTGGACTCGGAGAGTTTGGTCATCACGTCGATGATGCTCTTGTGGCGGACCAGGCACTCATCAACGGCGTTTTGGAATCCATAGCAGAAGAGATCCTTCACGGTTGGCTCACCCCTCGTAGTGGCCCCTCGGATCGCGCGACGTAGCGTCCGGCATCTCACAGAGCAGCCTAATTATATCGACGGGCAGCCGTGCCTGTCAAACGGATTAGGCAACAAAAAAGCCCGCTAAAGGCGGGTTTGGTGGACGTGGCGGGATTCGAACCCGCGGCCTCTCGGATGCGAACCGAGCGCTCTCCCACTGAGCTACACGCCCATGCCGACGACGCAAGCCCTATTCTACGCACAAGCGACAGAGGCGTCAAGGATTGCCAAGGGCGCAGGCCCGGCGGAGACGGCGCGAGCAGAACCGGGTCAAGCCTCAAGGTGGCGCCGTAGGAGCCACCCACCGCCCCGAGATGGCTCCCCGGGAACCACCAAGCCCTCCCGCTCTGCGATCCACGGAACCCCCCATTGGCATCCAAGTCGTTTGGTCGCTCGAATGCACCGAGTCGGGCTGGCAAGAATTGCGCCCTCAGCGGTGGCGTTGGTCCACCGCATTGTTGAGCGCTGGATGCAGCCTGCCAGCACGATTGGCGGGGATTGTTTGACACTGCTTGACCGCAGGTGATACAATGCAAAGATTTGACAGCTAAGACCTGCTATGCTATGCTTGTAGCCAATCTGTTCGCCAAATGCGGCCAACCATGGGGGGCGGCTGATGTTCAAAGTTGGAGATCGTGTGGTCTATCCGATGCATGGAGCAGGCGTCATTCAGAGCATTGAGCAAAAAGAAATTCTTGGTGCAGTACAGCAGTATTATGTGATGCATTTACCGATGGGTGACATGATGGTGATGATCCCGCTCAATAGCGCCGACGAGGTCGGCTTGCGAGAGGTGATCAACTCCGAAGAGGTGGAGCAAGTCCTAGAGGTCCTGCGCGGCGACACGACCAAGATGTCGACAAACTGGAACCGCCGCTACCGTGCCAATCTTGAGAAGATCCGCACCGGCAACATCTACGAGGTTGCTGAGGTTGTGCGCAACCTTGCCCTAAGGGATCAAGAAAAGGGCTTGTCCACCGGTGAGCGCAAGATGCTGGAGAGCGCGAGGGGCATCCTGTTGAGCGAGCTTTGCCTGTCGCAGGACGTCGAGGAGTCAGAGGTCGAAGCGGCGCTGAGCCAGGTGCTGGAGCGCCAGTAGTCGTCACTCGTCGCCACGGACGCAGCTTAGCGCTTTGTTGGACGTAACCCACAGCCAGGGCCGTTCGGGGTGACCCGGACGGCCCATCGTTTCGATGTTTGGATTGGGCACTGCAACAACGACAGACTCTGGTTTGCAGGGTACAATTGTCTGAAGAAGGCAAGGCGCGAGTCGCCACCAAGCACACTGTCAGCGTTCAGCACGATGCAGCGCAGAGCTTGGGAGACGCGCCCCGCATCCGTAAGCTTGGGGTCACACTAGTCTCTCCAAAGGAGGTGACACAGACATGGGCATTCGCATTGCACGATGGGTGGTCACCACCGTTGGGTTGATCAGCGGGTTTGCTCTGGCGCACTACAGCCTCGATCCTCTGGAGAGCATTCTGCAGATCAGTTTCTCGGTTCTCGACCGAACCAGCATCGTCACATTGGTGACGGTCCTGGGCGGACTGCTCGGTTACGCCGGGTCGGTTCCGCTGCTTAACTCAGTGTGGAAGGGCACCTCATGGGCAGAGAACAGATTGGACAGGATGTCGATACCTGACATCCTGTCTGGCGTGGCCGGCCTCATCATTGGCCTCATAATTAACTTCCTTTTGGCTGGTTCTCTGGCCCGCATTCCGTGGGCAGGTAACTTCCTGCCAACGGCCAGCGCCATAGTTCTTGGCTACCTTGGCCTGTCGGTCGGGATCAAGAAGCGCGAAGAGATCTTTGGCCTTCTTGGCCACCTCACCCCGAGGTGGCGCTCCGAACGGGGCCGTGACGGCCGCGACCAGGAGCTCAGCGACAGCTCCTATGGCTTGAGCCCCAAGATTCTCGATACCAGCGTGATCATTGATGGCCGGATCGCTGACGTCTGCAAGACCGGGTTCATGGAAGGTCCGTTGGTCGTGCCCGGATTCGTCTTGGAAGAGCTGAGGCACATCGCAGATTCCAGCGACCCTCTCAAGCGCAACCGGGGGCGACGGGGGTTGGATGTTCTTGACACCATCCAGAAGCTTGGGGCACCGCAGGTGCAGATTATGGACCGCGACCCTTCCGGTCCCGACGACGAAGAGGTCGACTCCAAACTGGTGCGTCTGGCCAAAGCCACCAGGGGCAAAGTCGTGACCAACGACTACAACCTCAACCGGGTTGCACAGCTCCACGGGGTGCAGGTGCTCAACTTCAACGAACTCGCCAATGCGCTAAAGCCGATTGTGCTTCCGGGCGAGGATATGACGGTCCAGGTCATCAGGGACGGCAAGGAACCTGGCCAGGGTGTGGGCTATCTCGACGATGGGACAATGATCGTGATCGAGGGTGGTCGTAGGCATATTGGGGATAGCATCGGGGTGCAGGTAACCAGCGTGTATCAGACCGGAGCCGGCAGGATGATATTCGCGCGCCCAGCGGCTAGCAACGCGCGCCAGGGAAAGGTAGCCGAGTAACCCGGTGAACCGGGTGCGCCTTGGGGTGCTCGTCGCTGCCGGCGAAGGCAGCAGGTTGGGGCGACCGGAGGGCAAGGCTCTGGCCCCCTTGGCTGGGCGCCCCCTTTTCTTGCATTCGTTTCTGACTTTGGTGCAACTGGACGGCCTGCGGACAGTCGTCGTAGTGGTCCGCGAGCAGGACAAGGCCGCCGTCGAACGTATCATCGAGGCCCTGCCTCCGCTCCCAGCTGAGCGGCGCAAGCCTGAGTGCCTGATCGTGGTGGGTGGTGCCACGCGCCAGGAGTCCGTCCGAGCCGGCCTCGAGGCTTTGGCGGCCAAGGGCTGGGTCGGCACAGCCGACCAATCAGCCGTCGTGCTCATTCACGACGCCGCCCGGCCCCTGCTGCCTCTGGAGCTGGCGGAAGCAGTCGCAACCGCCGCGGCCGACGCGCCCGCATCCGTTGTAAGCGCAGCAACTACCGTAGTCGACACCCTGCGCTATGAAGAGCCCACCACCAGCCTAGTCGCCCCTAGCGTCGCGGCCCCGTCCCGTGACGGCCTGTACAGCGTGCAAACTCCTCAGGCTGGACACTTAGAACGGCTACTGGCGGCACACCGACTGGCGGCCGCAGCGCCGGAGGACGGTGCTCACCTCGACGATCTTGCAGTCGGCCAAGCTGCGGGGCTGCGGGTCGTGCTTGTGCCTGGCGACCGCCGCAACCTCAAGATAACCCACGCGGATGACTTCGCGGTGGCTGAGGCGCTGCTCAAGGCCTCATTGCTTCCGCGTTCGGGCCTCGGCTTGGACGTGCATGCCTTTGGGCCGCCAACGACTGAGGTTGGCTGCGTGCGCTTGGGCGGCGTCAGTATCCCGCACTCCCTAGGCCTGATTGGTCATTCCGACGCGGATGTGGCCGTGCACGCGGTGATTGACGCACTGCTAGGTGCCGCCGGCAGCGGAGACATTGGTCTTTGGTTTTCGCCGGATGATCCGAAGTGGCGGGGCGCTGACAGTTTGGCCATGCTGGAACGGTTATGGACGCGGCTCACGGCTACCGGGCTGCTCCTCGGGAACGTTGATTTGACGATTGCGGCCGAGGAGCCCCGCTTGGCGCCGCACTACGTCACCATGCGCCAGGCCCTGGCAGGCGCGTTGAGCAGTGAGTTCGCAGCCATTAACGTCAAGGCAACGACCGCTGAGCGCCTGGGCTTTGTCGGGCGCGGGCAGGGCATCGCCGCCCTGGCCACGGCAACCGTGTTCGCCCCGCCAGGCTGGCAACCACCGAAAGTGGGTGAACTGGACTGAGCGAGCTATCTTCTTCCGTGCAGGTTTCGCCAGAACTCGGCCCCCTGGCCCTGGCTTACGTGGGCGACGCGGTCTACAGTTTGTTTGTCCGGGAGTACGTAGTCCGGCGAGGCCCAGCTAAAGGTAGGCATCTTCACCAGGCCACCGTCTGCGAGGTCCGGGCCGCCGCACAGGCCCGTTCGCTGGCGTCTCTCGAAGATCAGCTTACCGAGCAGGAGCGATCGATTGTCCGTTGGGCGCGCAACGCCAAGGCGAGCCGTGGCCGAGGCAGCACCGTCGCTCAGCGGCACCAAGCGACCGCCTTCGAGGCCTTGCTGGGTTATCTCCATCTGACGGGTCAAAACCAGCGCCTGCAGGCTTTGCTGACCAAGGTCGCCAATCAGGTTTCCGGGACGGGGGAGGACGAGCGTGAACGTCATCTTGCTTAAGCACACACCCGACCCCGAGCGCACCGTCGCCGTCGCAGCGAGAGTCTGCTACTCGCCGTCCAGGGTGGATGAGCTGCAGGATAGGCTGTCCGAGGCTGAGATCAGCCGCCTGCTGGCGTTCCTGCTCGAGGCCGGCCATACGTCCACCTTTGAGCACGCCTCGTTCACCTTCGGCATCGAGGGCAGCCGGGCCGCCCTCAACCAGCTGGTCCGCCACCGCATTGCGTCATACTCGCAGCAGTCCCAGCGCTACGTAACCCTGGCCAAGCCCGAGTATGTCACCCCACCTGCGGTTGCCGCGAACCCCGCCGCTGCCGAAACCTACCACCAGGCCGTGGCCCAGGCCTGGCAGACGTACGCCAGTTTGATTGAACAGGGCGTGAGCAAGGAGGATGCCCGGTATGTGCTGCCGGTCGGGAGCCTTTCGCGGATAGTCGCGACGTTCAACGCGCGAAGCCTGCACAACCTGTTCGCTTTGCGCTGCTGCGAGAGGGCCCAGTGGGAGATTCGCTGGATTGCCCGGCGCATGCTGGAGCTAGCGCGCGAGGTGGCGCCGCGCCTTTTCGCTAAGGCGGGCCCTCCCTGCGAAACCAGCGGCTACTGCCCAGAGGGAGATATGACGTGCGGTCGTCTGGAGCGCCTGCAGGCTGCTCGGGACAGGAAGCAAGGAGGCGACCGCCTTGGCTAGTAAGGTCTTTGGGCGCCATGCTGTGCTGGCCTTGCTCGGGGGGCCGCGCCGTGTTCACCGCGTCTATGTGGCCCACGGCGTTGATCAGAGCCTGGCTCGAGAGTTGCGAGCCAAGGCCGCGGCGCGCGGCGTAGGCGTCTCGGAGGTTTCGCGGTCTTGGCTTGACGAGCGGGCTGCCGACGTGACCCACCAAGGTGTGATGGCCGAGGCCGAGCCGGTGCGCGACCACGATCTTGATGAGGTTCTGGGGGAAGTCGCGGCGGGGAGCGAGCCGTTTTTGATCGCCCTTGATCAAGTGCAGGACCCGCACAACCTGGGCGCGGTCATGAGGACCGCGGCCGCGGCGGGCGCGCACGGCCTGATTGCCCAGGAGCGTCGGTCGGCCCCATTGGGGCCGGGTGCGATCAAGGCTGCTGCCGGCGTGGCGGAGTGGTTTCCCCTGATCAGGGTGGTCAATTTGGCCCGGACGCTCGACGCCGTCAAGGATAGGGGTCTGTGGGTGGTCGGTGCCTCGCCGGACGCACCTGAGCTGTGCTGGGAGGCGGATTTGCGCCGGCCGCTTGCGTTGGTGGTCGGGGGCGAGGATCGCGGTCTAAGGCGGCTTGTGCGGGAAAAGTGCGATATGCTGGTCAGATTGCCGATGAGCACGCGGGTTGAGTCGCTTAACGCGTCGGTTGCGGCCGGTGTGCTCATCTACGAGGTGTGCCGGCAGCGTGGAGAGTGGCGGTAGCCGCGGACTAGCTTGACGCCCCTGGGTCCGGTCCATATAATGATGTCATAAGATATGTCCGAAGCTGGGGTTTAGCATCTGCGTCAAGGATTCGATCCGATTCTTCAGGATTGTGTCTCTCCATTCATCGCGGGGCCGCGTTGGCTCGAAAGGCGTGGGTCCTTGGGACTCACGCAGACAGAGGACCAGGGTGGATATCTGCGGAGCCCATCATAAGAGTGATTCCCAATAGGCGCAGTATAGGATGACTACCGATACGGGATACGGGGGAGATGGCTAGTGGCGGTAAGTCCGCATCGCGAGCACCACCACTACGAAGTGATGGACGATGAGGATATAGTCAATCTGGCAAGGGACGGTTCGGATATAGCGTCGGAGTTCCTGATCACCAAGTACAAGAACTTCGTGCGGGCCAAGGCCCGGTCCTACTTTCTGATTGGAGCCGACCGCGAGGATATCATCCAAGAAGGCATGATTGGCCTGTACAAGGCCATTCGCGACTTCCGGAGCGATAAACTCTCGTCCTTCAGGGCCTTTGCCGAGCTCTGCATCACCCGGCAGATCATCACCGCCATCAAGACCGCTACCCGCCAGAAGCACATTCCGCTCAACTCGTACGTTTCGCTCAACAAGCCGATCTATGATGAGGACAGCGACCGGACTTTGCTGGACGTGATCTCGGGCGCCAAGGTCAGCGATCCTGAGGAGCTGATCATCAGCCGCGAGGAGTTTGGCGACATCGAGAGCAAGATGGGCGAGATCCTATCCGATCTCGAGTGGCGGGTCCTCATGGCTTATCTTGATGGCAAGTCGTATCAGGAGATCGCCAACGACCTCGGCCGGCACGTGAAGTCGATCGACAACGCGCTGCAGCGCGTTAAGCGCAAGCTGGAGCGCTATCTCGACGACCGCGAAGAGGGGCCCTTCAGGGTGCCCCAGTGCGAGAAGGCTAGCCGGGTCCAGTAGGCTGGGCGGGGTTTGCGGCATGCAGGCCGTGTGCTATGCTAGGCTCTGACGGTGTCGATGCTGGCGTAGCTCAATGGCAGAGCAGCTGATTTGTAATCAGCAGGTTGCGGGTTCGAATCCCATCGCCAGCTCCAG
>Ga0114946_10001127_pt1 | contig 18276 bp, 14 predicted proteins | sample WalLakDeSediment_FD_88676 | JGI IMG/M metagenome (GOLD analysis project Ga0114946, IMG submission 88676) | Lake sediment microbial communities from Walker lake, Nevada to study Microbial Dark Matter (Phase II) - Walker Lake 11/02/13 Deep Sediment | ecosystem: Environmental > Aquatic >...
ATAGCCGCAAGCCTGATCAAGACCGATTGCCGCCGGCTGAAGAGCGGTAATGGCCGCGGCCGTGGTCTGGTCTCGCTGTCGCGCCGTGGCAAGGAAAGAGCATAAATTAACCGGCGTTAACTCTCGGCTTCCCGCCCGTTAATTTCAAACTTAACGGTTTGGGTGGTTCTCGCTCGCCCGCTTTTGCATAATCCCCGGCATGAGTTTATACCAGACTGTCGCCAAACAGATACCGCTTAGCCTGCCGCGCCGGTCGCTGCCGCGCCGGTGGCGCCGCTCTTGGGATGGCTTCACGGCGCTGCTGCTGTTGGCCGCCGTCTTGACGGCCGGACTGCTGCTGCTAACGCCCGCTTATTTGCTGGTGCGCACGCTGGAATCCGGCGCCACGGCCGTTGACCTTTTGACCAAACCCAGCACCATCGCCACGCTCGGGCGCTCCCTCTGGCTGTCGGCGACGGTTACGCTGGCTTCCATCGTCGTGGCCGTGCCGCTGGCCTGGCTGACCACCAGCACCGACCTGCCCGGCCGCCGCTTCTGGGCCGTCGCGACCGCGCTGCCGCTGGTGCTGCCCAGCTACGTTGTCGCTTTCCTGCTGGTTTCGCTGTTGGGACCCAAGGGTCTGCTGCAGCAGTGGCTTTTTCCATTTACCGGCATTGAACGCTTCCCTGAAATTTACGGTTTTCCCGGCGCCTTCATCGCGCTCACGCTGATGAGCTACCCCTACGTCCTGCTCACTGCGCGCGCGGCGCTGCAGCGCATGGACCCGGCGCTGCTGGAAGCGGCGCGCAGCCTGGGGCTGAACGGCTGGCAGACGTTCTGGCGCGTGACGCTGCCCCATTTACGGCCGTCGCTGCTGGCCGGCGGGCTGCTCGTGGCGCTCTACGTGCTGCGTGACTTCGGCGCCGTGGCGATGATGCGCTACAACACCTTCACGCGCATCATCTACATTCAATACCAGACGTTCACCGGTCGCTCGCTGGCGGCCGTGCTGGCGCTGGCGCTGGTCTTGCTGGTGCTGGTTATTTTGCTGCTGGAAATGCGCGCGCGCGGCCGCGCGCGCTACGACCGGCGCGCGGGCAGCGCGCCGCGCGTCGCCCGCCCGGTGCGCCTGGGGCGCTGGCGCTGGCCCGCCCTGATCTACGCCGGGACCGTCGTTTTTGGGGCGCTGCTTTTGCCGGCGTTGGGGCTCCTGTACTGGGCCGCGCGCGGCCTGGCGCAGGGCGAGACGCTGGGCGTCGTGTGGCAGAGCGCGTTTAACTCGGTGACCGTCTCCGCGGCGGCGGCCGTGGCGGCGCTGCTGGCGGCGCTGCCCGTGGCGCTGCTTTCCGTGCGCCGGCCTAGCCGGTTTAGCCAGGGGTTGGAGCGGTTAACCTATGCCGGTTTCGCGCTGCCGGGCATTGTGATTGCGCTGGCCTTCGTCTTCTTTGGCGCGCGCTATGCGCCGGCGCTGTATCAGACGCTGCCGCTGCTGGTGGCGGCGTACGTCGTCCTCTTTGCGCCGCAGGCCGTAGGGGCTGCGCGCGCTTCGCTCTTGCAGGCGCCTGTGCGGCTGGAAGAGGCAGGCCGCAGCCTGGGGCGCTCCCCATTCCACGTTTTCGGCCGGATTACGCTGCCGCTTTTACGGCCGGGCGTGCTGGCCGGGTGGGCGCTGGTCTTTCTAACCTGCATGAAGGAGCTGCCCGCCGCGCTGATTCTCAGCCCGCTGGGCTACCGCACCCTGGCGACGGCCGTTTGGGCCAATATCTCCGAAGCTTTCTTTGCGCGCGCGGCCATTCCGGCGCTGCTGCTGATCCTGCTTTCTTCAATTCCGCTGGCTATCCTCACCCTGCGCGACAAATGAGCCGCGGGGGATTCTTATGCCGTTTTGATAGACGGCCGTTGCTCCGCATGGTATAATGCAAGCGCACTCTGGGGATGACAGGTTTCGACGGGGAAGGACAGCCCTGGACTGCAAGCCGAGCACGCTTTACATCTCGCAAAACTGGAAGCAAATGAAAAGTGCCAACCGCACTGTTTCTTACAACGCTCTCCCCATGGCTGCGTAAGCGGCTTAGGAGAGTAGATGGTTCCTTAGGAACCCCGTCTGCCTTTTTCTGCTCGTTGGTCGGGGAAGTGCAGGCGACATGCTAGCCAACGTGCTCCGCTTTGACGTCGATAGAAGCGGCTAAGACGCTCTTTCGGGAGTGATCGACTCGGCGGTGGCTGACCCTGTTGGCCGGGGCGCCCATCGCCAAAATCTAAGTAGGTCGACTAAGCTTGTAGATGTCTAGCGGTCGAATTTTTCGGACGCGGGTTCAAGTCCCGCCATCTCCACTCTGTAGACTGGCCTCCCGCGCCCCGCGCGGGAGGCCTTTTTACTGCCCGGCATAGCCTATGAATCAGTTAGCCAATTGGCGCGGCGCTGTTGAACAGATCCGGCGCGCTTCCAGCGCGCGCGGCCGCGCGCGCACGGGAACCTACACGATCGAGGGCACGCGGCTGCACGAGCGCGCGCTGCGCGCCGGACTGCGCGCGCCGCTGGCGCTGGTGGGCGCCGGCTACCGGCGCGACCCGGCCCCGCGCGTGCAAACCCTGCTGGCGGCGCTGGCCGCCCAGGGTTGCCGGCTGGTGGAGGTTCCCGACGCGGTTATGGCGGAGTTGACCGGCGGGCGCGGATTGGGCGACATTGCGGGGCTGCTGCCGCTGCCGGCGCCGCCGCCGCTGCCGGCGCTGTTTGCTGCGCCTGATGGGCAGACGGCCGTTGTCCTGGCGGCGCTCAACGTCGTCGATCCGGGCAACGTGGGGGCGCTGCTGCGCACGGCGCACGCGGCGGGGGCTTCCGGTTTTATTGCCGTGGGGGTAAGCGACCCCTTTCATCCGCGCGCGGTGCGCACGTCGCGCGGCAGCCTGTTCAAGCTGCCGCTGCGCCGCTATGCGGCGGTGGAGCCGCTGCTGGACGAGTTGGCCGGGTTGGGGGTGGTAACGGTGGGCACGGCCGTAAGCGGCGCCGCGCCGCTGCCGCAGCTTCGCTTGGACGCGTCGCGCCTGGTCGTCTTCATGGGCAGCGAGGCCGCCGGCTTGCCGCCTGCGCTGCATGCTCGCCTTGATCAGCGCGTTACAATTCCGATGGCGCCGGGCGTGGATTCTTTTGCGGTCAACGCCGCAGCGGCGATTGTGCTCTACGCGCTGCTGCGCCGCGGCTGAGGGCGGCGCTACAACGGATGCTACAACGGATAAGAGAAAGGAGCGGATTAGCAAATGAAAAATCCGCTCCTTTCCTTTATCCGTTGTTGTGGTTTGAAGCCCCGGGTTGGCGTCAGGTCGCCGCGAGGGATAGCTGGTGGGGAAGCGCGGCCGGCGCGGGCGCGGCGCCGCGGGAGCGCCGCCAGATGCCCGGCAAACGGCGCAGCTTGCCCCACGTGCTGACGTGCGCGCGCCGGTTGAAAACGTCGTAATCGTGCCGTTCGATGTCGTTCAAAATGGCCTGGTACAGTCCCGCCGCCGCGCCGATGGAGAAACGGCCGTCGCGATTCAGCATCCCAATACCCGGCCACGCTTCGGCGTAAAGCTGGCGGTTGCGAATAATCTGGTAGCGCATAAACTCGCGCCAATTATCGTTCACCACGCCGCGTGCAATATCTTCTTCCGTCAGGTTAAACGCCCGCAAATCTTCCAGCGGCAAATAAAGCCGTCCGCGCTGCCAATCTTCGCCCACGTCACGCAAAATGTTGGTCACCTGCAGGGCGACGCCCAGTTTAATGGCGTAAGGAATGGCTTCGGGCGCGTTGAAACCGATGATGTGCATGCTCATCAGCCCCACGGTGGAGGCCACGCCGTAGGCATAGGTGGCCAGTTCGTCGAAGGTATCGTAGCGCGTTTGGAAAAGGTCGCGCGCCACGCCGCTTAGCAGTTGGTCGGCGTAGGTGACGGGAATGTGGTAGCGGAGGCGCGTGTCGGCCCAGGCCAGGGCCACCAGGTCGTCCGTAGGGGGCGTGAGGGAGAGGGCATGTTCACGCCAGGCGCTCAACTCGGCCGATGCGTCGCCGGTGGAATCATCGACAATGTCGTCGGTGGTGCGGCAGAAGGCGTAGAGCGCGCGCACCGCGCGGCGCTTATCCTCGGGCAGCAGGCTGGAGGCCATGTGAAAGGAGCGGCTGTGAACGGCCGTTATTTCTTCGCAGTAGGCATAAGCGCGAGATAGTTGGGCTTCATCTTTTACAATGGTTTTGTGCCCCGCCGCGGCGGTGACATTGTGCCCCATCAGAGCCATCGATAGCAGCGGACGTTCCCAGGTATGCGTAAAAAGTGTCATCGAGATTATCTCCCTTTGTTATGCCAAACGCTCAATTGCGCATACTATACATGTTTGTCTACTATTTGTCAATAAAATGCACGAGTAAATCTTGACAAGATATCAGGTTCGTGTTAAAGTTCCTATAATATTGTATGCAACACAATAAATTGATAAGTATCAGTTCAAAACAGGTGCAGTCCAAGATATGGGCTGTGAACCGGCGCTAACCATATGATTGATAAAACCCCGACCTACAATTTGAAAGCCGTTGTGCAAGAAACAGGGCTTAAGCCTGACACGCTGCGCGCGTGGGAGCGACGCTATGGAATACCTGAACCAGACCGTTCACAAGGTGGACATCGCCTCTACTCGGATTACGATATTCAGATTTTGAAGTGGCTTCTTGCTCGTCAGGATGAGGGATTGAGCATCAGCCGCGCGGTTAAACTGTGGCATTATCTCGGAAAGGGAAATAAAGATCCGTTTGATGAGATGCCGCTCGATACTGAAAAACTGAAAGAAACGGTAGATTATCCGCTGCCGGATTCAGGAAACCGGCTGTCTGATTTGCGTAATGGCTGGATTGATGCCTGCATGAACTTTAATGAGATGAGGGCCGAAGCGATTCTAGCGCAGGCATTTTCATATTACCCGCCCGAAATGGTCTGTTTTGAGCTGCTTCAGAAGGCAATTGTGGCGATTGGGGCGGGATGGTACGCCGGCGAGACAACGGTTCAGCAAGAGCATTTCGCCTCGGCGCTGGCGCTGCGGCGCCTGGATGCGCTGCTGGCCGCTGCGCCGCCCCCCACGCGTCCGGAGCGGATCATCGTTGGCTGCCCCCCCAAGGAAACGCATACCTTCAGCCCGCTACTGATTGCTTACCTGCTGCGCCGCCGTGGCTGGCACGTGGTTTACCTGGGCGCCGACGTACCGACCGATCGGCTGCAAGTCACGATTGCGCGCACGCGGCCGGACCTGATAGTTTTTTCGGCGCAACTGCTGCATACGGCCGCTTCCTTACTGGACGTAGCGCTGCTAATGCGGGAAAAAGGGGCGCCGCTGGCTTATGGCGGGATGGTTTTTAACACCAACCCGACGCTGCGCGAGCGAATTCCGGGCCACTTTTTGGGAGAAGATCTAAAGCAGGTCACCGCCGCAGTAGAGCGTTTGTTGGCAAACAGGCCTGAAGCGCCGGGTGCGATCTCGCTTTCAGAAGAGTTTCAGCACGCGCTGGGTTATTTCCGCGAGCGCGCGGGATTGATTGATTCAGAGATCTGGCAGCGCTTGAGTGATACCGGCCTGCACCACGTCGGCGTGGCGGAAGCAAATCGCCACATGCAGCGCGACATTATTGCGGCCCTGACGTTGGGCGATCTTGATTTTCTGGGTCATAATATTCACTGGTTGGAAGGTTTGATGGTTAACTACCGCATTGAAGCCGAAAAACTTTATATTTATCTAGATGCTTATTACGCAGCCGCCCAGAAACATCTGGCAGCCGAGGCCGGCAGGCCGGTGTTACTCTGGTTGGAGCAGCTTCTGGCAACACGGGATGAGCTTTGGACCGTGCAGCAATATGGGCAGACAGTCAACGCGAACTGAACGCGCCGAGGAGTGGAGTGAGGTAAAATGCGAGCCATTATCACGGGAGGAACCGGTTTAATTGGGAGTCGCCTGGCAGCTAGTCTGGCGCAGGCGGGGCACGAAGTCATTGTACTCAGCCGCAACCCGGACAAGCACGCGCTGCCGCAGGGCGTGCGCGCCGAGAAGTGGGATGCGCGCACGGCCGCCGGTTGGGGCCATCTGGCCGATGGCGCCGGCGCCATCATCAACCTGGCCGGCGAAAATATCTCCGGCACGGGTGCGTTGCCGGCGCGCTGGACAACCGAACGCAAGCAGCGCATTGCCGAAAGCCGCCTGCACGCCGGTCAGGCGGTCGTGGAAGCAGTGCGGCAGGCGGCCAACAAGCCGGAGGTCGTTTACCAGGCTTCCGGTTCAGATTACTATGGCTGGGGCGATAGATTGTTTACCGAAAATGATGCGGCCGGCGACGCCTTCCTGGCGTCGGTGGTGACTGACGCTTGGGAGCCTGCAACGGCCGCCGTGGAAGCCATGGGCGTGCGCCGCGTTATCGGCCGTCAGGGGCCTGTGATGAGCATGGATGGCGGCCCGCTGCCGTTTTCCGTGTTTCAGTTCAAGCTTTTTGCCGGCGGGCGCCTGGGCAGCGGCAATCAGTGGATGTCCTGGATCCACATTGAGGACGCGGTGCGTGCGATTCAATACCTGGTGGGAAACAAACAGGCACAGGGCGTGTACAACATTGCCGCGCCTAACCCGGTGACCAACAAGGAATTTACGCAGGTACTGGGTCAGGTCATGGGACGGCCGACCCTGATTCCGGCGCCGGCCTTTGCCCTCAAGCTGGCCCTGGGCGAAATCTCCGCGCTGGTTTTGGAAGGTCAGCGGATTGATGTGCAGAAGCTGCGCGAACTGGGTTTTACGTTTAACTACCCTGACCTACGTTTGGCGCTGCTGGATTTATTGAAGCGCTGAGCGCGTCAGGCGATTGATCTACGTTGACAACGGCCGTTACGTCGCCGACGCGCGCAACGGCCGTTTTTTATAAACGTTATGGGGAACCAATCAGAAATGCACACGCAAAATGGCCATGAGCCGCCCGCTTTTTTCAGCGAACCGGAGCACCAACCCTTCGTTTTGGGGAACGGGTCGCCGGGTGCGCTGCTGATTCACGGCTTTCCCGGCACGCCGGCCGAGATGCGGCCGTTGGCGGAGTATTTGGCCGGACAGGGTTATACTGCCTACGGGCCGCTGCTGCCCGGCTTCGGCGCCGAGATTGCGCGCCTGGGCCAGACCAATCGCCGCGTTTGGCTTGACGCCATGCGCGCTGCCTGGACCGACGTGCGGCGTAAGCACGAGACGGCCGTTCTCGTCGGTTTCTCGCTGGGCGGGGCCATGGCCCTGCACCTGAGCCGCGAACTGCCTCCGGCCGCGCTGGTGCTGCTGGCGCCTTTCTGGACGCTGGGCGGCTGGCAGTTCAAGCTGCTGCCGCTGCTCAAACATCTGAGGCCGAGCGTCGCCCCTTTTGAAAAAGCCGACTTTGCTGATTCGGCCGTGCGCCGCGAGCTGGCGCAGCTCGCCCCCGGCGCGGACCTGGACGCTCCTGAGGTTCAGCGCTTTTTGCGTACGGAAATCCGTTTGCCGACGGCCGTGATCGACGAAGTCCGCGGCCTGGGACAGGCGGCTTACACCCTGGCGCCCCAGGTAAACGTTCCCGCGCTGGTCTTGCAGGGCGACGCCGACGAGGTCGTGACGCCGGCGCGCACGCGGCGGCTCGTTGCGCGCCTGGGTGGTCAGGTGACTTATCGCGAACTGGCCGGTGACCACAACTTCGCCAAAGCCAATACCGGCCACGACCACGCCTTTTTCACCGACATAGCCGCTTTTATGGATATGAAGCTTAACCCTCAGCTTGCCTGCTAAAGATTGCATGAGGCGGCAGGGCTTTTCGCCTCAAAACTGAAGGCTCATATCTAGAACAAGCGCCAGGCGCTGCGCCGAGTAGCGGCGCAAGTTTGCCGTAAGATCGTCAAGCGCCTGGCGTTTTTGCACTTATGTTGAACATGGGCCAGGCTGAAATGCTCCCCAGTGCGAACATTAAATTTTAAATCCCCAACCGTTGAGGTATAATTGCCTGGCTTTGTTGGATGCTGTTAGCAACTGCATCACCCTTCATTGATAGAGTCAGGCACGGCGCTTTAGGTCTCGCAACGACCGGCGCTGTTTCTTTTTTAGCCGGCTCTACTTTGACGTTGGAAGAGATAGGCGTTTGAAGCAATCATTTTTCGTAATAACGAAAGATTTACTGCAGATTGGCCGCTACCTGAGTCGGCGAACTGTCGTGCTGCTGCTCACGGCCGTTGCCGGGGTGTGGGTCACGCTCATGGCCGCCAACCTGGGCGGCCTGGTAGACACCGCCACCCGCAATTTGATTGCCGAACGGGTCACGCTGGGGTCCGCCGGTGACCCGGCCTTACGTGCCTTAGAACCGGCCGCACGCACCGAACGGCTTAATCAGATGATTGCCGCCGCGCAGGATGCGGCGGGGCTCAATGAGCCGCTGATTATCCGCACGACGCGCGCCGTGGGCCGGGCTCTAACGCTCGATCTCGGTAACAGCCGCACGATGAGGACCATCTCGCCCGAGGGCCCAGACCGCACCAGCGTGCGTCGCCTTATTGGTGAACGGCTTCCGGCTACCTTGCTGCTGTTTGCCGTCTCAAACATCGTTATTTTCCTCACCAGCGTCGCTATCGCCCTCTACTTTTCCCGCCGCTATGGCAGCCTGTTTGACAAGCTGATTGTCGTTTTATCGCCTGCTTCCTCGGCCCCTGGCTGGTTTTACGGCCTTTTTCTGATTGCCGTGTTTGCCGGCATTTGGAACCTGTTCCCTTTTGGCGGTATGCGGCCGTCGCCGCCGCCTGAGTCGCCTCTGCTGTATGCGCTGGGGATGCTGCGCCATATGGTCCTGCCCTTTGCCGCAATTTTTCTGAGCACTTTTTTCCAAAGCATTTACATCTGGCGCACTTTTTTCCTGATTTACGCTGATGAAGATTACGTTGAAATGGCGCGCGCCAAGGGATTGTCGGCCGGGTTAATCAACCGTCGCTACATTCTACGTCCTACCCTGCCGCCGATTCTCACCAATTTTGCGTTTATCATCCTGGGCGCCTGGTCGGGTTCGGTCGTTTTGGAAGTTCTGTTTAGCTGGCCAGGATTAGGGGAACTGTTTTTCATTGCCATCAGGCGTAACGATGCGCCTCTCATTGTCGGGCTGGTCGTGATCTACGCCTACTTCCTGGCCCTGACGATCCTGATTTTAGACATTGCCTATGTCCTGGTGGATCCGCGCTTGAAAGTTGACGGTCAGAGCCGGTCTGGCGCCTTGAAATCGGCCCACAGCGATAGTTCTATCCGGCGGCGTTTGCTCGCTCATCGCCGCCGGCCGGCCTGGACCGGATTGCGGCGGCTGGCAGGGAAATCGTTGGAGGCGCTGAGGCAGGCGCCTGGCGCGCTGGTTGATGCTGGCCGGGTGCTGCTAAAGCTGGGAAGCGTTGGGCGCGAGACGCTGAGTTACCCAACGGCCGTCGTCGGGATGCTCATTATCTTGCTCATGCTGGTCGTTACTGCTCATACCGTTGTGGCGATGCCTCTGGATCAGGCTGTCAGCCAATGGCGGGCGACAACGGAGATAGCCGAACTACCGCGCAATGCCCGGCCGGCCTGGTTCAACTACTTTACGAAGGAAAAACGGCCGTTAACCACCATCTCTAACAGCCAGAACGGCAGCGTCGCCAAACAGACAGCACAGCTTTCGGGTTTAACGGAAGTTACGATCACCCATACCGTTGATTACCAATACGACGACTTCCCCCCTGACCTGATTGTCAGCTTTCACACCGGCGTTGTCAGCAAAGCGCCCCACGTAACCATGCAGTGGATTACTCCCGACGGCCGTGAAATTCGCCTTGGCCAGCTATCGCCCCGCAACAATGAGGTGTATCAAGTCAATAACGACAGCCGAGTTATCCGCCGGCTGGGCGGGCTTCCTCCTCATCAAGGCCTGTTCGCCGATCCCGATCAGGAGGAGCTGCAGGTCCTCAAAGGTAAATATCAACTGGTGGTGAACGGCATTCTCTTTGAGGATGATTCCGAACTGGACAGCCAACTGGTCGTTTATGGCCAGCTATACGGACTGGGCGGCACCGACAACCGCCGCCGCGATCTTGCAATACCCCTCTTATGGGGCATGCCCGTTGCCCTCTTTTTCGGTTTCCTGGCCGCCGGCGCCACGACCGTGCTGACTTTGATCATCGCCGGCTTTGGGGCCTGGTATGGCGGCTGGCTGGACGGCCTCATTCAACGGTTGACTGAAATTAATCTGGTGTTGCCCCTTATACCCATTCTGGCAATGGCCACTCTATTGTTTACCCTGCGAATCTGGCAGGTGTTGGGGGTAGCTGTCTTGTTGAGCATCTTTGGGAGCAACATTAAAACCTACCGGGCTATCTTTTTGCAAGCTCGCCAGGCGCCCTATATCGAAGCGGCCCAGGCCTACGGCAGCGGCCACGCGCGCATTGTTTTCTACTACCTGGTTCCACGCCTGCTGCCGGTGGTGATTCCTCAACTGGTGCTGCTGGTTCCATATTACGTCTTTTTGGAAGCAACCCTGGCCTTTTTGGGGCTGGGAGATCCCTATTTGCCTACCTGGGGCAAGTTGATCAATGATGCCCACACCAGCAGCGCGCTGCTTAGTGGTCATTACTACTGGATTTTGCAGCCCGCGTTCCTGTTGCTGCTGACAGGTTTTGCATTTGCGATGGTTGGCTTTGCGCTGGAGCGCATTTTTAACCCCAGGTTACGTGGATTATAAAAGCGCCCGGCGCTTGTTTCGAAATTGCGGGAGTGTGCGATTGCAATGAGCACCATAACTATCTGGTGGATCCGGCGCGACCTGCGCCTGCATGATAACGCGGCGCTGCGTGCGGCCCAAGAACGCGGCGACGCGGTTGTCCCCCTTTTCATTCTTGATCCTTTTTTTGAGCAGTCCGATTACGTGGGTGTAAAGCGCCGCGCCTTTTTATACGCCGGGCTACGCGCTTTGGATGCGGACTTGCGCACGCGCGGCAGCCGGTTAATCGTGCGCCGCGGCCATCCGGCGGAGGCGCTGCGCGCGCTGATCGACGAAACGAATGCAGCGGGCATCTTTGCCGAAGAAGATTATTCTCCTTACGCGCGCCGCCGCGACGGCCGTATCGCCGCCGAATTCCCCCTGCATCTGGCTGGCAGCAGCGCCATTCGCCCGCCGGGCGCCGTCCTGAAGCAAGACGGCGCCCCGTACGTGGTCTATACTCCTTTCATGCGCGCCTGGAAGGCCCACGCCCCGCTGCGCGACGCCGACGTGCTGCCCGCGCCGGCGGTTATCCGAACCCCATCGGACCTGCACAGCGAGCCGGTTCCATCCACGCCTGCGCTGCCTCCCGGAGCGCCCTTCCCGGCCGGCGAAGCCGAAGCCCAGCGCCGGCTGTGGGCGTTTGGTGAAGCCAATATTTACCGTTACGACGAGCAGCGCAATCGGATGGACCTGGACGGCACTTCCCAGTTGTCGCCCTACCTGCGCTTTGGCATGCTATCTGCGCGCGCGGCGGCCGCTGCGGCCTGGAACGCCATGCAGGCGGCTGAGAACCAGACGGCGCGTGGCAACGCCGAGGTGTGGCTCAACGAACTTATCTGGCGCGACTTTTACCTCCACATCCTGGCCCACTTTCCGCACGTGGCGCGCGCCAGTTTTTATCCCCAGTATCGCGAAATTCCCTGGCGCAACGATGCGGCGGAATTTGAGGCCTGGCGCCACGGCCGTACCGGTTACCCCGTCATCGACGCCGCCATGCGCCAGCTTGCCCACAGCGGCTGGATGCACAACCGCGCGCGCATGATCGTGGCCTCGTTTCTGGTGAAGGATTTGCTGATCAACTGGCAGTGGGGCGAGCGCTGGTTTATGCAGCAGTTGGTGGATGGCGACCTGGCCTCCAACAATGGCGGCTGGCAGTGGTCGGCCGGTACCGGTACCGACGCCGCGCCCTACTTTCGCATCTTCAACCCCATCACCCAGGGCCAGAAATTTGATCCGGACGGCCGTTATATTCGCCGTTGGATACCGGAGCTGGCCCACGTGTCCGACAAATACCTGCACGAGCCGTGGAAAATGCCGGTCGGCGCGCAGCGCCAGTCGCGCTGCCAACTGGGGAGCGATTACCCCTATCCTATTATCGATCATAAGGTTGCGCGCCAGCACACCCTTGACGCTTACAAAACTGCTCGCGCCCGGCATGCCTGATAGCCTAAACGAGCAACCAATCAACCGACTAAAGGAATTAATGATGCAAAGAATTTCCGAGGACATTCTAAACACTCCCGTGACCGGCCTAAACTTGCGAACCGGCGCGCTGCGGGACCAGCTTGGCGCGGGACCGACGCTGCTCGTTTTCCTGCGCCACTTTGGCTGACTTTTCTGCCGCGAGACCGTCAATGATTTGCGCCAGGTGGTGGAACAGGCCAATGCGGAGGCAGCTTTCACCTACCCCGACGTTCTGCTCTTCTACCAGGGCAGCATTGAGGATGGGGCAGCATTCTTTCGACGCTTGTGGCCGGAGGCGCGTGCCGTCTCTGATTTGCCCCAAAAATTCTATACCGCCTTCGGCATTCAGCGCGGCGGAATGAAAGAGATGTTCGGCCCGGAGGTGTGGGTTTGCGGCGTGCGCGCCGCCGCCAAGGGCCATTTCATTGGCGCGCCCGTCGGCGACCCGTGGCTGATGCCCGGCCTATTTCTCGTCGACGGCGAGCAGATTATCTGGCGGCGCGATTTTCGCCACGCGGGCGACCATCCCGATTTTGCCGCGATTCCCCGGTTGGCTGGCCTGAGGAGCGGTTGACGTGTCGCAGCTTAACCTCATCGCCATTCACGGCAACGGCGGCGGAGCGTTCCGCTTTGCGCGCGTGCTGCCCCACGCGCCGGCCGACGTGCGCTTTCACGCCGTCACGCTGCCCGGCTTTGCCGACGCGCCGCGCGACCCCAGCCTGCAAAGCATGGCCGATTATGCGCGCCGCCTGCGGGAACTGGTCCAAACGGCCGTCAAGCCCGGTCCCATTGTGCTGCTGGGTACCGGCATCGGCGGCTCGTTTGCGCTGGAGCTCGTGCAGCGGTACGCGCACGAGGTCGACGGCCTGATTCTGCACGCGCCGGTGGGCACGCGCATCGACACGCGCCTCTTCCCGCGCCTGATGAAGCTGCCGGGCATGCGCACGCTGGGGCAGCGGTTGTTTGCGGCGCGTTGGACACGGCCGTTTTTCAAGCGCCTGCTCTTCACTCACCCCCTGCCCGCCGACGTGGTAACGCGCTTCTTTGACGAATACCGCCAGTGCAGCGTCTTTGGCCAGATGTTCGACCTGATTACGGCCGACTGGTTCGCCAGTCTGCGCCCGGTGGACCTGCCCGCCGCGCTGCTGTGGGGCGAGCGCGAGCGCGTGCTGAGCGTGGACCAGCTGGAGGATTACAAAGCGCTGCTGCCCAACCACGTCGTGCGCACCGTGCCGGAGTGGGACCACTTTCCGATGCTGGAGCAGCCGGAAGACTATGCGCGCGTGGTGGTTGACCTGGCGCGGCAGTTGGTAGGTAGTAAGGACCAGGCGCCAGGCACGGGATCGTAACGTCATGCATAACCAGGGCCGTTCATCCCGTGCCTGGCGCCGCTACGAACTATGAAAACGCCTTTCATCTGGCTCGGTTCGGGCCGCAGCAAGAAATACAAAGTCGGCAATAAGGGCCGGCTGCTGGACCAGGCCGCCCGCGCCGGGCTGCCGGTACCCAACGGCGGCATTCTGCTCGACGAATTTTACGTCATCGCGCGCCGGGAAGGCGTCGTGGAGGAGAGCGGCGACCGCGTCGTTGTGCCGGATTCCGAATGGCTGCACACAATCCTGCAGCGCGACGCCCGTTTTCCATCTCTACCCGGTCAGGTCGCCGTGCGTTCGGCCTTCGCCGCCGAAGACCGCCCCGACGCCAGCCTGGCGGGCTACTTCACGACCAAATTGCACGTCGATTTCGACGATCCGCGGCAGATGGCGGACGCGCTGCGCGCCGTCTGGTCTTCGGCGCTGGCGCGTGCGGGTGACTTCCGGCGCGACGTGCTCGTGATGGAGATGGTTGCGGCGCAGACGGCAGGCGTGGCTTTCACCGAAGCGGCCTTTGAAGACGATCTGGTCAATTTTACGCGCGGCACGGCCGATTCCCTGGTTTCCGGCGCGGTGGCAGGTGAAACGCTGCAAATTCCCCAACTGCGCGCCTGGGAAGCGGTCACGTCCGACCTGCCCCCCTTTGCGCAGCGGCTGCAAAAGCTGCTGCGCGGCGTGCGGCGCACCTTTGGGGCCGGCGATTGGGACGTGGAGTGGGCCGACGATGGCGCAGTCTGCTGGCTGGTGCAGGTGCGGCCCGTCACGCGCCCCACGCGCCGCAACGAGGCTTTTACCTTTGCCAATCTGCGCGAGATTTTGCCCGATCCCCCTTCGCCCTTCATGACCAGCGTCGTCGCCGCCGCCAGCGAAGGCTTTTTTGACTACTACCGCCACTTTGACCGCGGCCTGCCGGAGACGCGCAATATGGTCGAGGTGTTCCAGGGACGGCCGTTATTCAACGTCTCGCTGCTCACGGAGATGATGCGCCGCTGGGGGCTGCCCACGGCGCTGGTGACCAACTCGCTGGGCGGGGAGGGCGACGTGGAGGTGGGGCTGCGCTGGGGGCGCTTTTTCCGCCACACATTCACGCTCCTGCGTTTAGGCTGGTGGCAGCTAACGGCCGTTTCCCACGCGCGCCAATCCACCCAGGCCATCCAGGCCCAGACCGCGCGGTTGGGCGACAGCTTTACGGCCGTTACCACCACCTTCCGCGAGCTGTTCACCCAATTTGTGGTGGAAATGCTCAACCTGACCCAGGCGCTCAGCGGCCCGCTGCTCATTCTGCGCCGTACCAACACCCTGGCCGAGCACAACGCGCGCCAGCGCTCAATTGCGACCGAAATTTACACCGACCTGGTGCCGCTGCGCGAACTGGTCGCCGCCCATCCGCGCTGGCGCGACGCCCTGGCGGCGGGACAGGCGCCTTCGGACCCGACGTTTCAGGCGGCGTGGCGGCGCTACCTGGAGAAGCATGGCCATCGCGGCATCTACGAGAGCGACATCGCCCGCCCGCGCTATCGCGAAGCGCCGGGCCCGCTGCTGCAAAGTCTGCTGCAGGCCGACAACCACGCGCCCCAACGGCCGCCGCGCACCTGGGCGGGCCGGCTGACGGCGCCGGTTTGGTGGCAGTGCAGCCGCGTGATGCACGCGCGCGAGCAGTGGCGCTACGACGCCATCCGCTGCTACGCGGACGTGCGCGCGAAGCTGCTGGAACTGGCCCAGACGGCCGTTGACCGCGGTCAGCTACCGCACGTCGAGGCGCTCTGGCTGCTCACGCTGGCGGAGGCGCAGGCGCTGGACGAGGGCGCCGTCTACGACGCGGCGTCAATCGCGCAGCGCGAGCAGGCCTTCGCGGCGCTGAAGCAATATGATTTGCCCGACCTGATCCGCCGTTTTGACGATTTGGATCTGTACCGGGCCGGGAGCGCGCCGCTGGTTGGCGACGGCCGTCTGGCGGGGGTGAGCTTGACGACGGGGACGGTCAACGGCCGCGCCTGGGTGCTCAGTGAGCCGCAAACGCAGCTTCCCGACGGCTTCACGCGTGACGGGACGATTCTCGTCGCCCGCTCCGTCGATCCGGGCTGGATTGCCACCTTTGGGCTGGCGGCGGGCGTCGTGGTTGAAATCGGCGGCGACCTGTCGCACGGCTCGATCATTTTGCGCGAAATTGGGCTGCCGGCGGTCACCAACGTGCGCGGCGCCACGCGCCAGATTGCCACGGGCGATGCGCTGACGCTGGACGCGGCGGCGGGAATTGTGCGGCGCGCACCTATGGCGGATTGATGGGTGGGGGTGGAAACGGCCGTTTGCCGCCCCTCACGCAATCCACTCTTGCCACTGTTTGGGGCGCGGTTTGCCCATCGCCTTCAGGTAGACGCTCACCTTGCCGTAGAAGATCAGCAGCGCTTCCCGGTACACCTCGAGCTGAATGCGCGGCGGTAGCTTGAAGTCGCCGCCGCGGTCAATGAGCTTGTTCTGGATCGTTTCTTCCGGCAGCCCGGCGACGGTCTCTTTCAGTTCGGCGTCGAGTTGGCTGAACCAGGCCTTGAGCTGCGCAACGCTCGTTTCCAGGCCGGGCTCGTCGGCGCTGTAGCTAAAGTCCACCGTGAAGCTCTTGAACGAATCGATGTAGGCCTGCTGCGTTTCGCCGATTTCGCGGCACAGCGCGCCCACCGTCGGATTTTCGCCGCCGGGCCAGAAGGTCAAATCCTGGTCGTTGAGGATGTCCATGAGCTGGTTGCGTAGCGCCTGGTACATCTCCAGGATGGGGTAGGTCTCTTGCATCATGCTGTTCATAACTTCCTCTCTTGGTTACAGATTTCAATCAGAAGCGGTCGATCACCGTGATGCCCACGCCGCGGAAGTCGGTCATCGCCGCCAGGGCTTCCGGTGCCGCTTCCAGGCCGATGCGCTGCCGCACCAGCCGCTGTGGCTGCAATGCGCTCGCGCGCAGCATTTCTAGCAGTGGTCCGTAGGCGTGGGCCTGCATGCCGTGGCTGCCCAGAATTTCCAGCTCTTTGGCGACGACGTGGTCCATCGGCAGCGGGGCGTTGCTGTGTTCGCCGACCATCAGCCCCACCTGCACGTGACGGCCGCGCTTGCGCAGGCTCAAGATGCTGTTGCGGCAGGTGATTGTGCTGCCCAGCGCATCCAGCGCCACGTGCGCCCCGCCGCTCAGGTCGCGAATGGCGTCGAGCAGGTTCGGCTGCCGCGCGGCGTTGAGCGCGTGCGTGGCGCCCATCTCGCGCGCAAAGGCCAATTTGTCCTCGTCGATGTCCACGCCGATGACCTGCGCCCCCAGCGCGCGCCCGATCATAATCGCCGAGAGACCGACGCCGCCGCAGCCGTGCACCACCAGCCACTCGCCGGGCGCTAGCCGCCCCTGGGCTACCACGGCGCGGAAGGAAGTGATAAAGCGGCAGCCCAGGCTGGCCGCGGTCACATAGCTGACGTCGTCCGGCAGGCGCACCAGGTTGACGTCGGCGTGGGGAATGGCGACGTACTGGGCGAAGGAACCCCAGGCGGTGAAACCCGGCTGGAAGTAGTCGTCACAGATGTGCTGGTCGCCGGCCAGGCATTGGGCGCAACGGCCGCATCCGACGGCAAACGGGACGGTGACGCGGTCGCCAGGTTGGAAACGGGTTACGGCCGTGCCCGTTTCTACCACCTCGCCCGCAAATTCGTGGCCGGGCACGTGCGGCAGGCGGATGTCCGGGTCGTGGCCCATCCAGCCGTGCCAGTCGCTGCGGCAGATGCCGTTAGCCCCGACCTGAATCACGGCGCCATCCGTTGGCGTGGCCGGGTCGGGTACGGTGACAATTTCCAAGGGTTGTGCAAATGCAGAGTACAGAGCGGCTTGCATGGATGCGATCCTCCAGTTGTGTTTGATAGCATAAGTATAACCGAAGGCGTGAGCTTTTCCTGAGTTGGTGGGGGGAAAACGGCCGTTCCTCGTTATAATCCCTCACGAACAATCGTGACCATGTAGAAAGCATATCCTCACGGTGAATCAAAGGTTAACAAATTGACACAGATGATTTAGCCTTATTCACCCCTGGCCCACAATAATTTCCTTTATCTGCGTTCATCCGCGTAAATTTGTGTTGAGCTCAGTTGGAGCATCTGTGTCCTGTTTCAAGGAGCACTTTGTGCTGATTCGCCAGGGTGGCAAGCTGGAAAAGTGGCAGCGCCAGACCGCCACCTGGGCCAATGCCGTTGGCGACTCTACCCTGACCATGGAAGGCGAAAATTGGCAGCGCCATCGCCGCATCTTGAACCCCTCTTTCCATGCGCAGACCGTGACCCGTTACCATGATCTCGTCGTGGCCCACACGCAGCGCCTGCTGGATCAGTGGCAGGGCGGCGGCGCCTACGAGATGATGTTCGAGATGATGCGCACGACGATGGGTATCATTTCTGACATCATTTTTGGCGTCGAGGACGTGGCGCGCGACGCGGCCGATCCCAACCAGGCGTTGACGGTCGTCTTTGAGGTGTTGACCGACCGCACCACGGCTTTTCAGCAGACGCCGTCCTGGCTCCCCACGCGCGATAATTTGCGCATACGCCAGGCCTCGCGCGTGATTGAAAACTTCATCATGGGCCAGATTCGCGCGCGGCGCGCCGCGGGTGAGCATCGCGGTGACGTGCTCTCCGATTTGATTGGGGCGCGTGATGAGGAAACCGGCGTCCAG
>Ga0114946_10001128_pt1 | contig 18274 bp, 10 predicted proteins | sample WalLakDeSediment_FD_88676 | JGI IMG/M metagenome (GOLD analysis project Ga0114946, IMG submission 88676) | Lake sediment microbial communities from Walker lake, Nevada to study Microbial Dark Matter (Phase II) - Walker Lake 11/02/13 Deep Sediment | ecosystem: Environmental > Aquatic >...
CGACGCCGCGGCTGTCGAGCTGACGCCGCAACAGCGCCAGTCGGGTGAGGAGCCGGTGGTCTCTCCGGTGACGACAACCCGGTACATCGCCGGACCCCAGTGGTTTTCACCGATGCGCTCGTCTAATCGTCTAAACGATTGTATGATCGGACGCTACATCTACAGGTGGCACTCGGCGCACGTGTCAGCCCGACCGCCAGATCCCGGGGCTCAACAGAAGTCGCCGCAGGCAGGCCCAAAGACCTGCAGGACCTCCGGGCACTGCGGCGATTGTCCAACGCCTGAGCCGGCCTGAACACACTGGTTCCCGGCGCCATCGGCGCCGGCTTGCTCTAACGATCCGTGCGGCGTATGCTCTCGGCTGTCGCGAGTCCGTCTCACCGAACTTGACGTTTTCGTGGCGCGCCGCACGGTTCGTTCCAGCCCGGCAGGCGGTACCCTGAAACCGGCTCGACCGATCGGTCGGCAACGCTGCCAGGAGACGCAACAACATGGACTTGGAGCTACCGGACACGGTGCGGCAAGTGCTGGGGGAGACGGCAACCGGCGACTTCCAGGTGTGGCTGGAGGACGTCATGGAGCAACAGACAGCGGACGCCGGGCGGCTGGATGGCGTGGAGCGCGGGCTGGGCGAGGTGCGGGACGCCGTTGACGGTCTCGGAACCCGCATGGACGGCCTCGAAACTCGCATGGACGGCCTCGAAACTCGCATGGACGGCCTCGACACTCGCATGGGCGGCCTCGACACCCGCATGGACGGCCTCGACACCCGCATGGACAGCCTCGACACCCGCATGGACGGCCTCGAAACTCGCATGGGCGGCCTCGAGACCCGCGTCGAGGGCCTGGTCATCCGGACCGATGCCCTGGTCGCCGGGCTCGCAGACGTGCGCACCGAGGTCGGTCGGCTGCGCACCACCATCGAGGACCGGCTGGACCGACAGTGGATCGAGTTCGCAAACCGCCACGAGGCGCTCGGCGGCCGACTCGAGGATCGCATGGCATCGCAGACCCGCTGGTCCATCAGCCTGATCGCGCTCTTCGGGACGCTCGTCACCACCCTGACCCTGCTGTCGCCGTAGGGCCACGTGCCGTGACCACTGCTGCCACGGCCGCCACGGCCGCCGCGGCCGGCCGCGCCGGCGCCGGCTCAGCCGGCCGGCCGCCGCCTAAGGCACCGCCGAGAAGCGCATGGTGCCCGAGTCCACGGCCAGCATGAGGATCAGGTCGCCGTCGTCCAGCATGGAGCTGTCCACGTTGGCCAGCCCTTCGAGGTACTCCGCCACCGGCGACGGCTCCTCGCATTCGGCCAAGGTCACCGGACCCAGTTCCAGTTCCAGCGCCGGGCCGTCGATCACGTACTCGCCGGCCGCCACGTTGCAGTCGGCCACCACGTTGACCCCGCCCTCCTCGTCGAAGGCCAGCGTGAACCGCGTCGGGTCCTGCGGCTCGATCTCCGTGCCGTCGCTCATCAGCGTGCCCTGCCACAGCCACAGCGTGCCGACCAGCGCCTGCGCCGGGTCCGCGGTGGGCAGCGGCGTCGACGCCTCCACCACCATGGCCGTGGGCAACACCACTTTCGTCGGCTCCGCGGTGGGCTCGGGCGTCGCGCACGCCAGCACGAGCAGTGGTAGCAGCGCCGCCGCCAGCACCAGCTCCTTCATCGCGTCCTCTCCTGTCCTGTCGCCTTCGTGGTCGCCGCCCCCCGCCCGAGCCGGCAGTCATCGCCCGCGAGCAGCGGCATCGGCCATGGTACAGCATCGGCCGCGCTTGGCAAGCCGGCGCAACCCGCCGGCACCCGCGGCCGGCGGCCACCGGTTCGTCAGCACGCGCGATTGCGGCTACCATGGGCCACTCGCCTCCGCCCGCCGCGGGGTTCGCTACCGGGCCCGTGGCGGCACGCGCCGGCACGCGCCGGCCGGCACGGCGGCGGAGAGAGTCCCTGACCGGGGCGAGCGCGCTCACGCCATGATGTGGCGGCTCGTACCCCCACATCGGAGGCAGGCTCATGCTCAAGAGGATCGCGCCAACCCTGGCCGTCGCGGCGTTCATCATGACCGCCATCGTCATCACCGTGCCCGTAGCGGGCCTGGCAGCGCCGACCGGCCAGGCGCCGGTCGACCTGCAGTTGTCGCCCGCCGCGGCGCCGCCGGTCGATGAGGCCGCGGCCCTGCTGGCCCAGATGGCGCTGCGCCCGGCCGCGGAGAAGGTCGATGACGCCCTTCGCCGCCTCGCCTCCACGGAGCCCAAGCGCACCGTGGTGGCGGTGGTGGTGGCCCACGCGCCGGTCGCCTTGCCGCCCCGGACGACCGTGCTCCACCGCTGGTCGTGGCCGGCCGGCGAGCGGCTGACCATGATCAAGCTGCCGGCCGAACGCATGGCGGAGGTGGCCGCGGCACCCGGCGTGGTGGCCGTTCTGGCCGGCGATCCGGACCTCATGCCGCTCGGCGCGCCGCGCGCCGACACCGACGAGCTTGCACCCCGGATCGATCCGCGCGTCTTGGGCGACCGGGCGCGGGCCGCTCCGTCCTGGTCCGCCGCTCCCGCCGCCGGCGGGACGCCGGTCGGGCCGCAGCGCGCCATCGCCCAGCCGGGCACCGACGGCTGGCACGACGTAGGCCGCGGCCACGCCGCGGAAGAGGCGTGGCAGATGGGCTTTCGCGGTGAGGGCGTGCGCGTGGCCGTGCTGGACTTCACCGTGGATTTCGCGCACCCCGACCTTCAGGGCACGTGGCCCGTGTTGCCGGACGGCCATCCCCACGCCGGCTGGCCGCAGGTGTTCGACCCCATGGCCGGCTACCGCGCGCTGCTGGACCGCGATCGCGAGCCGGAGGAGCGGTCCACCAGGCGCGCCGGCAACGGCATGATCGAGCTGTACCAGACGGCGGAGGTGGCCGAGGTCCAGATCGACGGCCGCGCGGTCTATACCGCCTGCCTGCAGCCGCTGGTGCGGCTGAGCGAGCAAGAGCCCGCCGTCCTGGCCGAGCCCGCCTGCGACTTCGTGGTGCCGCCGACGTCGGCCGGCGGCGTAGTGCGCTACGGCCACCACCCGGACACCGTCCTGCGTGACGCCGCGCCTGACCCGGAGCAGGGCTACCTGGGCCAGTGGGCCGGCGTCCTCCTGGTCGACGAGGCCGAGCCCGGCGTCTACGACACGGTGTACGTGGACGTGGACGGCGATCGAGACTTCACCGACGAGAAGCCCATGACCCGCGCGGACCCGCTGTCATGGCGCGACCTGGACGGCGACGGACTGGCGGACGTGTCGGGTGGCCTGCTGTACTTCATCAGCGACGGCGTGGTGCCGTTCCCCGCCGGCTGGGTGTGGGGCCTGGAGGAGGAGGTGCCGCCGGCCGGCGAGGTCATCGGCGTCCTGTACGTGGTCGGCGATCACGGCACGCTGTGTGCCTCCAACATCGTCTCGCAGGGCGTCGTCGGCGTGCCTCCGGACCGCCACATCCCGTTCCGTGACCTGCCCGGCGACGGCCAGCCGCCCAGCCTCAACCTGGGCCTTGCGCCCGCCGCCCGGCTGGTGTCCATAGGCGACGTCTATTACGGGCCCGGAACCGTGGTGTTCGGCGCCAGTTGGCGCTACTCCGTCTTCGGGCACGAGATCGACCGCGACGACGACGACATCCACATCACCAACAACAGCTACGGCTTCTCCGGCGTAGACAACGACGGCTGGGACTCCGACTCGCGCCTGGTGGACCACTACGTGCGCACGTTCTCGCCCCACACGTCGTTCCTGTTCTCCACCGGCAACGGCGGCTTCGGATACGGCACCCTGGCGCCGCCCAGCCCGGCCGTGGCCCTGGGCATAGCCGCGTCCACCCAGATGGGCTCCACCAGCGGCCAGTCCATCACCGACACCACGCAGATCACGTTCGGCGACATCACGCCCTTCTCCAACCGCGGTCCCGGGGCGGACGGACGCAACGGGCCCAACGTGGCCGCCAACGGCAACAGCGGCACGGGCGCGGTGCCCATCAACTTCGTCGCCGACGGCGCGCACTCCATCGGGCTGTGGGGCGGCACCAGCCGCTCCGGGCCGGTGGCGGCGGGCGCCATGGCGCTGGTGTACCAGGCCTTCCACTCGGCCCACGACCGCTGGCCCACGTGGCAGGAGGCGCAGGCCATCCTCATGTCCGGCGCCCGCTACGCCGGCTACGACACGTTCACCGCCGGCGCGGGCGTGGTGGACGCGGCCGACGCCGTGCGCATCGCCGCCGGGCGGCACGGCATCTTCGCCACGCCGCCCGAGTGGACGCCGGGCGGGTATCGCGGCCGGACGTACCCGGCCTTCGCCAAGCTGCTGCACGCCGGCGACAGCGCCACCACCACCCTCACCCTGCACAACCCAAGCGACCAGGACGTCACGGTCACCCTCTCCGGGATGACGCCGCGGCGCATCGGCTCGCGCGACGGAGAGCTGGTCACCGACCTGAACGCCGAGTCGCCGCCCTCGCCCGTGCCCGACTACCTGGTGCAAATCGAGCGCGACTGGATCCCGGCCGGCACCGAGCTCATGGTGGCCCGGGCACGCTACCCGCTGCGCGAGTTCGACATCAACGGCGCCTACCAGATAGACAACCGCTACGACTTCGGTGTCCTGCAGCACACGGACGAGAACGGCGACGGCCTGCTGTGGAGCGACGCCAACGGCAACGGGGCCGTGAACCACCGCCAGATGCTCAACTCCCACGTCACGGCGGAGTGGGACGGCGGCAGGCTGGGCATGGAGTCGCTGCAGGGCGCCATCACGCCGCGGCTGCCCGAGGACGGCGTGGCCGGCGACCTGGCCTGGTACGGTCGCGGCTGCAACGTCGACGACCGGCCGGAAGACGTGACCGGCCTCATCGCCCTCATTGCGCGCGGCGAGTGCACGTTCTCCGAGAAGATCCTCAACGCCCAGGCCGCGGGCGCCGTGGCCGTGGTCATGTTCACCGACAGTCGGCCCAAGATCGCCATGGGCGGCGACGGCGCCGGCATTGCCATACCCGGCGTCATGATCGACCAATCAAAGGGGCTGGACCTGGTCGCCCTGCTCGATGACGGCATCAGGGTGACCGCGCGCGTCATGCCGCGCGTCTTCGTGGGCGTGGGGCTGAGCGGCGCCGGACCCATCGTCTACGAGGACACCGAGATCCAGCAGTGGGAGTACAACCGGCTGAGCTACGACAACGACGGCCGCAACCACTGGGGCGTGCCGGTTCACCACCCACTGGAGCGCTGGGCGGACGGCATGTACCTGGCCTGGTGGCACGTGGGGCGCTCGCCGGCCGTCACCCACACCCACTTCACCACCCGGCTCGACTTCTACGCCTACCAGGACTGGCCCGCCCTGCGGCTGGACCGCGAGACGCTCACCATCCCGGCCGGCGGCCGGGCGCTGGTGGAGGCCACGTTCGAGGTGCCGGCGGACGCTGCGCCGGGCGCCCTGCAGGGAGCCGTGTTCCTCGACTACGAGCGGCGCGAGGGCGACACGGGCGAGCAGCCGCCCGGCGGCTACGAGCTGCCCTTCCTGCGCACGGTAGTGCCGGTCAACGTCAACGTCGCGGCGCGCTACGAGTGGCAGGGAGCCGTGGAACTGGGTGGCCCGGACGGCCGGGACGCGGAGGCTCCATACGACAACGGCGCGATGTGGGGCACGTTCAAGTGGGACTGGCGGCCCGAGTCCGGCGACTGGCGCTTCTTCTTCCTGGACGCCGCGCCCGTGCCGCCCAACACGTACTGGCTGTTCCGCACCACCTGGTCGGAGGCCGACACGGGCCACGCGGACATCGACACCCGCGTGTACTCCCCGGCCAGCGACCGCTTCAGCCAGCCGCACCACGCCACCAACGAAGACGAGGACCGGTCCGACCCGGACTGGTACGGACCGTACCCGCTGGGCCTGCTGGCGCGCAGCCCGTATCTGGTGCGCAACGGCAGCATCTGGCCCTTCAACACCACGTCGGGCGGCCACGAGGACTGGCTGCTGGCTCCGGCCGGCGAGGGGCTGCACGAGGTGATGCTGCACAACGTGCTGTTCGGCGGCAGCCAGTTCGCCATGCCGTTCACCACCACCGTCAGCTCGCTGCGCGTCAACGACGTGCGGCTGCGCCTGTACGGCGAGGGCTGCAGCACGCTGCAGGTCACGCCGCAGACGGATTTGGCCGGCTTTACACTGGAGGGCTTCGGCATGAGCGTGCCCGAGGTCCTGGAGGACGTGCCGATCACCGAGGACGACCCCGACGACGTCACCACCTCCTCCTTCCGCCACGACGTGAACCTGGAGACGCGAGCCGGCCGCTTCGAGGTGCTGCTGGAGGGTCAGCCCGGCGACGACCTGGACCTGTTCGTGTTGTATGACGCCAACGGCGACGGCGAGTTCTCCTATCCCGACGAGGTGGTAGGCCGGGGCACGACCGAGACGGCCGTCGAGCGCGTGTCGGTAAGCGGCTTCCCGGCCGCCGGCGCCTACCAGATCTGGGTCCACGGCTATCGGGTCGAGGCCGAGGACAGCACGTTCCGGCTCACCATCGACATCATGAGCGGCCGCAGCCTGCTCCTGGGTGAGGTGCCCGACCTGCTGCCCGCCGGACGGGCGAGCGAGGTGCGGGTGTGCGCGGACCTGGAGGCGCTTGCCGGCGAGGACGGACCGGCCGAGGGCGTCCTGGTCGGCGGCCCCGGCGGCGCGCCCACGCTGCTGCGCCTGCCCGTGAGCTGGTCGCGCCACCTGCCGGAGGTCTATCTGCCGGCGGTGACGCGAGGTGTGGAGATGGCGCGGTGACCGGCCGCCGCCGGCAGCGCGCGGCCGCTCTCGGGGCAAGGAGAGCGACCAGCCGGCCGGCCGGCCGGCGACAATCGACCTGACCGACCCGAGGGCCCGCCGCGCAGGCGGGCCCTCCGGTCAGTCCGAGCGCGAGCGCGCCGGGCTCGCCGGCGCGCCGCGCCCACGGATGACGGAGCAGCGTGACCTACGGCATGGGCAGCAACGAGGACGGCCGGGCGTGGAGCGCCGGCTCCGACAAGGCGAACGGCGACTTCGGCTACCTGTTCCACCTGTCGCCGGACCCACGCGTGCCGGGTCATCCGGCGCTCGAGGTGCGCGTGTTCGACGAGCCCACCGAGCGCCACTTCGACCCCGACCACCTGACGCTGCCCGTGGCCGGCGGGGACGGCAGTCTGGGAACGGTCGTGGTCACGCATCCGTGGCACGGTCCCGCCGCCTTGCGCGCTTGCGCCGGGCGCATCGTCCTGCGCGATCGCAAGCGCAAGACGGTGGAGGCCGTGTCCTTTGGCAGCAGCGTGCGCCTGCGCGTTCTGGCCGGCCACACGCACTGCCTCATCCAGTCGCCCGCCCCCATCATGGAGGTCGCGCCCGTAGGCAGCGCGGGCTACGACCGTGCCGTCACCTGGCTGGCCACCGAGGCCGAGGCCATGTTGGCCCGGCGCCGGGCGCACTGGATCACCGACGAGGCCGGCTACGCGCGCCGGCTGGCGGAGGTGGATCCCGCCGAGCTGTACCGGGCCATGCTGGCCGCCATCGACCGCCGCTTGCGGCATGGACGGCCGGCCAGCCGCACCCAGCAGGACCGCGCGGTCCTGCGGCTCATAGAGCGCGCCCGCGAGGCCGACGCCGCGGCCCGCCCGGGACCAACGGCGCCGCCGCCGCTGGAGGAGCTGGTGTAGCGCCCGGGGCGTGGCGCCACCGCGCCGGGGCCTTCGCTGCCGCCGCCGCACCGGACGCCCGCCCGCTCCGGCCGGCGTGGTATCCTCATGGCTCGCCGCCAGTCGCCGCTCGGTGGAGCCGCCATGGGATTCCAGTTCAGCAACGTCTACTACGAGATCGCGGCCATCCTGGCCGCCGCGGCCGCGTTCGGCGCCGTGGGCGCGCGGCTCAAGCAGCCGCTCATCATCAGCTACATCGTGGCCGGCCTGTTCGTGGGCCCGGCCTTCCTCGGCCTGTCGACCGCGGTGCCGGAGATCGAGCTCCTGGCCAGCATCGGCATCGCCGTGCTGCTGTTCGTGGTTGGCCTCAAGCTCGATGTCGGCCTGATCGCCAGCGTCGGTCCCGTGGCACTGGCCACGGGTCTGGGGCAGGTGGCGTTCACCTCCGGCGTCGGGTTCGCGATCGCCAGGGCCCTGGGCATGGAGACGGTGGCCGCGCTGTACGTGGCCGTGGCCCTCACCTTCTCCAGCACCATCATCATCGTCAAGCTCCTGTCCGACAAGCGGGAGATCGACTCGCTGCACGGCCGCATCGCGGTCGGGTTCCTGATCGTACAGGACATCGTCGTGGTCCTGGCCATGATCGTGCTGTCGGCCTTTGCCGGCGGCGAGGATGCCGTGCTGCGGGAGTCGCTACTGCGCGTGCTCCTTACGGGCGCCGCTTTCGTGGCCGTGGTGGCGGTGCTCATGCGCTACCTGCTGCCGCCGCTGGTGGAGCACATGGCCCGCTCCCAGGAGCTGCTGGTCATGTTTGCCATCGCCTGGGCCATCTCGCTGGCCGCCCTTGGCGACGGCCTCGGCTTCAGCAAGGAGGTAGGCGCCTTCGTGGCCGGCGTCTCGCTGGCCTCCACGCGCTTCCGCGAGGTCATCGCGGCGCGCCTGGTGAGCCTGCGCGACTTCCTGCTGCTGTTCTTCTTCATCGACCTGGGCGGCAAGCTGGACATCGGCTCCCTCGGCGACCAGCTGCTGCCGGCGGCCGTGTTCTCCGTCTTCGTGCTGGTGGGCAATCCGCTGATCGTGATGGCAATCATGGGCTTCATGGGCTACCGGCGCCGGACGGGCCTGCTGGCCGGCCTGACCGTGGCCCAGATCAGCGAGTTCTCGCTCATCCTGACCGCCCTCGGCGTCACCCTGGGCCACATCGGCGCCGAGACGCTGAGTCTTGTGACGGTGGTGGGCATCGTCACCATCGGCTTGTCCACCTACCTCATCCTGTACTCGCACCCCCTCTACGATCGCCTGGAGCACGTGCTGCGCGTGTTCGAGCGCCGGGAGCCCATGCGCGAGCTGGCGGCCGAGGAGGGCGAGGCGGGGCCCCTGGCCGTGGACGCCGTCGTGTTCGGCCTCGGCCGCTTCGGCTCCGCCATCAGCCGCGGGCTCTCGGACCGGGGCCTGAGCGTCCTGGGGGTCGACTTCGACCCGCTGGCCGTCCGCCAGGCACGCGCCGCGGGGCTGGCGACCCAGTACGGCGACGCGGAGGACCCGGAGCTTCCGGCGCAGCTGCCGCTGTCCCGGGCGCGCTGGGTGGTCAGCACGGCGCCGTCGCTCGACGTGAACCTCGTGCTGCTGCACGCGCTGCGCGAGCAGTCCTATGCCGGCCGCATCGCGGTCACCACCCACGACGCCGGCCACGCCCGCCAGCTGGCCGAGAACGGCGCCGACGTGGTGCTGCTGCCCTACGCCGACGCGGCCGACCAGGCGGTGGACCTCATCACGGCCGGCGGCGGCCTGCATCCATCCGAGCGGACCGCCTGACACGCCGCCCATTGCCCGAACCTGCCGCGGCATCCGGCCCGCGCGGCCGCTCCCGGCCAGACGGCTCGCCTGGCGTATGAAGGCGTCGCGCCGGTTGACACACCGGTGTATACTGCGATTTGGAGCAGGCCCGCGCGCCGCCCGCGAGCGCCGGCGGGCATGGTGGGTGTGCGGGCACTGCCTTCGGGAGGTGACTCATGGTCCGCGCGCCTTCTCGCCCAACCGCTCTGTCCGCGCTGGCGGTGGTTGCCGTCGCCGTCGCCGTCGCCGTCCCTGTCCTGCTCCTGGCCGTCGGGGCAGGGCCACCGCTCGGTGGCCGGGCGCACGGCAGCGCGGCCCTCGACCCCGCCGTGCTGGCGGGCGCGTGCCGCACCACCCGACCCGTCCTGGCCGTGGCTCGCTTCGCCGACCCCAAGGTGCCCGGCTTTGGCGCCGCGCCGGCCGTGGTGGCGCTGCGCGACACGCCGGGCGCGTCGGAGCCGCAGGAGATCGTCCTGGCCACGCAAGCCCAGGTCGGCGCCGTGTTCGGGCTGGCGTACCAACCCGAGCTGGGGCACCTCTACGCCTCCGCCTACCACAAGCGCGGCGTGCCGTTTGGGCCTGGAGGGCCCGGCTCCGTCTACCGCATCGATGTCGCCAGCCGCCAGGTGGCAGCCTTTGCCGACCTTCCAGCCGGCCCCGATCGGCACGACCTCGGCCGCCGCGAGGACCAAGCGGCCGAGGCGTGGGTCGCCCGCTCGGCGCTGGGGGACATGGAGATCAACGACGCCGGCGACGAGTTGTTCGTTCTCAACCTCTACAACGGCACCATCCAACGCATCGCCCTCGCCAGCGGCCGGACTCTGGGCACGTTTCGCCACGGCGCCCACGGCTCGGCCCACGCCGCAGACCTTTGGCCCTTCGCCCTCGCCTTCCACGAGGGCCGGCTGTACCACGGGGTGGTGGACGTCAGCCAGTCGGCCGCGGTAGACGGCCAGGCGGTGGGCCTGATCTACGGCTCGCGGCCGGACGGCAGCGACATGCGCCTGGCGGCGCGCTTCAACACGGGTCTGGCGCGAGACGCCGGCCCGTTGGTTCTGGACCTGGCGGTCCGGCCCGACGGCGCCTTCGTCGTGGCCCTGGGCAACCGCGCCGCGGACACCGTGCTGGCCCCCATCGTGGGCGTGGCCGGCCTGACGCCGGCCGGCAGGCTGTTGGTCGTGCCGGCCGGCCACGACCTGACTGCGGCCGCGGACGACCTGGCGCTCCCGCTGCCGTTCCCTCCCAACGGCGGCATGGCCGCGTTGCCCGGCATGCGCGTGGTGGCGCTGACGGCGTTGGAGTTGCCCTCCGAGACCGTCGCCGCGGGGGAGCCAGGCGAGGCGCTGGCGGTAGGTGCCCGGTTGTGGGCGGCGTGGGTCGAGGCCGGCAGCGGCGACCTGGCGCGCGTCCAGCCGCTTACGGACGCGGTCTTCTCCGCTCGCGCCTTCCTGCCTACCACCGCCGGTGACGTGGAGGTGCTGTGCGCCCGACAACCGCTCCTGGACGCCGATCTGGGCGCCACCGCCACGCGCGAGTCCGTCCAGCACGGCACCGCCACCGCCGCCGCTCAGGCTACGTCCGACGCGGCCACCGCCACCGCCGTGGTGCCGACGCTCACCGCGCGGGCGGCGCACGCGCCCGCTACCGCCACCGCTGCCGCGGCCACGGCGGCCGTCGCCTTCGGTCGCCACCGAGCACCCGTCGCCAGCCTGCCGGTGATTGCCGACGCCTGCGACGGTCAAGACCCGTACTACGCCGTCACCGTCCTGGGCGACGGCATGGGCACCTACTTGAACGCCGTGTATCGGAACCGCGAAACTCTCAATCTCAAGCAGGAAGAGCCGCGCGTCATGGCCTTCAACAAGAGCGGCGCGCGCCTGCTTGCCTCGGGCCTGGGCACCACGTACGGGCTGGCCTACGACTGGCGCCGCGGTCAGCTCTACGCGGCCAGTTACGCGACGGCCTTCGCCAACGTCGGCCCGGCCGGCGCGGGAGCCATCTACCAGATCGACCTCGCGAGCGGCACCGTTCGCGCGTGGGCCTGGTCCGACACGGGCCCGGACGGGCCCCAGCGCCGCACGACCGCCAACTGGGCCAACGCGGCTGCCCTCGCCGGCAGGTCCGGCTACGGCGACGTAGAGCTGTCCGAAGACGGTGCCATGCTCTTCGCCGTCAACCTGTTCGACCGGCGCATCCACCGCTTCGCGGTGCCCTCCGGCCTGCCGGCAGGCTCCTTCGCCTGTGGCGGCGGCGGCGAGTCGTGGGCGGCCGCCGCGCGGCCCATGGGCCTGGGCGTCCGCGACGGCCTGCTCTACCACGCCGTCGCCAACAGCGGCGAGGCCGGCGGCCCGTTGGAGGTGGTGGTCTTTTCCTCCCAACCCGACGGCCGTGACATGCGCGTCGCCGGTCGGCTCGGCCTGGGCGGCCGGCGCGCCGTGCGCTGGCAGCGTTGGGTGACCCTGAAGAACATGTCCGACATCCTACGGCCGCCGCCGCAAGCGCTGGCGGCCGACATCGCGTGGACACCGGACGGCGCCATGGTCATCGGGCTGCGCGACGTCGGCGGCGACATGGGCGTGGGCGGCGGCAGTGGGGAGGTGCTGTGGTCGTCCGTGGAAGAGGGCCGCGCGCAACAGAGCGGCTGGCGGGAGCTGGTTGCCGCGCCGCGCCAACGCGCGTTCGGCGGCCTCGCGGTGGACGCGGCAAGCGGCGCCATCGCGGTCTCCGGCTGGCAGGATGGCACGTTCAACACCGCCCAGGGCTGGTGGGTGTCGCCCGACTCGGGCCGGGTGGAGGCAACGACCAACCTGTACTCCGGTGACCGCAAGCGCCTGACCGTCCGCAGCAAGAGCGGCGTCCACTTCGCCGACATCACCAGCCTGGTCAGCCTGGGAGACGTGGAGTTGCTGTGCGCCCCGCCGGTGACTCCCCCCACGCCCACGCCTACCGCCAGCGCCACGCCCCTGCCCACGCACACCGCCACGGCTACGCCTACCGGCACCCCCACGGCGTCGCCGACTGCCACGGCCACGCCCACGGCCACACCCACGCCCACGCCTCTGCCACCACCGCTGTTCCTGCCGTGGGCGCTTCGCAAGAGCTGCAAGGTGGTCGCGCAGCAGGCTGACGTGGTCCTGGTGCTCGACCTGTCCACCTCCATGCAGGGCCTCACCGCCGCCGGCCGGACCAAGGTGGAGGCGGCGCTGGAAGCCGCCTCGCGGTTCGTGGACCTGGTGGGCCTGGTGCCTGACGCGGACGGCCGCCACGACCGCGTGGCGCTGGTGGGCTTCAACGACACGGCCTGGATCCAGGTCGCCCTCACCGCGGACCGCGACGCCCTCGGCCGCGGCCTGCCGGCCCTGGCAGCCCGTGTGGCACCGGGCACACGGTTGGATCTGGCGCTGGAGCGCGGGCAGACGGCGCTTGAGAGCGCGCGCCGACCCGGCGCGTTGCCGGTCATGGTGCTGCTGACCGACGGGCTGCCGACGCGCGTTCCGCCGGGCCCCGGCGGCACCATGGAGGAGACGGTGATCGCCCGCGCCGCCGCGGCGCACGCGGCGGGGACGCGCGTCTTCACCATCGGCCTGGGCCTGCCCGACGAGGTGCTGCGGGAGCTCTTGGAGGCCGTTGCCTCCAAGGCCGAAGACTACTACTATGCACCGGACGGCGAAGGCCTGGCCGAGATCTACCAGCAGATCGCCGTCCGCATCACCGAGTGTCCCTGAACCCGGCGCCGGCCCGGTCCGCCGGCCGGGAGGCAGCCGTGATTGCACGCTGCATGGTGAGCGCCCGGGCCGGCCTGTTGGCCCTGCTGGTCCTGCTGGCCGGACTTGGGGCCGCCGCCGCCCTGCCCACCGCGGGCGGCGTGGCGGAGCCGGGCGTCTGGGAGTGCTGGTGCCCCGATTGCGCGGACGCCGCCTACCGCGACCTGCACGACGTGGCGCTGGCGACCCCCGACCACGGCTGGGCGGTGGGCGACGCGGGCGCTCTGCTCCGCTGGGACGGCGTCCGCTGGCGCGCCGTGCCCGCGCCGACCGCCAACGCGCTCCTGGGCCTGAGCCTTCTGTCGGACGGAACCGGCTGGGCGGTGGGCGAACGGGGCACCGTCCTGCGCCTGGCCGATGGGGTGTGGACGGAGGCAGGTGCGGGCATCGACGCCCGGCTGACCGCGGTCCACGCCGTGTCGGCGGCGAGCGCGTGGAGCGTGGGCGGCGCGGGCGACCCGGCGCACGCCGTAATCCTCCGTTGGGACGGCGCCGCATGGGAGTCTCAGGAGCTCACCGACGTGCCCGCCCTGGCGGCCGTCTTCATGCTGGGCCCGGACGCCGGGTGGGCCGTGGGCGGCAGCGCCATGCTGCACTGGGACGGTGAGACGTGGACGCCGGTCGACGGCCCCGCGGACGGCGGCTCATGGAGCGGCTTGACGGACATCGCCATGGTCTCGGCAACCGACGGCTGGGCCGTGGGGCATCAGCCGAGCCCGGCGCGCGGCGGGGCCGGGCCCGTGGCCTACCGCTACGACGGCGCGTCGTGGCAGGCGGTGGCGCTGGAGGGCGACTTCACCTCGTCCACCGTGGACCTGCACGCGGTCGCCATGGCCGGGGCCGATGACGGCTGGATCGTCGGTCGCAGGAGCTTCCGCACTCTTGGCGCGCAGCCGCTGGCCTTCCACTGGGACGGCGTCGCCTGGGCGCCGGCGTCCATGCTGGCCGACCACGCCGGTTTCCGGCCCAGCGCCGTGGCGGCCCGGGCCTCCGGTCGGCCGTGGGCGGTGGGCAACCTCGGCACCGTCCTGCGCTGGGACGGCAGCTCCTTCGTGGCCGTTGAGGGGTCGGACCAACCGCTGGCGGCGGTCAGCGTCCTGGCCACGAACGACGCGTGGGCCGGCGGGCCGGGCACCGGGCTACTGCACTGGGACGGCGCGGCCTGGTCGGTGGCGCCAGGGTCCGTCGGCCTCACCGTCCTCGACATCGCGTTGCTCTCGCCCACGGCGGGCTGGGCCGCCACGGCGGACGGGCTGTGGCAGTGGAACGGCCGCGCCTGGACTGCCTCGCAGGCGCCCGCCCACTTCTACCCGGCCCTGGACATGGTGGCGCCCGACCGCGGCTGGGCCGTGGCCAGCCCGGACACGGGCCCCAGCATGGTGTACGCGTACGACGGCGTCTCGTGGCGGCCGGACCTGACGGCGCCGGCCATTCGCGACATCGGCTTCACCCGGTCGGCGGTCGAGGGCTGGGCGGTGGGTGGATCGGTGCACCGCTGGCGCGACGGGGCGTGGGCCGACCTGGACGCGGCGGCCGGGGGTCTGCTGGCCGTGTTCGCCCCGGCCGCGGACAGCGCGTGGGCCGTCGGGCCGGCGGGCATCCACCGCTGGGACGGTGCGGCCTGGGAGCTGTCGCTCGGCCTCGAGCCGGCCGGCGGCGCCATCCTGCAGACCGTACAAGCGCCCTCCACCGCGGAGGCGTGGGCCGGCGGCCGCGCCGCCGACGGTCGCGGCCTCATCCTGCACTGGGACGGCGCGTCCTGGGCGGAGCGCGCCGCCATCCACGGCGGCTGCCGAGCCGGCGTCTCGGCCATTCACGTGCTCGCGGACGGCGCCGGCTGGGCCGTGGGCAGCGCCCGCCGCTACGGCGCGCCGCCGCCGCCGTGGGAGGATCTGGGGCCGCGGGTCATGCTGCGCTACCGCGCGGGCGGCGAGCCGGGCCCGCCGCCGGCCTACCTGCCGCTGGCGCGGCGAGCCAACGGGCCGTAGGGCGCGGCCGCGGCGCCGTCGGCGGCGCGACCGGCGAGCCGCGCTGGCCGCGCGGGACGGCCGCACCTAGAATGGTCCACGAGGTGAACATCATGTCGGCCATCCCCACCTTCCGCCCCGGTCACCGGGGCCCCGGCCGGGCATGCGCGGCGCTGCTGGGCGTGGCCGCGGCGCTGTGCCTGGCCGGCTGCGCCCCCGCGCCGACACCGCCCCTGCCCGGCGCCGTGGTCCCGTTCGCCGACGCGGCGACGCTGATCGAGCACCTGGAGCAAGAAGGGGTGCTGTTGACGCCCATCGGCCGGGTTACCTACGCCTGGTTCGCGACGCCGGCGCTCACGTTCGAGACGGGACCGCTCCGCCAGGACGCGCTGTTCGTGCACGAGCACGCCGACACGGCCGGCGCGCAGGCGGACGCGCGCCGCGTGGCCCCGGACGGGCGCAAGATCGTCGGGCCCAACAACGAGTCGATCCGCGTCGAGTGGCTGGGCGAACCGCACCTGTACCAGAGCGGCCGCCTGCTGGTGGTGTACGTGGGCCAAGACCCGGACGTGATGGCGCGGCTGGCCAAGGCGCTGGGCCCGTCGTTCGCAGGCGCCGGGGCGCCGCCGGGCTGACCCGGCGCGCCCGGCCCGCACCGACCGCCGGCCGACCGAGAGGCACCACCCATGTTCCACGACCCCATCTACATGATCCTCGTGATGCTGCCGGCCGTGGCGCTGTCCACGTTTGCCCAGTGGCGCGTCAAGTCGGCCTACGGCACGTGGAGCCGCGTGCGCAACGAGAAGGGCCTCAGCGGGCTGGACACCGCGCGCGTCATCATGCGCAGCGTGGGCCTTGAGGACGTGGGAATCGGCCGCGTGGCCGGACGTCTCACGGACCACTACGACCCACGGGCCAAGGAGATGCGCCTCTCGGAGTCGTCCACCCAGCCCACGGTGGCGGCCATGGCCATCGTGGCCCACGAGCTGGGTCACGCCGAGCAGGACAAGACCGGTCACGCCATGCTCCGACTGCGCGCCTCGCTGGTGCCGGCCGCCAACCTGGGCTCGCAGCTGGGCCTCCTGTTGATCATTGCCGGCCTGCTGCTGAACGTGTTGGGCCTGGCCTGGCTGGGCGTCTTCCTGTTTAGCGCCATGGTGGCCTTCACGCTCGTGACGCTGCCGGTGGAGTTTGATGCCAGCCGCCGCGCCAAGCGGTACCTGACCGATCTGGACCTGGTCTCACCCGGGGAGCGCGAGGGCGTCGACGCCGTGCTGAACGCGGCGGCGTTGACCTATGTGGCGGCCGCAGCGGCCGCGCTCCTCAACCTGATCTACTACGTCTCGCTCTTGCGGCGGCGCAGCTAGCCGGCCGCCGCCCAGCCCGTCAAGACCGTCGTGGTCAACGCCAACGGCCGCCCCGTCCAACTGGTGGCGTGGCTCGTCCTGCTGGGCGCCTTCGCCGCGTTCGTGGCGGGAATGGTGGGCGTGCCGGCCCTGGCCTTGCGCTGGTGGCGGGACGCCACCGTCTCCGAGCCGGCCGTGGTGGCCTGCAAGACCGGCTCGTGCGCGCTGGGCGTGCGCGGCGCCGTGCCGGTGGCACTGCGGATGGAGAACGGGGACGCGGTGGTGCCGGAGGGCACCAGCTTTGCCACCGACGGTCGCTCCAAGGGCTTCGTCCAGCTGTTCGACGGCTCCACCGTCAACCTGGAGCCCAACACCACGGTGGTGCTGGACCGCATGCGCCGCTCGCGCTTCTCCGCGGACGACAGCGGGCGGCTGAGCGTGCTGCGCGTCGCCTCGCCGGTGCGCGGCGAGACGTCGCGCCTGTCCGTGGGCACCACCTGGGGCGACGGCGAGGTCGTGGTGCAGACCGACCACGGCGTCGTCCGCGTTGGGCCGGAGGCACGGGCTCGCCTGGAGCTGGACGCGGCGCGGTTGCTGCTCACCGTGGCCGAGGGCCTGGTTTACGTGGAGGGCACCGGCCGGTCCGCGGCCGTGCGGGCCGACACGCTGGTGGAGTCCACCGCGCGGGACGGACCGGGAGAGCCGCGGACCTCGCTGCGCAACGTGCTCGCCGACAGCGACTTCGACCGCCCCCTGGCCGACACGGCATGGCGCGTGCGGGTGGACCTGCCATTCGAGGGCAGCGACGTGGTTCGACCCTACGCGGTGGTCGAGACCGTGGACGGCGACCGCACCCGCGCCGTGCGCATCGTCCGCGAGGACTCCGACAGCCGGCCGGCCGATCTGATCCTCGAGCAGTTCCTGGACGACCGCGACGTGAGCGGCGCCATGCAGTTGGGCGTCCGCGCGCGGCTGCGCGTGCTGGGCCAGTCCCTGCCGCTGGGCGGGACGCGCGGCAGCGAGTTCCCCGTGATCCTCAAGCTGGTGGGCGAGACGGAAGGCGGCGAGCAGCCCGACTGGCGCGTGGGTTTCTACGCCGTGCTGCCGCCGGCGGACGAGCCGCTCGGAAAGTACGTGGCCCGGGCCACCGACGTGGAGGTACCGCTGGGCGACTGGTTTGTCTTCGAGAGCGGCAACCTGCTGGACCCGGAGTGCGAGTACGGCTTCGCGCGCTTCAACTGGTCGGCGCGGCCGGCGCGACTGAAGCGCTTCGAGATCATCGCCTCCGGGCACGACTATGCCGCCGAGGTGGATCTGGTGGAGCTGTGGGTCAAGTAGGCTCCGCTCGGCGCGGCAGCGTGCCGGCAGCCGCCGCCGTCGCGCTGGCCGCAGTAACGCTGGCCGCCGCCGGACTGGCCGCCGCCGCGGCGCTGGACGGCGGGGCATGGCTTCCGCCGAACGCCGGCCCACTGCCGGCAAGCCCGGCCACCGGCGCCGTCTCCGCCACCCTCACCGTGACCGCCACGGCCACGCTCACCGCCACGGAGACCGCGACCTCGACCGCAGCCGCCACCAGGGCCCCGGCAGCCACCGCCGCGACCACCGCCACCACCACCGCCACCACCACCGTCGCCGCCACCAGGACCCCGGCAGCCACCGCCACCACCACCGTCGCCGCTGGCGCACCCGTCACGGCCACCGTCAC
>Ga0114946_10001129_pt1 | contig 18269 bp, 32 predicted proteins | sample WalLakDeSediment_FD_88676 | JGI IMG/M metagenome (GOLD analysis project Ga0114946, IMG submission 88676) | Lake sediment microbial communities from Walker lake, Nevada to study Microbial Dark Matter (Phase II) - Walker Lake 11/02/13 Deep Sediment | ecosystem: Environmental > Aquatic >...
AAAAAGTCATATAAAAATTTCTTTTATAAATAACATATAATGAGGGATGTTTATTATCTAAATCTTTTAAGACAACATGCCCATTTCTATAAGTCACCACAATAGTATATCTGATGCCATAAATCATCCTAAGCTGATCCCTAAAATGCTTTATAATAGCATCCGCATTAAAACCCTCTAATTTCATAATTAAAACCTCCTGTTTTAGTTTATCTTTTTAGCGATACTTTTCGCTTTCTTACTACTCATGTGAACATAAGCCACGACGCTAGTCATGGACTTTCCGCCTTTTAAATTTCGCAGATCCTCCAAGCTCACATCTTTCATTGCTAATTTACTGAAAAAATTATGCCTTAAATAATAAGGGCTAATGCCTCCATCGATTACGCCTTTAAACCAAGATTTAAAATAATAGCGGATGCGATTTGAGATTTCAATTCTAGTATAAGATCCTTTTTTCTCAGAGTAGCATTTCCTAGTATAAGCATCTCTTAAAGCGTGCAATAAGTAAAGATCAGGAAATAAGCTCATAGCGTATTCTAATATCTCGACGGCGTGTTTATTAGTGCTAGGAACATAAATGAAGCGACTGAAAGCTTTCTTTGTGCCTTTAACAAAGATCTTTATATACCTGTTGTCTTTGGTTATATCCTTAGCTGTTATGTTCAAGACCTCGCTAGGTCGCCCTCCTGTTAAATAAAGAAGTAATAATAAGATCCTTTTTTGTTTTACTTCTCTGCCTTTAATATTGCGAAGAGCCAAGTCAATGTGACCTGCTTCTATGGGCTTAATTTGCCCTGTGTCCAAAAACGCCCTGTAATTCTTATTTTTTATTTTTACCACTTTAAATCTCTAATTTTTATTTTTTTGATAATTATATCTTCTTTATTTAACCATTGAAACAATTCTATTTTATATTTTAACTGATCCTCTCTTAAATCAGATTCCACATCTAAAAAAATTCTTTTCTTAATCTTATTTACATCATCCTGAATAATTAAATGCTGTATTTTAGCACACGCATCTAATATAGATTTAAATCTTTCAATAGGCACGCCTTTTTCTAAATCATGCAATTCATAACAATATCCATAATTTTCAGGTTTAAGCAATAATAAAGAATATTTATTATTTATATGAATATGGAATGCATAACGATCATGATATTCTCTTCTTAATTCTTCTTTTACATTCATGTTTTTGCCTCGTTGTATTCTATTATTTGTTTTATTGTTTCAAAGTCATAAAAGCTTATTTCAACATCCACAGGATTCTTCTTCCTATTAGTTATTTTAAAGTCGGTTTTAGGAAGCTGTATTTCATGCTTTATATGTTCACTCATAAACTCGCTTAATTGTTCAGGAGCTTTTTCCATTGTGCTTCGCCAAGACACCACAGTCCTAGCGTATAATCTTATAAAAGGATGAGCCACCATGTTTATTGCCTCCTGCCTTTTAAAGTTTCTTCTCTTATTAAATAATAGGTTATGTTTTTAATAAATTCTTGTTCTTTTTTTTCCATTTGATCACCTTTTAATGTTTTTTTATTAGCTTTCTTAAAGTATAGGAACTATATAAAGGTTTCGGTTATGAACATAAACGAATAAGAGGGCTTTCGTATAGTAAAAGCTTATACCATATACTAATATATAGATATATATACTGCTTCAAAGCTTAATGATAATGATTATCATTATCAATAAGGAAAAAGAAAGATTTATATATTTTATATGTTTTATATATTTTACTATGGCGATGTGTGACTTTGTTATTAAATACGATCCTGAAAAGGACACCGACGAGGATATAGCAAAGAAGATATTATATAGCGTCGTCGTTAAAAGAATGAAAGAGAACAAGCCCTGCGTTATATTCTTAGGGGGCGACAGTGGAGAGGGTAAGAGCTGGGGGAGTTTAAGATTACAAGAGATGCTCATGGAAATACAGGGACAGAAGCTTAGCGACTATGTAGAACACATGAACATCTTCACTCCCTTAGAATACCCCAAGAAAATAGATCCTTTATTATTTGATAAGAAACTGAAGAAAGCAAACATCGTGTGCTTACACGAGGCGAGGGAAGTAATAAAAGCAAAATTATGGCAGAGCTTCTTAACGCAAGCAATAAGCGACATAAACGCAATGAGCAGGAGCATTAAGCGATTAACTGTCATAATCATTAGTCAGTTTATTAGGGACATAACAAGCGACATGAGATATACCCTTAACTATTATATGACAGTGAGCCGACCAAGAGGGCGAAAACCACGCTTAAAGATACAAGTAATGTGGAAAGACGACAGGGACTTAGAAAGCCCAAAACTAAGAAAAAGACGCCTAGCAGGATATTTAGTATATCCAAGCGGAAAATATAAAAGATTCATCCCACAATACTTCGAGCTTAATAGACCAAGCAAAGAAATCACTGATCAATTTGAAAAGCTAGACATTGAAAGCAAGAGTGCAATAATCAAAAACAAAATAAATAAACTACTTCAAGAACTAGAAAGCGAAATCGGAGGCGAAAGCGACAAAGTAAAAGCCATCGTGGACTGGTATATGAAAGACCTTAATAATCTCCGCTTAATAGGGCGACGAGTAAGAGGAAAGTTTAAAGTTCTTGATAGTTTTAAAAACATTCATAATTTAAGTCAGTATGAATTAAATCAGTTTCAAGATTTAATGACTGAAAGCTTAAAGAAAAAGGGCGTCATAGAAACACCTGACGAGGAGGATAACGATGAATAAAAAACCTCGAATTTTTGAAGAAACAAAAGAATATATAGAGTTTGAAGTCCCAGAGGGAAAAGCTCAAGAATATGATCTGCCTGATGGATGTTTTTTAAGTGGTAATGGTGAGGATTTGAAAAAAAATTATTATGAATATTATACAAAATTAAAAGGTGATAGAACATGAACATTATGTGCTTTGATACTGAAACAGGAGGGCTTAACCCTTACACCGATGGTCTTTGTAGCGTTACGCTTCAAAACATAAACAAAGAAGAAACCAAGACCATATTTATAAAACCAAACCCTGAGCTTAATTATAACCCTGATGCTTTGCGTGTTAATGGCTTAACGCTTCAAGAATTAGAAGAAAAAGGCGTCAGCGAGCCAGAAGCCATAAAACAAATAATAATGTATTTAAAGCAAGAATATGGCTCATTTAAGCCCTGCCTATTAGCCCATAACATTGTTTTTGATATTCAATTCATGAACGCCTTATTTTACAGAAACAAAATGCCTTTATTTCAGGAGTTTTTCTGGGGAAACCCAAAAGACACCATGATCATAATAAGTTACTTAAAAGAAAAAGGTTTAAACAATTTTGATAAATTAAATCTTCAAAGCGTGCACAGAGCTTTATTTGGGGAGTTATTCAAGAACGCCCACACAAGCGAAGCCGATGTCCTAGCCACAACGAAGATCTATAAAAAACTAATAAATAAAGAGGTGTTATTTTAATGGAAGATAATCCTTATGAGAAATTTGAAAAAGAAACCTATGACATCGACAATTTAGAAGACACAGACATAAAAATAAACCCAAGCTATTATATACATAAATGTTTAATCCAGAGTCAGTATGTTCTAAGTAAAGAAAACATGAAAGAGGGATTTTTGCAGTTCATAATTCTTACAAATTATCTGGAGTCCCTTTGTAAAAGTGCGAAGCTAGTCCCAGAAGAATACGATGAAGATCTAAAAAAAGCCAAGCAAGAAATCGACGATGAAGAAAGCGATGACTACATTAAGAAAGTAAAACTCGCACAAAAAAAACAAGAGTTATTATTAAAAGAGGTCTTTGAAAGTAAAACAATGACAGCTCCTATTAAGATGTAGTGGTTAATCAATATATTTAAATAAAACGATTAACAAAAAATAAGATATGAGCACTACATTAACAATAAATCCACAAACAGGTCGTCTTGAAAGAAAAACAACACAGCAAGCAATAAGTGACGCACTTTCTAAATTCACAAGTAGCCCTGCTCCTAAGACCACACCTGTATATACAAGCCCATCAGGTGTAACTTATATAAAGGATGAAAAAACACAACAAAGCATCCCTATAAGTAGCCCTGCCACCTCCACAGTTTCCAGTGGAACAAGCTCAAGAAGAACAAGCACAAGAACCACAACGACAACAACACAAAAACAAGAAGAACCAAAACCAGAACCAAAAACCCAAACCACAACGAGTAACATAATACAAAGATCACCAAGCGGAACGCTTTATGTAAGCGATCCTATAAGACAACAAAGCGTGCCTTTAATAAGAACATCTGACACTACTTCTAAAAAAACCTCACCTCCAAAACCTGCAAGTGAAATCAGGGGGACTGTTCAAGAACAACGCCCTGATGGATCTTTCATGCTTAGAGCTATGACGGAAGAAGAACAAAGAAAAGCTGACAGAGGACAAAGTTACACAGGGAAAGTAATAAGCTCAGCAAAAGATTTTTTTACTGACTATGAGAAAAGAGTGGAATTAGGCGAAAGATACCGCCAAGATGTAGACACCACTTTTGATTTCCGCCCTGAAACAGTCGGCACAGTTCTAGGAACAGGAGCAAAACTAGGTGAGTTTATTTTAGGATCAAAATTAGGAGCAGGTTTAGGAATAAGAGGTGTGACCGCTGTTAGCAGAGTCCCTGCAAGTATAAAAGCCACCTCGACAGCAGTTCAAACAGCAAGAGCATCAGGAAGATTAACTCCTTTTTTATTACAAGCAGGAAAAAAAGCAGGCATCAGATTAGGAATAACAGCGACAGCTAGCGTTGGAGGAGGTTTAGGTGTTGCTGAGGTAAGTAGAGCAAGACAAAAAGAAGAAATTCAAGCTTTAAGACAATTAAGCGACCAAGTAGGTTTTAATATACGAGAGGAGTTCAGGGAAGTTAGGAAAGGAACTGAACAAGCCATCAGCCCTGTTCGAGCAAGAGATCGTGATGCTTTCACGCAGGAAGCTATAAGAAGAGGAGAGGCAGAGGGTTTAACAGGAACAGAACTCACAGAATATTTAAGAACAACAGGAGCTGATTTTCAAAAACAGACACAATTCGCTGAGCCATTCTATAAAGGTGTAGTTTTTGATCTTCCAGCAGGACAATTATTAGTCGGACAACAAGCTTTTAAATCAGAAGCTAAGAAGCGAGGTCAAGAGCTAGGGCTTACAGGACAACAATTAGATGCTTATGTTCGAGGATTAGATGCTGAGAGAAAAGCCAGAGGTTTCGGTGAGCTCTCGACAGCTATTATAAGCACATGGGGAGCGGAAGCCACTGGGCGAGCTCTTAATGCACTTACTTTAAAACAATTTCCGACAATAGTAACAACAACAAGCAAAGCCAAAGCAGTCGGAAAAGTAGCAGGCAGGACATTTATACCGACAGGATTAGCAAGCGGACAAGAAGCACTCGTCACAGGTTTCGGCGAGCAAATACTAAGAGGCGAAACTTTGAGAACAATAGACACAGGGAAATTAGGCAGAGAAGTTCTTATAAGCGGATCAGTTGGGGGCTTAGTTGGAGGAGCTAGAGCTGGCTTTACTGCTTCAAGAACGCCGACAGGTAAAATAACAAGACCTGCAAAAACTGCAGGGCTTATTACAGATGTCTTTGTTTATACCGCAGATCCTTATGAAGCAGTCGGTGATGTTCTTGAAAGTTCGAGGCAGTTAGCTGTTAGAAAATTATTAAGAAAACCTGTGCTTAAACCAGTCGTGGAATTTGCTGATCCTAGTAAAGTCACAGGGCGTTTTAAAATAACAGGCGTGCCTGATGTCCCTAGTATTAGAACACCAAGAGTGCCCACGCCTAAAATACCAGATCCAAGAATACCTGATCCTAGAATTGAAAGCCCAAAAATACCAGATCCTAAGATCCCAGAACCTAGAATACCTGAACCAAAGATCCCAGAACCTAGAGTGCCAAGCCCACGCATCCCTAGTCCAAGAATACCAGATCCTCGCATCCCAGATCCTAGAATATCTGATCCAAAAATACCAGATCCTAAGATCCCAGATCCAAAAATACCAGATCCTAAGATCCCAGATCCTAGAATACCTGATCCAAAAATACCAGATCCTAGAATACCGACTCTGGCTTTTGATTGGAAGATGCCACCGATGTTTATTCCTCCTCTTAGTTTGCCCACAGGAAAAGGAGGGGGTGGTTTAGGTTTTAGAGGACAGAAGAAGTTTGTGTCAGAATTAGAACAAAGCCAGAAGCTTCTCGGAAACTTACTCGGCACAGGTTTTAAACCACAACAAATAAGAGTCAAAAAAGAAGATAAAAAGAAGAAGCGAAAAAAAGGTGATCCTTTTAATGTTGATCAGGTTTTCGGTGGCTTCTTTGGAGGGCGTTAAATGTTCAATAATACAAAGGCACAAGTAAGCATATATTTTGCGTTCATAATAGTTGCGATTATTGTTGTTTTTATTGGGGCATTCTTTGCTCCATTAGGAGCTAGGTTTAGCACAGAGATGTTTAAAGCAGGGGAGGATATTCTGGCGACTTCGCAGGATAGTATTCAAAGCATAGAAGATGAAACAATGCGAGAAAGGATCACAGATACTTTACAAACAGCACGCCTTAGTCAAGAGAGCAATATAGCTGTGAGCAGTGATTTGTTTAAGTATTCGTGGATCGTTATTCTATTTTTAACAGCTCTAGTTAGCTTTTTATTTACGAGACGACTGGTTGAGACAGGGAGTGGTTTTGTATAAATAAAACATTTAAGCATTGCTTAAAACTTTTAGGCAGTATATAAATAAATGTTGTTGAGCTTAAAATTTTTATTAAATGCTTAAAACTTTTAGGCGACACATTTTTATATAAGTTACGCCCAAAAAAAACCTATTGAAAAACAAAAAATAGCATTATATAATCGGATTATATAATGAAAATAAAAAAAGAATGGGTATCATATAACTCCGCATAAAAAAAAGCGGTTAATATTCATTTATAGCACATTTTTAACTAGGTCTAGATAGTAACCTAAAAATATTTTAATTTCTTTTTAGCAAAAACGCAAAAAAGGAACGACACAAACAGACAATGTTAAAAATTTATTTTCGTTATATAACCCCATTATATAATCTTATTTATTGTTTTTTGGAGGTTAAAAATTGAAAAAAAAAGGGCGACCTAAAAAACACACAAAAGCCAAAGACCGCATTAAAATGATCTGCCTTAACGAAAAGGCATCAGTTCTTTTAGAACGCATCCAAAATATGCGACCAAACTTTAACTTTTCTCGTTATGTTTCTGAGAGAATAATAGATGACTTTGGGGATTTAGAGGGAGTTATAAAAGTTTTAAAGCGTGAAATAGGCGAGAACAATAAAGAAATAGACGCCATGCAAGAAGAAAATAAAAAGCTAGTTCTAAAAATTAAAGAACTTCAAGACCAAGAAATAGTGAGGGAAATACTATGAATGAAGAATATATAAACAAAGTTAAAGAGTTAGAGGACAAAATAAACAGGGAAAGAGAAAAGATAAACAGGGACTTAGCTGACCGATGGGAATACCTCTCAGCTTTGGAACAGGAAACGAAAACTTTAAAAACTTTAATAAAAGAGGCAGGAATATGAGTCAAGAAATAAGCGTGACCTGTCCTTATTGTTCTAATGTTCAAATCGTGAAGCTCGGCGGTGTAAATCAATATTATGAAAGCATTGTGCGTTGCGAAAACAACAAATGCGATCAGGAGTTTGCTTTATGATAAAATGCCCTGAATGTTTAAAGAAAGAAAAAGAACTCGTCTTTATAAAGAGAATGATTAAGCTTTGCTTTCAAAAAAGCGAGGTTTATACAGGTGAAGAACTTAAAAACATATTAGAAAGTAAAGGGGTGGCTCTTAATTGAATGAAGAACACAAAACCAAGCTTTACATAATAATAGGGTTTTTTTTAATTCTTTTAGCCCTTTTTTACTTATTTATGTTTTTAGGGGCGAAAGCTAGCTGTTCAGGAGAACTAATAAAAGCGAGAGGGTTCTGGGTTTGCGTGGAAGCTTACAAAGTAGCTGACTGCGTGAATTTTCCTGCTGGATTTGATTTATTAGTAGATCAAATCAATTTTTCTCTGGCTAAGTAAAGGTGGGTGGTTATTCAATATATTTAAATAAACAAGAAAACAAAAAACACTTTAAAGGAAACAAACAATGAAAGAACAAGATTTTTTAAAAGACATAGCCAAAGACCTCGCAGTAATAATAACCTGCTTAGTTTGTTTAATAATAATATGAAGAAATTTAAATATATATGGATTGTGTATGCTTTAATGCTTTTAGTTACTGTGATGAGTGCTAGTAGTTTCGATTTTACTGATGGTTTGGTTAATTATTATAAGTTAGATAGTAGTAGTGGGAGTGTTGCTGTTGATAGTTTGCATAATAATAATAGGAGTATTAGTAATGGTGTGTGGGATAGTAATGGTTTTATTAATAATGGTTTAAAGTTTTCTAGTATTTGTGGTGATGGTGCTTGTTTGAATTTAGCTAGTAGTGGTCTTAGTTCTAGTGTTAGGTTTACTCATGTTTTTTGGATTAAAACTCCTAGTTCTAAAGATTCAGATAATTTTTGGGGTCAGTATTCTACTTCTTCAAGTAATATTAATGCTTTTTTTGGTTTAGGCTCTGATGGTTATTTTAAATATCACATTAGGGCAAGTGGAACTTGGTCTGTTCTTAATACTGGTATTAGTTATGAAACTGATACTTGGTATATGATTACTATTACTAATCCATCTAGTAATAATGTTGTTTTTTATGTTAATAATCAAAGTTATTCTAATACTTTTAGTGGAACAACTCATCTTAATACTGTTGTTGGTTTAAGAGATACAAAAGTTGTTTTTGATGAAGTTGCTGTTTATGATATAGCGTTTTCTAGTAGTGATGTTAATGATTATTTTCAGTTTCAAAAAGATGCTCATGAATGTTCGCAATATCCTTTTATTTGTCAAATAAATTTTAGTGTTTCTCTTGAAGATAAAAATACTGGTTTAAGTATTGATGATTTTAGCATCACAGTTGATAGCGTTTCGTATTCCACGACTAATGGGAGCATAACGACGCACTTATTAGATAACGACACATCGCTTTATGATATAAGTTTTTATAATATAGGTGGAGGTATAGGTAGCGAAACACATTTTGATTTCACAGTGAATAACATAAATGTAAGCAATAACTATGAGGGTGAGGCGGAGCAGTTTGTTCTTAATGTTTCTCATTTTGTTACAGGCGAAGCTTTGAATGGAAGCATTTATGCTGATCCACAGGTTTGTATTGATCCTCCTTGTAGTTTAATGTTTATTAGTAATTTTACTAATGGTGTTTATAAAGGAGTTCTCGGTGAGCCAAGCGTTAAAACAAGAAATGTTTTATTAACCATCAATGATTATTATAATAAAACTTTTAACGATCTTAATTTATTAAACCCTCTTAACACAACGATGACGCCTCTTTATTATTTATGGAGTGATTCATATACAGGTATAAAGAACTCCTCACAAATAGTTCAAAGCGGAACAGCGACAAGAACAACGACAAGTTATGCAGTGGGGCGGACTTATACAAACACTGGTCTTTATGATTATGTTCACAGCGTTTTCTTTGAGCATCAAATAAGCACAACAGCTAGAGAGAGCTGGGCTTATGTTTTAATAACTTACAACGACTCAACAACAAGCCAAAGCGACACCTTTATTACTTCAAGCACGACTCCTGTTTTAGAAGAATACTTAAATCCTCATCCTTATAAAGTAATAGATAAAGTCGAGGTCTTTCATAGAATAAGCTCAACAACAAGCACGAGCACACTTAGGGATCTGGGTTTAAAAACTAGCTTTGTGCGTCAGCTTAATTACTCTGTAAGCGTTGTGTGTCCGACTTTTATTTCTTCTTCATTTAACTTATTAGTAAATAACCTGACGCACAGCTTTACGCCTGCGTGTAATAATGAGACGCCTGTTCTTATTCAAGGATTTAATACTCACATCGAGGAGGGGTTGATAAATGTTTCTCTAGCACTTAACAACACAAATATTTCTAAAACAAGCCCTCCTCTTTATTTAGTTAGCGACTTAAATAATCCCACGATTAATGCTTCAATGACTCTCCCAGAGGGTTTTAATAACATAACGAGCACGCTTAAACTCACCTGCTCCGATACGATGAGCCCTTATGCTTTGTATAATATGACTTATAAAGGCGTTTCTTTATTCAAAGATAATAAAACAATAAGCACAGAACAAACAAACACGAGCACAGTGCTTCATGGAAATAATATTTATATAGTTAGTTGCTCGGATTTGTTTGGAACAACAACACAGACAATTACAAAGAATGCTTATTTTAAAACTATTAACTTAATAGATGAGGTGGATAACACAGCTTTTGCTGTTGCTAATCTTAGCAGTGCTCGTCTTTATTACGACGACAATTCCACATTTTACGATTTCAAAACCGCAAATAAAAACACTGTGAATTTCACGAGCACTAATATGACTCAGCTTCGTTTAGAGCTAGGATACCCTGAAAACAGATTTATAACTAGGTGGATCGATGTAGCTTTATTTAGCGAAATAAACCCTTTAAGGATCTGTGCTAATAAAGACAACATAATTCATTATGAACAATTTATCACGAGCAGTATTCTTAAAAGCGTTTTCTTAAAGAACATTTATGCTAATTGCTATGTCGCAGGGGACAGGACGAGGTTCGCTTTCAAAGATGGTCTTATTCTTAGAGCTTACACAATAACAGGAGCTTATAGTTTATATACGATTGAGGGATTACAACAAGTCCTCCTCGCCTCAGTTGATGGGGCTATTCAAAGCGACATCTTTCTTGATCAGCTTCAATTCCGCAGGGAGAGTTTCGCTGTGACTATTCTTCCTGATCTTATAAGCTTTAACAAAGTAGATGTCCCTGTTGGAGCTCTTAGAATATATTATTTAAATAAAAATCTTGATAACTATGGCTTAACTATAAATATTAAGCATGGGCAGACAGGGGAGTTATTATTCTCAGAGTCCACCTTTGTTAATTTCAATGAAGCAAGCATCGTCTTTAATTACGCCACGATTAACAACATAACTGACTCCACGCTTCTAGTTCTTGAAGTTGTTAAAACTAATGAAGCAGGACAAACCACGACGCTTAGGCGTTATTTTAATACAAGCGGAAAGACAGGTCAATTCAGGTCAGAAGTTGTGAGCTTCATTGCTTTCTTCGTTTTATTGTTTGGTTTTACTTTCACGAGTAGTCAGCAAACTTTCGGATGGTTCGGCATGATCATCGGCATCTTAGTTTTTGGTTTTCTTAGCTTCGCAATTTCTGCATGGTATGTCATATTTTTGCAGGCACTTAGTGCGAGCTTAATTATTTACTGCGTAATAATGCTGAGTAAGGACTCAGCGGGGGGGTTCTTCACATGAGTGCTATTAACTTTTTTAAGGCAGTGATGGCGGTTCAGTTGTTCTTCGCTGTTTGCATAACGATGTATGCTTACGCTTTGCCTGAAGATGCGAAGTCATATCCCTCTTTTTACACTCCTGATGTGAATGTGGAGGGTATTAGTGGCACGATTCAGGATAGTTTAGAAACGCAGACAAATATTCCTGCGATTGATCTCGGAGCATTAGTTTTTTATAGCGGTAACATCCTCATCGATTTGTTGCTTAATTTTGTGTTTGCTCTCCCTCAGATGCTGACCTTTATAATTAACGCTTTCATGTTGTTCTTCGTTGGGGCGGATAGTTTTATTTTGTTTCAGTTGCAGTTGTTTTTCTCTGCGGGCATGGTAATATTTTATGTTATTAGTTTAATTCAATTACTGACTAATGTTAGGACAGGGAGGTTGGTCTAAGATGAATTTAGGCATGGCTAATTTACTCGAGCATTTAGGGATTGGTTTTGAAACCCTCATAATCATTGTTTTAGTTCTGGGTGGTTTGATTTTCTTTGCGAGGGACTTCGTTACAGGCGTGGTGGCTCTTATGATTATGAGTGGGGCGACTTTTGTTTGGTTTTACTCGGTGGATCTTATTTGGGCTTTGCCTTTGGCTTTGTTTATTATTAGTTTAATTTTGCTTAGTTTCACGCTTATGAAAGGATCTCAACAGCAGGGGGTGTTTATATAATGGAGTTCGTTGATTGGTTTTTTTTGTTGCAGTTCTTAATAGTGGTGGCTTTGTTTTTGGTAAAGCTTTTTAATGTTTTCAAGCTAGGGGAGTGGCTTAGTATTGAAATGGTGTGGATGGTTTTCATTGTGTTTTGGTTGTTTTATGGGGCTGGCTTTGTGTTGTTGCTTAATAATCCTTTAAGTCCGACTCTTTGGTCTTTGTTCACGCTTCAAAGCTGGCTGAGTCGTTTATTCGTTGTGTTGTTCTTCGTTGAGTTCTTCTTTGTTTGGAAGAGTAAATATGCTCCTAAGGATATACAGCCATATAATCCTCTGGACAGGAAATAGTGGGGTTTTCGGCGTTAGTGGTTTAAGAATACATTTAAATAAAGGTTTCTTCATTTCGCTGTATTAGGTGATACCACAAATGGAAAATAAAAAAGAATTGTATAAAAAGAAAGGTCAAGCAGCAGGAGCTGTTTATGCTATAATCACATTGATTGTAGGCGTAGCGGTTGCTATATTAGTGATGATTTTCACAGGAGCTCTTTCTGGTCAGACCTATAACTTAGTAGAAGCAGACATCGACAATATATCTGACGCTGATATCAAAGCGAGTATTAAGTCAGGTATAGGATCAGGGTTCACAGCTTTGGAACAAACAGGCACTTATTTGCCTATAATTGTCTTAGCTGTTGTGATCAGCGTTGTTTTAGCATTAGTGCTTAGCTTCACCGCTTTCGGCGGAGTTATGGGTGGCGGAAGATCTGCTCTATAATTGAAGATGGCTAAGAAGAAAGCTAAAAAGGGAAGACCTAAAAAGAAAAGGTAACTTTTCAATTTTTTTTATTTTTTTTTTATTCTTTTATTTTAAGGAGGTTTATTTATGACTAAGAAAAAACCAAAAGGACTCTGGGCTGATATGTTAAAAGTCAGCGATATGGGTTTAAAAGTTTCTGATGAAAACATAAAAGCTTTTAAATTAAAAAAAAAATTATGTAAGAAATAGTTATATATTAAATTCTAGTTGTTGTGTTTCTGGGTTTTTCCAGAGCACGCCTTTTTCGATGAGTGTGGCGATGCTTTTCATAGGATAGGTAAATTTTGGATATACTATTAGAGGGTTTCTTTTAAGTCCGCTTTCTATTATTTGTTTTATTATTTCTGGGTTGTCTGTGCCTCTTCTTATTTCCAGATAGGGTTTGCCATTCTTTTCGCTTATGCTGAGATTAACTTCAAAAGGTAGGTCGATGTTTTCCGCCATGTCTTTATTAAAACATTACTTATTTATATATTTTATGGTTTGTATGATTTATATTAAACCTGTAATAAGCGAAACATTTATATATTTCTAGGTTTTAATAATTACTAAAATGGCTCAAAAAAGCACAAACATTAATGTTTCTCTTGAAACCAAAGCAAAACTAAACGATGTCATCATGCATTTGGTAAGCTTAAATAAAACTACAAAGAAAAGCTTTAATCACGCCATAAATTTTATGTGCGATCAATTCTTAAAAGATTTAAAAAAAGAGCTAGAACAAGCCAGAAACGAAGAAAAAACAAGCGAGGAAACAAGCAATGAATAAAAAAGGGCGTGTTAGCTGGACTCCTTTTGTAATTATTTACTTTATTTTTATGACTGCTTTTCTTATTGGTTTTATTGTAGCGTTTAATAATGTTCAAGAACGATGCGAAGTAATATGTGATATAAACAATGAAGCCACAACGAGCTTAAATATGTGCGTTGATCTAGTTAATGAACTAGCTGATGCTGATATAAATTCAAACTTTACGAGATTAAATTGTAAAGAAATCTGTGGGAGGTAATAACTATGGATCAAACAATAGATGTGAAACCAAAAAGCGATGAGGTTTCTAAAAAAGTCGTCGCTGTAGAAATGATAAAGATGCAAAAACAGACCATAATATTAGGCACAGCTGTTATAATTGCGTGCTTTCTTACATTAATCCTTAACGCTTTTAGTTTAGGGCTGAGTTTGTTCGCTGTTTCTTTGTTTAGCTTCATCGGAGTATTCGTTATTTTCAGGGCTAAAAAAGAAATCCAAAGATTAAAAACAAAATACAATTTATAAAAATGGCTATAAGATTAATTTCAAATAAAGAAAAAGGTCAACCTGCATGGCGTTGTTCTATTTGTAAAAAGCAATTTCAAACCAAAGCCATCGGCGAAACCCATCACAGAAGAAAACACGAGGGAAAAAAGTGAGTCAAGAAAAAGAAACAAGCAAACAAGACGAGAGAAGAAGCACAGCAGGGCGTTATTTATTAAATTTTCTTGAAGAAGTCAACACGCTGAGTAATTGGAACGCTTTATATTTTAATATTATGGCTGAGGTTCAATTCATGGCACAAAAAAGCGGATCTGTTGAGGATCACATGAAAGAAATGGATGCAAGCCAAAAAAGTGAGCTTCTTCGTCAAATACAAGAAACACGCTTTTATGTAACAAAGACATGGACTACTCTTCAAAGCATGAAAGAAGTTCTTAAAATAAGCAAAGACAAAGAGCTCGAAGAACTCGAGAAAGTTAAAAACAAGCTTCAAAACGAGTTTATTATGAATAGGGAGGATGTTGAGTTTTTCACAGTCACAGTTAATAAGTTCTTAGTTAAAGACATCATAAAAGAATTATTAAAAGACAACGAGGATCTCGTTAGTAGTTTAACCAGATAAAAATGCAAGCAGCAGAACAAGCCATCGGACAGAGCATTCTTAATAGTTCAGGTGAAAAGACCTTTATTGATAAGTTACTCGGAAAGAACGATGTGGAAAGAGTCAGGGAGCTTATAAGAAAAGAAAAGCTTTCAAGATCAGAACTTTTAGAGCTTCTTTATAGTTTAACAGGGAATGAGATGAAGCTTTTAAACATGGGAGCATGGGATCGTTATGTAATACTTAAATATTTTGTTTGGATTAGGGACTTCGTTAAAAACATCGAGATCATGTATGATTATCAAGAAAAAATAAATCAAGATATTAAAGACGACAAACCAGTCGAGGCGGAAGATATAAGAAGAGCTGAGCGTTTAAAAAAGCTTATTCAAGAAAACGAGAAACTAGCCGAGCACATGATAAAGTTCATGGTGGATTTATATTTCAATATGTCGAGGACAACGCTAAGTTTAAATGCGACAGGGTTCATGGAGTTATTAACAAATAAGCATGAGGTGGTTTATCCAAACCAAAACATAAACCCTAGTATGCAAGAAAAGAAATCATGGTGGAGGATGTAGGATGTTAAATGTTTTTAAAGTTAAAAGAATAGCGAGTTTTATATTAGCGAGTTTTATACCTGCCACGACTTTCGGCGTCTTATTATTTATGTATGGTATATGGGCAGGCATTATTGGTTTAATATTTTCATCTATAATAATGATATTTATTGGAAGTGCTATGATAAAAAACCCTTTCAGATCTGTTCTTGAGGGTAAAGGAATACTCGGCGTCACTATGGATAGCACAGGCATTCTTGATTTGTTTGTTTTAGGCGTATGGGATGATAAGCTTAAAGGAAGATGTAATGGTTTAGAAGTCGAAGACATTTTTAATAGGGAGGCGGTTTTTCAAACTAGAACACCAAAAACAGGGAGTTATAAAGTAATAGAAGAGGGTGAGCATAAGGGCACAATAGTGGTGGCTTTGGATCAGCCAGAGTTTAATAGGGCTCGTTTTAGTATGCTAGGAATACCCACTGTGATTTGGAATAAACAAGCCAAAAGCATATTAACAAAAGAGTTTTTTTCCGAGAAAGAAAAAGACAGCTTCGCTGAGCATAGTATTATTTATTTAAATAAAAACCTTAAAGAGCTTAATAATACGATGAGGGATTTCGCCAGAGGCGTAGTTGATACTATTAACCAGAAAAGCGGTGGTTTGCTAGGTAATAAATGGACATGGATTATTATTGCTGTCGCTGTTGTTATTATGATCATATTATTTGGAGCTCCTATTCTTGAGTCGATTACTAGCTCAGGGGCGGTAAGCTCCGCATCCAGTGCGGTTAGTAACGCTGGGAATACTGCTCAAGCAGGGAGTGGAATAATAGTCGGAGCGTCATAACTATGAGAATGTTTAAAAAAGAGTATTTTGATTTTGATTTTGAAGCGGAAACAAGCACTTTTTATTGCTTAAAGCTTAGTGTTAAAGTTAAAGGGAAAACTATGCAGGACTTATTCTTTAAGGTTCTAAGAGAAACAAAGAAGAAAGCTCCTCAGCTTAATTATTCAAATATGCCTGATGATCCTTTGGAAGCCACTGAGCACATAGTTATTCCTGATCGGTTTATTCCGCTTATTAAGGTCGCTGTTAATAAGCTCGTGGGCGTTGTAGAGAAACAACATTTAAACCCTGATAAGATTTATTTACATAGCGTTAAATTAGAAAAATGCGAGTTTGTAAAGAAGAAACCTGACTGGGAGCTTTTCATTAATTATTCTGGGACTTATTTAGATAAGAGGTAACTTCTGTGGATTTTAGTTATTGGGTGTGGATTGGGACTATTTATTTAATAATTCTTACTTATAAAGACATTAAAGATAACTGCTTAGTGGATGAGAGGCATAATTGGTTTATGAGTGGTTTAACTTTCAGTATGTTCTTTTTGTTTAAAAATCCATTCTGGTATATTCTGGGCATAATTGTTTTTATTGTTTTATTTAATATACTTCTTTCAAGAACGAAAGTGCTCGGCGAAGCTGATCATCAAACACTGACATGGGTAATAGTGGGCTTTGCTTTAATAAGCCATGAAGCCATCATCAAATTCTTAATGGTTTTTGGTGGCGTAACTGTGGCTTATTTTTTAGCTAAAAAAATAACTAGCAAGATCCTGAGCTTTGATTTTAAGGAAGCCACGCCTTTTTATCCTGCTTTATTGGTAAGTTTCGCCATTTCTGTAACACTTCTGGGCTTTTGGTAATGGTTTTATAGACGACAAAACAATAAAAAACCCTTAGAATGCTATATTTATATCAAAAAGGTCGGCGTCTCAGCGAAAATAAAGGGTTTTATGTTTGAGGTTATGCGAAAAAATAAAAGAAGAGGTAAAACTTTTAATTTTCTCGCATAAAATCCTCCATTCTTGTTTGTTTGTTTTCAAAAGCTAAGCGTTTAATAATAGTTTCATAATAAGTAGTGCTAAGCTCAAAGCCGATAAATCTTCGCTTACTTCTTTTAAAAGCCAAAATATGACTCCCCCCCCCCACAGAATAAATCCAAGCAGAGATCATCTGGCTTTGAGCTAGCACTGGTGAGAAACATTAACAAATCGATGGGTTTAGCACAGCTGTGATATTCAGTGTCATCAGAGCTGTCAAATTCAAGAACAGAACGAAACCTGTGCCTTTCTACTTCGTAGCCATTAAGCTTACTCCATCCTTTTTGAAAGAATAATATAAACTCTTTGTTTTCAGGGTATTTATAGCCAAAAGTCATGTCAAAAGTGGTTTTATTCTTTTTCCAAACAATGATCTGCGGATGCTTAAACCCTGCCTTAGTCATTGCCTCGCTCCATTTAACTATTTGCCTGTCCCCACAGAATAAGTAAGCGTGGGCGTTATTTTTAAGCACACGATACATTTCTCGACTTAAAGCATCATAATCAATTATTACATCGACAAAGCTTTCATCTCGCTTTATTTGGGCTTCTCTGCTTTTTCCAAGCTTCTCGAGTTCTTTGCTTTTGTTGTTATAATTAACCTCATAAGGCGGATCGGTAAGAATTAAGTCCACGCTTTCATCTGCTAATAGTTTTAAACCCTCAAAGCAGTCCATATTATACACGCTGTTTTCTTCTAATTTCAAGAGCACTTTTTCTTCAGCATTCATTTATTCACCTGTTAGTTCTCTGTAAGTTTTCAAATCTTCACGATTTACTAAACACTTTTTTTTATGTTCAGATTTTTCTTTATAAGTATTAAATATTTTTCCACAGCTAAAACAAATCCAGTCCATTTTTATATACCTGTTTAGTTTATTTTTTTAGCGATACTTTTCGCTTTCTTACTGCTCATGTGAACATAAGCCACGACGCTAGTCATGGACTTTCCGCCTTTTAAATTTCGCAGATCCTCCAAGCTCACATCTTTCATTGCTAATTTACTGAAAAAATT
>Ga0114946_10001130_pt1 | contig 18268 bp, 15 predicted proteins | sample WalLakDeSediment_FD_88676 | JGI IMG/M metagenome (GOLD analysis project Ga0114946, IMG submission 88676) | Lake sediment microbial communities from Walker lake, Nevada to study Microbial Dark Matter (Phase II) - Walker Lake 11/02/13 Deep Sediment | ecosystem: Environmental > Aquatic >...
CATGGAAAACCGAAATGCGATCAAACATGGGATGCCCCGAAATGCGGGCAATGGGTTCGAGCTCATCAACCACCACCGGGTCGGCAATAAAGGCCCGGGCCGATGGCAGCGAGTTGGCAATGTCATGCGCAATCAGGCCACCAAGATTGGAGGCATGCTGGCCAAGAACGCCAACCTTCAGGTCTTGAATCAGGGCCTCATTGATTTCGTAAACACCTGATGGGATAGGCTTTACAAGGCCGCCGCGGCCAACCACCACCACAATATGCGAAATCTTTATGCCGGCGTCACCCAGTTCTTTCAGAATGATATTTTTCCTGAATTCGTACTGGTCGGTAATTTTGGTAAACCCGGCAAGGTCTTCGCAACTGTGCTTGATGTTTTTGAGAAATATTTCCTTGGTGCTGCGAAAAACAGCAATTTTTGTTGAGGTTGATCCGGGGTTAATGGCAAGGATGAGTTCGCGGTCCATGTATTGAATGTTTCTTTTTGGTTACTAATTTACTGCAGCAGCCAGGGCAATGCTGTTGAGTTTGGTTTCGTCAGAGTCGGCTCTTGATGTAAGCACGATGGGTGCAGAAGCGCCCAATATTAAAGCGGCGCATTTAGCCCCCGCGAAGTAAATAAAAGCCTTGTAAAGGCCGTTTGCGGCATCGATGTCGTTTGCTACCAGCAGGTCGGCTTCGCCTGCCACGGGGCTTTTAATGCCCTTGTGCTCGGCGCTTTTCTTGCTAACGGCATTGTCGAAGGCCAACGGACCATCTATGATGCAGTTCTTGATCTGGCCGCGGTCGGCCATCTTGGCCAGGGCGCTGGCATCGAGAGTACTTTTCATATCTGGGTTTACCGTTTCAACAGCGCTGAGCACAGCCACCCTGGGCTGCTCTATACCAAGTTTACGCAAATAGGCTGTTGCATTTTTGATCAGCGATACCTTGCCATTGAGATCGGGCGCAATATTCATGGCGGCATCGGTAAGACCAATGATTTTATGGTAGGAAGGAAGCTCAAACAAGGCAAGATGCGAGATAAGCTCGCCCGTACGAAGGCCCCACTCCTTGTTAAGCACCGCCCTGAGAAGGGTGGATGTGCCCAGGTTTCCCTTCATTAATATGTCAGCCTGTTTCTCCCTGACCATTTTCACGGCAATGGCTGCAGCCTGATCAACATCGGGCTCATCTACCACCCGGAAACCATCGAGGCTGAACCCAAGTTTTTGCGCAAGGCCTTCTATTTTTGAAACATCGCCTACCAATATTCCTTCAACAATGCCTTGCCGGCTGGCATTCAAAACGGCTTCGAGGGCGTTTTCATCGTGTGCAGCGGCCAGCACCAGGCGCTTTTTTGCGTGGGAACGGGCCATTTCATGAAGTTCAAACAGCTTTTTTAACATATTGATTTCAGGATAAAAATTTATGTATAATTACTGTGTCAAAAATAGCAAAAACTTTTCACCGGCCGATTATTAATGGTCGGCTTGGCGAGCCAAGGCAAAAAAAAGAGGCCTTAACAAGGCCTCCTTTTCTTTTTTAATTTTTTTACTTAGGCTATTTCAATGCTGCGGCTTAAACGAGCCTTTTCAGGGTTAAGCTTTGGCACGCCAATATAAAGTATGCCGTTTTCATAACGGGCTTTAATGTTTTCAGCATCAGCGGTTTTGGGAATTGAAAATGAGCGGGTAAAGTTTTCCATTCCAAACTCGCGACGCAAATAGTTTTCGTCCTTGCCGTTTTCATCTTTTCTCTCGTACGTAATGGCAAGTACGTTGTTTTCCATTTGCAGGCTGAAATCATCTTTTTTCATGCCCGGGGCAGCAAGCTGAATTTCAAACTGGTTCTCATCTTCGCGGATGTTGGTTGCCGGAGTGCAGCCACAGTTTTTTTCAAAACCGGTGTTAAAGTTTCTTTCCATCATTTCATCCAACATGCTCGAAAGGTTTGGCCGATTATGCCATCTGATAATTGTCATGGGTTGATCCTCCTTATTTTTTGTTTGATAATTTTATGATTAAAATGTTTCGTCCGACCCGGTCAAATCCTGTTCCTTTTGCAATTTGAAGAACTGACACCAAGATTTTCGGCCATTTTGACCGATTCGTGTTCTTTTTAGCCAGCATTAAGCGCCAAAATGGCGCAGGGAATTTGAAAATTCCTTAACAAGAACTTTTTTATTAATGGCGGGTTTAGTATTTATCTTTGCAACTCAAAAAGACCTACAAACTAAAATTCCGGAAAATATTTTCTCTTTTTATGGAAGGCCAGCAAAAGAAAATAGTTGATTTTTTCAGAGTTCGCCGCATTGCAGTTCCTGTGTTACTGGGATTAGGAGTGGCTACTTTTATGCTTGTGCGAAATTTCGATGTCGATGCTTTCCGTGAAGTAAACTGGACCCCGCGTTCCTATTTTTACATTTTCATGTCGTTGTTGCTGATGGTTGTGCGCACTGTTGCCTATATGTATCGCTTACGCGTACTAACCGATGGTCAGCTCTCGTGGAGGCGCTGCATTGATGTGATTATGCTATGGGAGTTTGCTTCTGCGGTTACTCCTTCCATTATTGGTGGTTCTGCCATTGCCCTTTTTATCATTCACCGCGAAGGAATCAGTATGGGGCGCACCACAGCCATTGTGCTGATTACCGCTTTTCTTGATGAACTTTTTTACATTTTGATGGTGCCAACCCTTTTTATAATTGTTGGCGCCGAAAGCCTTTTTACCTCGGGAGGAGAGTATGTGCTTTTGAACACTCGCTTTGGCACCCAAGGTGTTTTTGTAATCGGATATGTTTTTATCCTTATTCTTACAACCATTATTATTTACGGCGTATTTGTAAATCCGCGCGGAACCAAGTGGATACTGTTAAACATATTCCGTTTGCCAATTTTAAGGCGTTGGAGGTACAAAGCAGCCGAAACCGGTGATGAGATTATTATTACCTCTCGCGAAATGAGAACCAAACCAGCCATTTTTTGGCTTAAGGCCTTTGCAGGCACCTTCTTTTCGTGGACGGCCCGTTTTTGGGTGGTAAATATGCTGATCATGGCCTTTGTGGGTTATGGCGACCAACTTCTCATATACGGCAGGCAGCTTGTTATGTGGGTCATTCTGCTGATTAGCCCCACACCCGGCGGAAGCGGCGTGGCCGAAATCGCATTCAGCGGATTTCTTGGAGACTTTATTCCCTCAGGCCTCACACCTGCCATGGGGCTTATGTGGCGAACCATCAGCTATTACCCATACCTTTTTATTGGTGCAATTATTTTACCCAACTGGCTCAAAAGGGTATATGCTTCCAAGCCAAAACCCGAAACCACCATAAAGCCGCCCATGAAAACGGCCTGAATCATTTCACTGGTATTTGTTGGTAAAGTTTGATAAATTTGGGTGACCTTTTTGCTGAATTATTCAGGGTATGACTTTTCCGGCCAATGACATTCAGATCAAGATGTTTTCTGATCCGTTGCAGTATTTTACCGCAATGCTCAACGACATTAAGGCTGCCACAGAATATGTTTACCTTGAGATTTATCGCTTTCGCAACGACCCCTTAGGCATTCGCTTTCGCGACAACCTTTTGAAGCGGCAGCGCGAAGGGGTCAAAGTAAGGTTGCTGATCGATTCATGGGCGGCCTCATCAAACCTGGCCTTTTTTCAGGACATTGTGGATGCCGGTGGGGAGGTGAAGTTCTTTAAGAAGATACGTTTCAACTGGGATGGCTTCACAAAGGGCCACCGCCGCAACCACCGCAAAATACTAGTCATCGACGACCAGATCACCTACATCGGGTCAGCCAACATTACTGGCTATTCGTTCAACTGGCGCGAGTCGATGTTCCGGATTAAGGGGCCCATTGCCAAAAAATTCAAGACCATCGTTCTTGAAAACTTCCGGATTTACAACAAATACTTTTACGACAAGCAGGCTTACACCCGCCTGGTTAAATTCGAAGATTTTCAAATCATAAGGGATGTTCCATCCTTGGCCTATCAGCCGGTGAAGAAAAAATTCCTGGAGCTGATATACGGCGCCAATCGCGAGATCATTATTGAAACGCCTTATTTTCTGCCGGGCAGTAGCCTGCGCAAGGCCTTAATGGATGCGGCCAACCGCGGAGTGAAGGTTAACGTGATCATTCCCAAAAAGTCAGATGTGGGGGTGCTCGACCTCCTGACCTCGAAATACCTTGGTGAACTTGCCAAGCAAGGGGTTCGGTTTTTCTTTTTCCTCCCGCAAAACCTGCATGCCAAGCTTTTTATGGCCGACCGTGAGGTGTTTATGGTGGGCTCGTCGAATTTCGACTACCGTAGCTTCCGCTACATGCACGAGATCTGCCTCGCCGGACGGCACAAAAGCTTGGTAAGGCAGATGGTCAACCACTTTAATGAGACCATGAAGGATTCGGAGCCCTTTAACCTCGACTACTGGATGCGACGCCCGGTGATGCAAAAATTTTTTGAGTGGGTGCTTATTCCTTTACGGCACTTGTTCTGATTTGCATTTTTCTTCTTACCTTACCCTTCCGCCATGAGCAAAGGTGCGCACATAATAGGGCTCATTAAGGTCGCTTACAATCACTCCACGCGTTGAAGAGGCATGGATAAACTTGTTGTTACTCAGGTATATACCTACGTGCGACACCTTTCGGCCGCCCGAGGTGCGGAAGAAAACCAAGTCGCCCTCCTGCAACTGCGACTTATTCAGCCTGCGGGTATGTGAGGCCATGTCGGCGCTCGAACGGGGCAGCCTGGTATTGTAAATTGCTCTAAACACCTCCATAACAAAGCCCGAGCAGTCGGCCCCCTGCCGGGTGTTGCCCCCGTAACGGTGAGGGGTGCCAAGCCAGGAAGCAACCTCGCGAATCAGATGCGGGTTCTCATTACCACCGAGCTCATATCCAAGCTTTTGTGAATACTCACGATAAAAAGCAAGCTCAGCCCCCGTTTCGGCAAGCTTGCGCGCTTCGCGCTGCGAACGGCAGCCGGTAAACACCAACACCAGTGACAGGATCACCAGCTTGCTTATAACTTTCCCCGAAAGGAAAAATGAAAGTGATTTAAATATGTCAACAAAGGCCATGAGCACAAAAATAATAATAAAACCGGGCTTTTTCTGGCAAAAATTCAACCTTGTTATTCATTAGATCTGCCAATTTTTAGTTAATTTGGCCGCAAATATTAACCATCATTACATTAACCCATAATCTATATGAAAGAAAATCAGTATATCTTAAATCCAAACCCGCTGGTAAAACATTTGCGTAAGCTTCCTCATGAGTTTACGAAAGAAGACATTATTCGTTACATTGAAGACAACGAAATTGAAGTGGTCAATTTCCGCTATGTTGGCGGGGATGGCCGCTTAAAAGAACTGAATTTTGTGATTCAGAGCCGCGAGCATCTGGAGAGCATCCTGTCGAGCGGCGAAAGGGTTGATGGCAGCAGCCTTTTCTCGTTTCTTGAGGCCGGATCGAGCGACCTGTATGTGGTGCCGCGCTTCAAAACTGCCTTCCTGAACCCCTTCTCAGAGGTGCCAGCCGTTGACATTCTGTGCTCATACTACGACAAGGACGGCAACCCCCTTGCCAGCGCCCCCGAAAACATTATGCGCAAAGCCCACCAGGCCCTGCTCGAAAAAACCGGTTACGACCTGGAGGTGATGGGAGAAATTGAATATTATGTGATCAGCGACAAGGACCCCCTTTACAAGGCTACCGACCAGAAGGGCTACCACGAGTCGTCGCCTTTTGTGAAGTGGGAGCAGCTGCGCACCGAGGCCATGCTGGCCATTGCTCAAACCGGCGCGCAGATCAAATACGGGCACTCTGAAGTTGGCAACTTCTCTGATGAGGAGCACGAATACGAGCAGAACGAGATCGAGTTCCTTCCCACCAATATTGAAGATGCAGCCGACCAGCTGATCATTGCCAAGTGGATTCTCAGGCAGGTGGGCTACCGCTACGGCGTAACTGTTAGCTATGCGCCCAAGATCACGGCAGGCAAGGCCGGCAGCGGGCTGCACATACACATGCGCCCCATGAAGGACGGTCAAAACGTGACTCTCGAAAATGGCCGCATCAGCGATGTGTCAAAAAAGGTAATTGCTGGCATCCTCGACCTGGCGCCATCCCTATCGGCTTTTGGAAACACCATCCCCACCTCGTACTTCCGCCTGGTGCCGCACCAGGAGGCACCCACCAATGTTTGCTGGGGCGAGCGCAACCGCTCTACCCTGATACGCGTGCCACTGGGCTGGATCGGCGCCAGCGACATGGTGAAGAAAGAAAACCCCCTGGAAGATGAGCACCCTGCCGACTTCAGTGACAAGCAAACCTTTGAGTTCAGATGCCCCGACGGCTCAGCCGATATTTACCTGCTCATTGCCGGACTGTGCGTGGGCGCTCGCCACGGCTTCGAAATGCCTAATGCCCTTGAGCTTGCCCAAAAGACATACGTGGATGTGAACATCTTTGACAACAAGCACAAGCATCGCACAGCAGAGCTGGCCCAACTGCCCTATTCGTGCAAACAGGCGGCCGAATTCCTGCAAAAGCACTCAGATGTTTACCTTCAGCATGGGGTGTTTACCCAGAGCCTGCTCGATGGCATTACCAAAAAGCTGGAAGAATACCGTGATGAGAACCTGCGCGAAAAGGTAAGTTGCAACCGCGAAGAAACCATGAAGCTGGCGCGGCGGTTTTTGCATTGCGGATAGTGAGGTTGGTGAGAAGATGAGAGGGTAAGAAGCTAAGAAGATGAGAAAAAAAAGGCCGGGAAAACCGGCCTTTTTTTTGAATTTATTTCATTTGCCTGATCGCTTCCACCAGGGTGTCAGTGAGACGGCTTGCCCCGAAGCGCAGCCAATCCTTGCTCATCCACTCTGTGCCCAAAATATGATCGGTTAGCACGTAGTATTTCAGGGCGGTATCGGGATCGGCAATGCCGCCGGCGGGTTTTATGCCCACCATTTTGCTGGTTTTTGCGTAATGATCGCTTATGGCCTGCAACATGATCAACATTGCTTCTGGTGTTGCGGCAGGCTGTATCTTGCCGGTAGATGTTTTCAGGAAATGCGCTCCGGCCTCCAGGGCAATCTGGCTGGCTCGGCGTATGTTGGTAGCCGTTTGCAGTTCGCCGGTTTCGAGTATCACCTTAAGGTGGGCATCGCCGCAAGCCTGTCGTATGGCGGCAATCTCATCGAATACCAGGTTGTACTCGCCTTCGATGAATTTGCCGCGCGAAATCACCATGTCGATCTCATCGGCACCCTCATCAACGGCATAACTAACCTCAGCCACCTTAATGTGAATAGGCGATTGCCCCGCCGGGAAGGCGCCGGCCACGGCTGCCACCCTAATGCGGCTTCCCTCAAGCGCTTTGCGCGCCGTAGCAATCAGCGTAGGATACACGCAAACCGCCGCCACGTTGGGCAGGCCCAGCCCCATGCGCTCAAAAGAAAGCGCCTTCTGGCACATCTTTATTACCTTCTCACTGGTGTCGGCACCTTCGAGGGTGGTCAGGTCAATCATGCCCAAAATAGCCGGGTAAACCTGCTTTAGCTTATAGCTGCCAGAATGTTCATCAAGCATCTGTTGCACTTGGGTGCGAATGTCTTCATCGCGCAGTTCGGGCGTATTACTGAAATCGGTCATGGCAATATTTTCTTATGTAAAATGCAAAGATAAAATAAAACCGTAACTGATAACAATAGCCCTGCGCAAGCCTTAAAACCCCCGCAAAGAAGCAGGGGAGGGGCTTCAAAAATCAAGAATGATATACCAATAATGCTTATCTTTGCCACTGTAAAAATGGCTCCGTAGTTCAATTGGATAGAATAGCAGATTCCGGTTCTGTCGGTTGGGGGTTCGAGTCCCTCCGGAGTCACGGGTAAAACACCCCGACGGCCCCTCGACTACGGCCTCGCTTTCAGCGTGACCTCCGCTCGGGGACCGATGTTGCGTGGTAAAAAACAAAACCCCCATTGGCGATTTTTAAGACGCCAATGGGGGTTCTTCCTTAAACCCCGGGAGCCCCGGTCCTCGAGCGGAGGTTACTCCGCCTTGGCCACTTCTTTTTCCCTTTCGGGGAATCTGAGGCTGTAAATCATGGCTTCGAGCTGGCGCAGGTAGTCGCGCTTGTCGAACTTGGGGGCATATACAAAGCCATCGAGTATTACCAGGCGGTTGTTGGCCTCATCTACCAGGGTATAGTTTACGAAGGGGCCACCCATAAAGTCGCCTTCTACGCGCCAGAGGCTGCGGGCTTCCACGGAATAATAGCCATTAAAGTTTACTTCGCGGAATTGGGGCCTGATTTCGGGGTAGGTGGTCATGAATGAGCCATCGAACTGCCCGGGTATGTATTTTTTGGTGAGCGAGTCGCGGCGGGCACTGATCACCTCGGGGCTGAAATCGTAATCGGGGCCGGTATAGGGCAGGGTGGCAATGAGCACTCCCATTTCGAGGTCGTCGCGGGTGCCGGTGCGGCGTATCCACACGAAGTTCTCGTCTCTTTTTGCCACAAAATACCCTTCGGGTATGGCCATTCCGTAGCCAAACACTTCCTTTACCACGCCCTGTGCCTCCAGGTTGGGCATGCGCCTGTTGGCGTTAATGACGCGCTCGCGCTCAACGGTAATGTAATGATCGATAAAGCTCTGTCCGTTCACTTCGAGCACCCTTCGGAAAATGGAGTCGTTGGGTGCCTTAACGCGGATAACCATTTGGGGTTGCGACCAAACATCTCTTGAGATTTCCATGGTTGCCTTTGGGTGCTTTTCCGAAATGTCGGCCATAAAGATGTGGCGGTGTGTCTCGAACATTTTCACGAAGTTCTCCTCCTGAATTTGCACCAGGTCGAACATGGGCTCATAGGCCAGCATCATGGGTACCTGTGCCTGAAACACTTCGCGCACCACTTCACCAGCGGCACCTTCAAACTGGCTGCGGTTCATCACGACAAGCATTTCGCCTGCACGGCCCGTGGCTGATGGTTGTGCCGGACGGTCGGTGCTGCAGGATGCAAGAATTAGAATGACGACAAAATACAGGATTTTCTTCATGGTCATTGATTTTGTTTAAAAAAATCGCCACCAAAACACAAGCCTGCCCCGAGAAAATCGGGAAACACCAAGGAACACAAAGCGCTCATTAACAGTGTTTTAGTTTAGTGAATTTTTGTGGTTTCGTGATTTTGTGGCAAAAAGGCTCTTTTTAACAAGCCGCTTAGAACCAACAAAAAATATGCCAAAATATTAAATATGTGTATTTTATGTCAGCCTGTCTCGGCGCTTCTATCGGTGCTGGCTGAAGAGCGGCCATCAGGTGGCCTTACGATGAGTTGTTGCCCAACTCTTATTGTGCTGTTTGTTAAGTTGTTCCATTCCATAAGGTTGTTCACGGTAACGCGGTAGCGTGTTGCGATCACCCCGAGTGTTTCGCCGCTTTTTACCACATGCACATTGGCGCTCGATGGGGCTGCTACCGGGCGGTTTGCGGGAGCCTTAACGATCAGCCGCTGTCCGGGCCTGATCAGGGTGCCGCGCATGTTGTTGAGGCGCTGTATCTCGCCTACCGAAGTGCCGTAACGGCGGGCAATGCTTCCAAGCACCTCGCCCTGGCGAACCACGTGTATGGTGGTTTCTTCCATGCGCGCAGCCAGTTCTTCCTGCCTGATTTGGTCAGGTGGGCGGAAATTGTAAATGGCCTCCTCGTTGGCAATGAACAGGGGGGTTACATCCTTGGGAAGATGCAAAACGTAAGGGTTTTCGGGCTTGTTTGGAATAATGTCCTTGCGAAAGGTGGGGTTAAGGTAACGAAGGTTCTCAATAGGTACCTCCAGCAATTCGCTTAAAGTACGGAGGCTGAGTTGTTGCTTCACATGAATGGTGTCCACATCGAAATGCGAATAAACGGGCGGCACGGCATACAGGTTGTGCTCTTCTGCATACTCCATCACATAGGTTACGGCGATGAAGCCCGGCACATAGTTTCGGGTTTCGCGTGGCAGGTAGTTGGCAATGCGCCAAAAGTCCTTTACGCCGCCGGCGCGCCTGATGGCGCGGTTTACGTTACCAGGGCCGGCGTTATATGCGGCGATCACCAGCGACCAATCTTCATAAATCTTGTATAGGTCCACGAAATGCTCACAGGCAGCAATGGTAGAGCGAACAATGTCGCTGCGGTCGTCCACATAGCTGTTAACCTGAAGGCCGTACATGCGGCCGGTATGATACATGAACTGCCACAGGCCGGTTGCTCCCACCCGCGAGCGGGCGGTGGGGTTCAGTGCCGATTCGATCACGGCCAGGTATTTCAGCTCAAGCGGAAGGTTAAAGCGGTCGAGCTGCTCTTCAAACAAGGGGAAGTACAGCTGCGAGAGGCCGAGCATGCGTTCGGTAAGAGCGCGCCGGCGGGTTGCATACAGGTCGATGTAGGCCTTCACCTGGGCGTTGTAAACAAATTCAAAGGGCGAATTGTCGTTAAGGCGGTCTATGCGCTCCTTGTAAACAGAGTCGGAAAAGGCGGGCACAAAGCCTGCCGGGAAATTGTGGCGTCGCTCACCCATGTAGCGGCGGCTGTCGATGTTTTGAAAAACCTTCAGTGTAGAAAGGCTGTCGAGCATGGCCGAGATGGGATCATCAGGACCTATCACAAAAACTGTTGATGTGTCGAGCACTTCCGTTTCGGGTACGACTTGCTGTGCCTGAGTTAAGAACGGAATAAAAAGGCAAATCAGGGGCAGGAAAAAAAATCGGTTCATCGACATTCAGAGAAAAACTTTAAGCTGTTTGCATTTTAAGCCAGTATCAAGGCTTTCATAATAAAAAACAGCGCAAGATTAAAAAAATTGCATTTTTAAAAAGGAAAACTAACCGGCGGCTGAACTTCATTGCCCTGACCGGTTGTGCAGGCTAACGGAAAACGAACATGCCGCCTATTCTGCAGGCTTGTCGTCTTTCTTTTCGGGTTCGCCTTTCTGGGCATCCTTAAATTCTCTCATTCCTTTGCCCAGTCCGCGCATCAGCTCCGGAATCTTGCGTCCGCCAAACAGCAGCAATAATGCCAGGACGATAAGCAGGATTTCCTGGGTTCCGAGCATGCCAATTATAAACAGGTTTTCCATGATGTTTCAGTTTGTTTCTTCAGGGTACAAAGCTAAAAAAAAAGCGGGCAATTACCCTGTTGGGTGAAAATTATCTCTGCCTCGCGATCCAGTCGGCAGGGTTGAGTTTATCGTTTCCTTTCCATATTTCCAAGTGCAGTTGTGTTTTGCCGTCGCGGCTGTCGGTGGCCACCGATCCGATCTCCTGCCGGATGCTTAGCTTATCGCCGTTTTTTACCGTTACCTGTGCAAGGTTTGAGTAAACGGTAAGGTATTCGCCATGGCGCACGATTACGGCATAGTGTGCGCCGGGCACGGTGATGATCCTCGACACGGTTCCTTCGAATATTACTCTGGCCTTGGCACCGGGCACCGATGCGATGTCGATGCCGTTGTTTACGATCTTGATGTTTCGCAGCACCGGGTGGGGTTGCTCACCAAAGGTGCCGGTAATCACTCCCCGCTCAACGGGCCAGGGCAGCTTGCCCCTGTTGCCGGCAAAGTTGTTCGAGAGCAGCTGCTCTTCCGGTGTCAGTGCAAAGGTTCCGGGTGTTACGGTTCGGCCTTCGGCACGGGCTTGCTCCTGCGAGCGGCGGCGCTCTTCGGCAATAATGCGTTCGATGTTGCGCTGAAGCTCTTGCCGCGCCCTTTCCTGTTCGCGCAGGCGCCGCATCAGATCCTGCTCCTTGCGCCTGAGCTGGGTTATGGTCTGATCCTGTTCGGTCTTTTCGCGGCTGAGTTCTTGCATAGCCTGCTGCTGCTCAGCGCGAAGCTTTTCCTGCTGCTGCTTCTGCTCTTCAAGGCGGGTGATTTCCTGCTTAAGGGCTTCCTGGGTCAGCACAATTTTTTCGGCCTGAAGCTGGCGGTGGCGCGCGTACTCCTGCAGGTAGCGCAGCCGCTTGTAGGCCTGGTTGAAATTTTTTGATGAAAACAGGAAGGCCATGCGCTGGTAGTTGCTGCGCGTATGCCAGGCATACTGCACCATTTTGGCATACGATTCACGCAACTCTTCCAGCTCACGGGTCAGCTCCTTGATGGTGTTGTTTTGGGCGTCGATACGACGATTTATCTGGTTTATCTCGTTGTTGATGGCGCGTACCAGGCTCTCGCGCCGGGTGATTTGAGTGTTGAGCATCACCAGGTGGTTCATACTCACCTCGGCCGACTTCTTGGTTTCCTGCAGCATCTCGTTAATGAGGCGTATCTCGCGTTCAATGTTCTGTTTGTCGCGCTCGAGCGCTTCGCGGCTCTGGGTCTGCGCCAGCAGGGCAGAAGGCAAAAGAAGGCAGAGAAGCAGTAGGCCAATGCCACGGCCTTTAATCCTGAAAATGCTATTTGCCATCCCTTTCATAAGCCTGACTAAAAATCGATGGGTTTATACCTTGCGGGGATTGAAAAAGTAATGTCCTGCGGGCTGTTGAGGCTGGCACGGCTGGTTCGGTAGCTGAGCTCGGCCTGGCTGGTGGCATCGGTAAACAAGAGCACAATGTCGTTTGGCAGCAATTGCCCATCAAGGCGCTCGTGGCTTTTATAGTCGGCCCTGATCATACGCCTTTCGGCAGAATCGTAAGCAACACTTTGTTTTATGCGGAAGGATTCGCGGTCAATCCAGATGTTGTGTTCTATCGGGTGTGCGTGGCGGTTGTCGCTGCGGCGGCGCGAGGGAGAGCTCAGCAGCAGCATGTCGCGGTCATTTAAAACCCTGAAATTATCGTTGGTGAAATGCTCAAAGTCGTTGCCCGTAAGAATGGCCTGCAGCATATAAAAGTCGAGGTCTGTGCCCAGCATGCTGTTAATAAAGCGCATGTCACCAACAAAATACGATGACTCCAGGCGGTTAACGAACTTCACCGTGTCGGGGGTTACCAGTATGCGGGCCACTTCAATACCCAGGAATGGCGTTACCGAGATGAAAATGGCCTGGTCTTTCTGAATTCTGATGCTTCCGCTGATGTTGTATGAGCTGTTTTCCCAGAGGGCTGTTCCCGAAAAACGGGCCGAGTAGAAGCTGAAGTCGGCTTGATTTGCGTGCATGGCCCTGATGGCCCTGTCGGGCGAACGCAGCATCTCATCTACGGCAGGGGTGATGTCGCGCCGGGGCTTGCAGGCCTGAAAGCTGCCCGCTAGCAATAACAAGATGAGCAAATAGTTTAAAAGGCGTTTATTCATAAAGTTTACCGTCTTTAATTTTCTTTGGGAGCAGGTCTGATGTTTCGCCGGCATCAAGGGCTTTTTGCCAGAACCGCATGGCCTCATCAACCTGGTTGAGTTTGAAAAGCACATCGCCAAAATGCTCGAGCACGGTACCGCTGGGCTCTTCAGCGCTTTGAACAGCCTTTCCGATCCATTCGAGGGCTTCCTGGTAACGCCCCAACTGGTAGAAAACCCAGCCGAGGGTATCCTGGTATGCCGAAACGCCCGGGCCAAGGCGGTTTGCTTCCCTGGCCATAACTTCAGCATCGGCCAGGCGTTCTTTTCTCACCGAAAGGTGATAGGCATAATTATTAAGCACCGTGGCATTTTGGGGATCAAGCGTTAACGCCCTTTCATAATTTTGGTCGCTGCGACGGTGCTCATTAAGGTAATGATAAGTGTCGCCCAGCATGGAATAAAATTGCACGCTAAGTGCCTTGTCGTTTTGAACCAGCTGCACCCCATATTCGAGCGAGGCGGCTGCATCCTGGTAGTACTTAAGCTGCATGTTGGCCAGGCCGTTGAACAGGAAAAGCAGTGGCTGCTCAAAAAAATACTCCAGCGCCATGTTCGAATGTTCGAGCATGGCCTCGTACTCGCCAAGCTGGTTGTCGAGGAGCAGCACCTGCTGCCACACTGCCACGTTGGATGGGTCTAAACGGGCAGCCGTAAGGAATTGCTCCCGAGCGTCGGCCAAACGTTCCTCACGGGCCAGGAAGTCGCCGTAGATCAGGTAAGTTTCGGCATCAGCCGGGTGCAACTCAATGAGAATCTGGCATAGCTCAAGAGCCTGATCGAGGAATTCAGGATTTTGTTCAGAGAGGTTGTAAAAGGTATACATGATGCGGCCCTTGCCTTCGGTTTCGAGGCGCGGGCTGCGGAAAGCCCTCTTCAGCGACTCAAAGGCTTGGTCGGTTTCGCCCCGTGTCTGGTAATAATCAGCCATCATCAGGTGGGCATAGGGATTGTCGGGATCGCTTTCAAGCATCGTTTCGAAAAGTGCCCTGGCCTTTTCTGTCTGTCCGGCCTCCATGTAAAGCTCGCTGAGCAGTTCAGTAAACATGCTCTCTTCGGGGAAAAGCGCCACCATCTTTTCGGCTTCAGCAATGGCTTCATCAATGCGGCCCTGGTCAACAAGTATTTTTTGCTTTTGCAGCGACACCTCCTCTGAAAAACCTACTATGCTTTCAATGCGGTTGTAAACATCGAGGGCATCGTTAAAGCGATTTGTAAACAAATAGGTGTTGGCAAGGCTCATTAAAAAGTCGATGCGTTGAGGGTGCTCATTGGTAAGGCGCCGATAAATTTCAATGGCGGGATTTACTTGGTTCGACAGGGTATAAATGTCGGCCAGCACCGTGAGATAATAGTTGTTATTGGGGTCAATCTGCGCGGCTCTCTTTGCGTATTGCAACGCATCTTCAAACTGCCCCTGCATGGCGTGCACCTTAGCCAGTTCGAACAAGGCAGCATCATTGCCAGGGTCTTTTTTCACCGCTTCGTAATACAAAACTACGGCCTGGGGCCAATTTCCGAGTATCTTCTGGCGGGTTGCATCAATGAGCAGGGCAGAGCTTTCGAGCCTGTCACGCTCGGTTATCATAGTGCGTTCAAGGTATCCTGATGATCTTGCTACCGGGGTTTTAGCTGTTTTGCATGATACAGCAGCAACAAAAACCAGCAGGATCAGGGCGATTATTTTTGGAATACGTGAAATGTTCATTCAAGGTTTTTTTTGGTTGCAGCATTCTGGAAACCGAATTTTCCTTTGTTGCTGTTGATAAAAACGGAATTGAAGCGTTTTGATTGCGGCTGGGTGCCAATTATTTGGTTCCGGTATGCCCGAACCCGCCGCTTCCCCGCTGGGTGTCGTTCAGTTTCTCTACAGGCACCAGCACAGCCCTTTCGTGCCGTGCAATGATGATCTGGGCGATGCGGTCGCCGGGATGTATCTGATATTCTTCTGCCGAAAGGTTTATCATGATTACCTTGACTTCGCCACGATAGTCGGCATCGATGGTGCCCGGGGTGTTGAGCACGGTGATGCCATGCTTTGCAGCCAGGCCGCTGCGCGGACGAACCTGTGCCTCGTACCCGACGGGCAGTTCAATAAAAACCCCGGTGCCCACCAGTGCTCGTTCAAGGGGTTTTAAAACCATGGGGGCATCAAGGCTGGCACGCAAATCCATACCCGCCGAAAAGGCGGTTTCGTAAGCAGGCAAAGGATTGCCCGACGCATTCACAATTCTGACTTCCATTTTTTCAGATTAAACAGGCTGTTTTTGCTTATATTTGCCGCAAAATTAATCAAAAGGCCGGTAATACCTTCTTAATGAAGCATAAATGTGGGCCTTTGCCAATAATGAAATAAAACTCCCTTGGTTTAAACCAGAATTATCTCACCGTTGTTTATTTAAAGCATTCCTGATAAAATAGTTATGAAAAAAAAGATCTTTCAGGCACTTTTTGTGATTTGGTTTGTGGCAACCCTGCCTTTCAGTTTGCATGCCGCGTACCAGGAAAATATTCCGCAGCAGGTAGTGCAGCCCGATGGTAGCGTGCTTAGCCTCCTGGCTTCCGGCGATGAGTTTTTCAGCTTCCTGCATGATGCCGATGGGTACACCATCATTCAGGGCAAGGATGGCTTCTATTACTATGCCATCCGCGAAAGCGAAAACATTGTGGCTTCCTCATATCGCGTTGGGCAGCACGACCCTTCCAGCCTTGGCCTGGAAAAGAGGGTTAGGATAAGCCCCGAACTTTACCGAAAGAGGGTGGAGGAGTTTAACGCGCATGTTGACAAGTCGCTCAAGGCGCCCCATACGGGCGATATGACAAACCTGGTGATCTATATCCGCTTTTCCGACGACACCGAGTTTAGCACCCCCCGCAGCACCTTCGATGGGCATTTTAACTTGCCTCAGGGCCCCTCGCTCAGGCATTATTTCCAGGAAGTATCGTACGGACAACTTGATATTGTGAGCCACCATTTCCCCGAATCGGAGATGAGCGTGAACCTCTCGTACCAATCGCCCAACCCGCGTTCATATTATCAGCCCAAGAGCGCCACCAACCCTAACGGCTACGATCCCGCCATACCCACATCGAACGGTAGCAATACCAACGGCCGCACCTACCGCGAACATACGCTTCTTGCTGCTGCTGTGGCTGCAGTGCAGTCAGAAATTCCACAAGACCTGACACTGGATGCCGATGGCGACGGTCTGGTAGATAATGTTTCGTTCATCATTCGTGGCCAGCATGATGCCTGGAATAACTTGCTTTGGGCGCACCGATGGGTGCTGTGGTCGCAGCAGGTTTTTATTCACGGCAAACGTGTTTATGACTTCACCTTTCAGCCCGAAACGCAAAGCACTGTATATGTTTTGTGCCATGAGATGTTTCACACCCTAGGAGCTCCTGATTTGTATCATTACAACAGCAGTGGATTCACTCCCGTGGGCCCGTGGGACTTGATGCACTCGGGTTTCGTACACATGGGTGCTTACATGAAGTGGAAGTATGCCGGTCAACAATGGATAAATGAAATACCGCTAATAAGCGAACCGGGCACCTACACGCTGAATCCCCTTTCTCAGCCTGAAAACAATGCCTTTCGTATTAACACCACTAATTCGACCGATGAATACTTCGTAGTGGAATACCGAAAACGCAGCGGACATTACGAAACCAATATTCCGGGTGAAGGTTTACTCGTATACCGGATAAACCAGGCCGTGGGAAATGGCAATGCAAATGGTCCGCCCGATGAGGTGTATCTTTTCAGGCTTGATGGCAGCATCCAGTCAAACGGTAACATTTTGCAGGCACATTTCAGCGAGCAGGTGGGGCGTACCGAATTCTCAAACCATACCAACCCGCATGCCTTTCTTACCAACAACCTTCCCGGCGATATACTGATCACCAACATCAGTGCCGCAGGCGAAACCATCTCATTCAATCTTTTATTAACTTTTGACGATTTGTTGCCCCCCGGAAATCTTGTAGCAGTGGTAAACGACAATTACCAGGTGGAACTCACCTGGGATTTACCTGAACCGCCTTCTGGCGAAAACGGACCAAGCCTTTCTGGAATAGAGATCTATCGCGGCATCCTGCTTATTCATACAACAGAAGGACCAGAAACAACTGGCTATGTCGACAAGGATGCCATGGAGGGTTTAGTTTCCTATCATGTTCGCGCCATTTATAACCAAAGTTTTGTTTCACCTTCAACCCCGGTTGTAAGCGTTACTGTGCCCCCATATTTACTTATTGATGGTCAAACTACCCTTGATGTTGAAAATGAATCAGGCTCACAACGCATAGAAATTCTTTCGAACCTGAACCAGTGGTTTGCCAATGCAGCTCAAAGCTGGGTTCAACCTCTTCCGGCCTCAGGTTTTGGCACCAGGTCGCTGTTCCTTTATTATGACTCCAACCCTGCCGGTACCCCTCGCCAAACCACCATTGCAGTGAGCGGCAGCGGCATTACACGCTCCATTATACTGAGGCAGGGCTACAGCGTTTCCATCGATGAAGCCCAAGAGTGGCTGCTGCGGGTATATCCCAACCCCAGCCGGAGCGGCTACATTATGGTCAGCCTGGGTCAATACGTTGCCAAAGGCACGCTGCGCCTGATCGACCTTACCGGCCGCACCCTTATTAGCCAGCCCATCGATGCCCTGCCCGGACAAACCCTTCAGCTCAGCACCAGTGAACTCCCCGCAGGCTTTTACCTTATCGAGGTGAGCAGCCCCGAAGGGGTGCTGAGAGAAAAAGTGGTGGTGCAGAGGTAACTCAATTAAACCCGATCCGTTTCCTTTCGGTAAACCCCAGTTCTTTTTCGCACGTTTCAATAAGGGTTTGCAACAAATCCGCATCGGGATGCAGCACCCTTTTGATAAGCAGCTGCTTCACCTGGTTGTCTATTTGCCCGCCGGTGAAGTCGAAGCGATGGGCCAGTGTGGCGGCCA
>Ga0114946_10001131_pt1 | contig 18267 bp, 13 predicted proteins | sample WalLakDeSediment_FD_88676 | JGI IMG/M metagenome (GOLD analysis project Ga0114946, IMG submission 88676) | Lake sediment microbial communities from Walker lake, Nevada to study Microbial Dark Matter (Phase II) - Walker Lake 11/02/13 Deep Sediment | ecosystem: Environmental > Aquatic >...
AGCGGCAGTAGCAGTCCTCGTGGTCGGCGCAACCGTCGCCCTGGATGCGGCACACGGCGGCGCCCATGGCCGACACCTCGATGCGCGTGTCCAGGCCGGTGCGCTGCAGCAGATCCAGGCCGGTCAGGCCGGGCCGATCCAGCTCCAGGCAGAACGCGCGCGTGGTGCCGTCTCCGAACTGCACCACCAGGCCGGCGCGTGCCGTTGGGGCCGTCTCCTCGGCCGTGGCTGCCGGCACGGCCGCGGCGGCCACCGCCACGGCCACGGCAGCCACCGCCACGGCCAGGAACACGGCCCGGGCCAGGGCCGGCCGGCTGCGCCGGGCGCGCGGCCACGGATGTGGTGTCGCGGCCCGGACCGGGCTCCGGCGGGCATGAAGGGACCGAGCGGTCGGGCAGGTCATCGTTGCACCTCGCAGTAGAAGAACGAGCCACCCCCGCCGCGGATCGGATCGGGGGTGGTGGACTGGAGGCGCCACGTTCCCCGGACCCCCTCTCCGCGAGGGATCCGAAAGGAGTGTCCACGGGCGGGGTATCGGGCTCTCCCCGGAGCGGGGAATACCGTTGCGGGCCAGCGCCGGACTCTCACCGGACTTCCCCCGGCGGCGCGTCCGTGGAACGGACGGCGCACCCGGGACACAACCGACTGCGGCCCAGTATAGCCGGGGGCGGAGCGCGCGTCCACGCGCGGCCACCGTCGGGGCCGCCCGGCGGCCGGCTTGGCGGCCGTGGTATACTCGCCGGCAACAGGAGGCGACATGACCGGTTCCCGATCGGTGCGTGCCCCGCGCGGCGCCGCCATCTCGTGCAAGGGCTGGCAGCAGGAGGCCGCCCTGCGCATGCTCATGAACAACCTGGACCCCGACGTGGCCGAGTTGCCCGACCAGCTCATCGTCTACGGCGGGCGGGGCAGGGCGGCGCGCTCGTGGGACGCGTTTGACGCCATCGTGCGCGAGCTGCGCCGGCTGGAGGACGACGAGACCTTGCTGGTGCAGTCCGGCAAGCCGGTGGGCGTGCTCCGCACGCACGCCGACGCGCCGCGCGTCCTCATTGCCAACGCCAACCTGGTGCCGCACTGGGCCACCCAGGAGCACTTCGACCGCCTGGAGGCCGCCGGCCTCACCATGTACGGCCAGATGACGGCGGGCTCGTGGATCTACATAGGGACGCAAGGCATCCTGCAGGGCACGTACGAGACGCTGGGGGAGGTGGCGCGGCAGCACTTCGGCGGCACGCTGGCCGGGCGGCTGGTGCTCACCGCCGGCCTGGGCGGCATGGGCGGGGCGCAGCCGCTGGCGGTGACCATGAACGGCGGCGTGGCGCTGGTGGTTGAAGTGGACCGTCACCGCATCCAGCGGCGGATCGAGACCGGCTATCTGGACACCTGGTCCGACGACGCGGACGTGGCGCTGCAACGCGCGCGCCAGGCGGCAAGCGAGCGGCGGCCGCTCTCCGTGGGTTGGCTGGCCAACGCCAGCGAGGCGTTCCAGATGGTGGCGGACGCCGGCGTCACTCCCGACGTCGTGACCGACCAGACGCCGGCCCACGACGTGTTGAGCTACGTGCCGCGCGGGTTCTTGCCGGACCAGGCCGCAGCGCTGCGCCGCGACGATCCGGCGACCTACGAGCGGGCGTCACTGGCCAGCATGGCCGACCACGTGCGGGCCATGCTGGCTCTCCGGAACCGGGGCAGCGTGGTCTTCGACTACGGCAACAACCTGCGCCAGCGCGCGTTCGACGCCGGTGTGGCCGGCGCGTTCGACTTCCCGGGCTTCGTGGTGGCGTACATCCGGCCGCTGTTCTGTCAGGGCAAGGGCCCGTTCCGTTGGGCGGCTCTGTCGGGTGACCCGGAGGACATCTACACCACGGACCGCATACTGAGCGAGCTGTTTCCAGAGGACCTCGCCTTGCGGCGCTGGTTGGAGTTGGCGCGCCAGCGGGTGGCCTTCCAGGGCCTGCCGGCCCGCATCTGCTGGCTGGGCCAGGGCGCGCGGGCTCGCGCCGGGCTGGCGTTCAACGACGCGGTGGCGCGCGGTGACCTGGGCGCACCCGTCGTCATTGGGCGCGACCACCTGGACACGGGATCGGTCGCCAGCCCCCATCGCGAGACGGAGGGCATGCGCGACGGAACGGACGCCGTGAGCGACTGGCCGCTGCTCAACGCCCTGGTCAACGTGGCCAGCGGCGCCACGTGGGTCAGCTTCCACCACGGGGGTGGCGTGGGCATAGGCTTCTCGCAGCACGCGGGCCAGGTGGTGGTGGCCGACGGCACGCCGGCCGCCGCGCGCCGGCTGGAGCGCGTCCTGACCAACGACCCGGCGCTGGGCGTTCTGCGCCACGCCGACGCCGGCTACGAGCTGGCCGTGGACACTGCCGCCCAGCACGGCCTGCGGTTGCCCATGAAGGCCGGCGGCCACGCGTGAGCCGCGACACTCTCTCCGTCGAGGTGGCCGGCCTGACGCGCGAGCTGTCGCTGGTGGAGGTCACCCCGGGCATCGTGGTGCCCGTGTTCCACATGCTCGGCGACGTGGAGCTGGTGGAGTCGGTGGCCGACGCCCTGGCCGGGCGTGTGCCCGAGCAGGCCGAGATGCTGGTGTGCGTCGCCTCCAAGACCATCCCGCTCGCGCACGCGCTGGCGGTGCGCGTGGGGCTGCCCTATGCGGTGCTGCGGCGCAGGTACCGCCCGTACATGGGCGCCGTCATAGAGGCCCAGGTGATGGACATCTTCACCGCCAGGCCCATCACGTTGCTGCTGGAGGAGAAGGACCGTGCCCGCTGCCACGGGCGCAACGTGCTGCTGCTGGAGGACGTGGTCTCCACCGGCAGCGCCTCGAGCGCCATGCGCACGCTGATGGACCGGGCGGGAGCGCGCGTGATCGGCGAGATGGCGGTCTTCACCGAGGGCCGAGCCGAGCGGTGGCCGGACGTGATCGCGCTGGGCCATCTGCCGCTGTTTACGTCGGAGCTGGACTGACCAGTTCCGGCGCCGACACGTACGGACAAGCGCGGGGCGCCGGGTCTTCCGGCGCCCCGCGTTCCTTACGCCTGCGTCAGACCTACGGGATGCAGAGCTGCTGCCCGACGTAGATCAGGTTGGGGTTGGCGATGTTGTTGGCGGCCTGGATGGCGGTCACCGACGTGCCGTGGATCAGCGCGATGCGGATCAGGGTCTCGGACGGCTTGACGACGTGGGTGGCCCGGCAGGCCGGCGGCCTGGGATACGGCCACGGGCCGGGCCCCACCGAGCAGCCGGGGCAGACGGTGAGCCGCTGGCCGACGTAGATCAGGTCGGGGTTGACGATGCCGTTGCGGTAGGCCAGTCCGGACACGCAGTCGCCGGCCATCATGGCAATGCCGGACAGCGTCTCCCCGGGCCTGACCACGTGCGTGGTGCACTGACCCGGCGGTGGCACGGGCTGCGGGCCCGGACCGGGCCCGGGCGCGCAGCCCGGGATGACCAGCCGCTGGCCGGCCAGGATGATGTTGGGGTTGGAGATGCCGTTGGCCGTCTGCAAGGCCAGGACCGTGGTGCCGTACAGCCGCGCGATGCCGTAGAGCGTCTCGCCCGGCTTGACGGTGTGATGGCACACCGGTCCGGGCGGCGGAGACGAAGGCTGGGGCTGCGGGTGCGGGCCGGGCTTGCCGGGCGTGGCCTGACACCCCGGAATGGTGAGGCGCTGGCCGGCGAAGATGCGGTCCGGGTTGCTGATGCCGTTGGCGCGCATGATGGCCTCTATGGTGACGCCGTAGGCGCGCGCGATGCTGAAGAGCGTCTCGCCCGGTCGCACGGTGTGCACGCAGTCCCCCGGGCGCGCGGTGGGTCGCGGCACGATGGGCGTGGCCGTGGGCGCCGCGGTGGTGGGCGTGCGCCCATCGGGCGGGCGCGTGGGTGGAACGGCGGTGCCCTCATCGCACGTAACCGTGATCCGGCCGTTGACGAGCAGGGCGCTGATGGGTCGTGCCGTCTGGTCCGACAGCACCACGGCCACGAGCGTCACCGGGCTGGTGCCGGCGGCGCGGCCGCGGAACGTGACGCGCGCCACGGCGCCGCTGCCGCTCTGGGGTGGCGCCGGGTTCAGGCGGACCGCGGCGTAGCTGATGGTGCCGGTGTCCACGTCCACCGAGTTGACCTGGACGAGGCCGTTGCCGCCGCTGGCATCCGGCAAGTCGCCGGCCGCGACCTGCACGCCCGGTGCCGCCGGATTGGCGTCCACCACCTCGACCACCGCCGGGTTGTACGTCACCCGGACGTCCACTCCGTACAGGTCCGTGACGTTGTTGATCCGGATGTCGACGACCTCGGTCTCCCCGCACTGGAGAGCGAGGCTCCCGGGCGTGATGGCCACGGTGGTGCCGTCCTGCTCTGAGGGGCTGGCCTCCACCGCCGGCGCCGCGCCCATGCCGCTCGCCACGAAGAGCGCGAGCACCACGCACGTTGCGCCCAGCCAAAGCGCCTGGTCCTTCAGGTGCTTGGTCATGCTACGTCCTCCTTGAATGCTTGCGCGAGTGCCTCGCCCTTCACCGTAGTGGGGCCCGCACCAAGCGCGGGACGGCATGGCGGAGGCGCCATACGTGCCCTTCGCGGACGATGTTACCATAGGCGCCCGGACCCTGTCAAGACATAAGAAAACTTAAGGCCCGCTCGCGGCGCGCGTTGGCCCGGTGCGCCGGGTGACCCCATACTATCGGCCATCCTGGGCCGCGATCGCGGAGACGCGGGGCGGCCCCCAACCACGCGGGGGGACTGGCCGCACATGGAACGATCCCTTGTCATCCTGAAGCCCGATGCCGTGCAGCGCGCGCTGGTGGGCGAGATCGTGAGCCGCTTCGAGCGCCGCGGCCTGAAGCTGGCCGGCATGAAGCTGGTGCGTGTCGCGCCGGAACTGGCCAGGGCGCACTACGCCGTCCACGAGGGCAAGCCCTTCTACGACGGGCTCATCGCGTACATCACGTCGGGCCCGGTGGTGGTGCTGGCGTTGGAAGGCCCCGACGCCATCGCCGTGGTCCGGACCACCGTCGGCTCGACACGGCCGGGCGAGGCGGCGCCGGGCTCCATTCGCGCCGATTACGGGCTGATGGTGGGCCGCAACCTGGTGCACGCTTCGGACGGGCAGGAGACCGCGCGGGCGGAGCTGGCGTTGTGGTTTGCGCCGGACGAGCTCGTGACCTACGCGCGTGAGGTGGATCGCTGGGTCCTGGAGTCGTGACGGGGCGGCGTGAGCGCGCGCGCCCCACGGACCGCGCGGGCGACCGTCAGCGCAGCGAGGAGGGCAGGATGCCCATCTCGTTGCGGTACTTGGCTACGGTGCGGCGCGCCACGCGATAGCCGCGCTCGCGCAACGCCGCCGCCAGCTCGTCGTCGGTCAGGGGGTGGTCCTCATCCGCGACGATCTCGCGCAGCACGTCATGCACCGACAGGGCCACCTTGAACAGGTGCGCGAACGGGATCACATGGCGGCTGGGCAGCAGCACGTACTTCCCGGCCGTGGCCCGGCTGACGGTGGACTCGTGGCAACCGAGCGCCTCCGCCACCTCGGCCCGCGTCAGCGGCACCAGGTGTCGGGGCCCGTGCCGCAGGAAGGCCTCCTGGCGGGCCAGGGCGTAGGCCGCCACGCGGCGCACGGTCTCGCGCCGCTCGCGCACGTGGCCCATGAAGCGCCGCGCCCGCTGCACGTGGGCCTCCACGTGGCGTTGCTCGGACGAGGTGAGGTTCTCTATGGGCCGCCCGGCCTCGATGCGCTCGGCGTAGCGCCTGTACAACGGGCTGATGGACAGATGGAAGCGCCGTGACTCGACCACGTCTATGTGCAGGGCGCCGTCTGCCGTCAGGCGGACGATGACGTCGGGGCTGATGGCGCTTGCGCCCGCCTGCTGCTCCCACAGCGCCAGGTCCACGGCTTCCGCTACCGGGTACGGCCGCAGGTGGTCGCGGATGAAGTCCCGTGCCGCAACGACCGCCTCGTGCCCCACGCCCAGGGCGCGCGCAATCTGCGCGTAGCGGCCGTGGCCCAGGTCGTTCAGGTGCTCTTCCACGATCCGTCGCGCCAAGGGGTCGGTGACGCCCAGCTCCGACCAGCGATCCAACTGCAGCAGCAGGCACTCGCGGACGTCTCGCGCACCCAGGCCCAGGGGGCCGACCGACTGCAGGGCGGTCAGCACCCGCTCCACGTGGGCCAGCGGCACCTCCACGCTGGCCGCCACCACGTCGAGCGGCGTCCCCAGGAAACCGCGGTCGTCCAGCTCGCCCACCAGGAACTCGGCGATGGGCATGTCCTCGCGGTCCAGGACCACCGCCAGCTCCGCCAGCACGTGCTCGGCCAGGTCCATCTGGTCGGCCACGCGGGCGAAGCGGTCGCTATCTTCATCGTCGGCCTCGGCCACGTCGCGCGCCGCGGCTCCGGCCAGATCCTCGCCGCGGCTGCAGCGCAGGCACGTTCCGTCGCGGCGCAGCGGGTCGCCGCACGCGGGGCACCATTCGGACTCGGTGACCTCGAGCGCCGGGTTCTCCGCGGCCGCCTGCCGGATGGCCGCCTGCAGCTCGACGCCGGTGAGCTGCAGGATCTCGGCGAACGCGATCAGGCTCGGGGACGGCCGCATCTCCATGTGCTGGCCGTAGCCCATGCCCAGGCTCACGGCGTCCGGTCCCGGAGGCGTGGACCGTCAGCCCAGTCCATACTCGTCCATCTTCTGGTACAGGTAGCGGCGGTACACGCGGAGCACGCGCGCCGCTTCCGAGCGATTGCCGCCAGCCTGGCGGAGAGCGGCCGCGATCATGCGCTTCTCCACGTCCGCCAGCACCTGTTTGAGCGGCACGCCGTCGCGCACGAGGGCTTCGATGTCCAGGCTCGGCTCTGCCGCGGCCGGCGTCATGAGGTCGAGGTCGTCCGGCGTGATGACCGGTCCGGAGGCCAGCACCACGGCGCGCAGCACCGCGTTCTCGAGCTGGCGCACGTTGCCGGGCCAGTCGTGGGCCATCAGCCGCGTCACCGCATCCTGGCTGATCTTCCGCGGCGGCGCATCCGGCGCGGGCCGGTAGCGGTCCAGGAAGTGGGCGAGAAGGGCCGGGATGTCGTCGCGGCGCTCCCGCAGGGGCGGCAGGTCGATGCGGATGACATTGAGGCGGTAGTAGAGGTCCTCCCGAAAGCGCCCCTCGGCCACGTCGGCCTCGAGATCGCGATTGGTGGCCGCCACCAGACGCGCGTCGGTGGCCACGGTGGCGCTGCCGCCCACCCGCTCGAAGCGACCGGACTGCAGCACGCGCAGGAGCCGCTTCTGCGTGTTGGCGCTCAGATCGCCGATCTCGTCCAAGAAGATGGTGCCGCCGTCCGCCAACTCGAAGCGGCCCTTGCGCCGCGCCACGGCGCCGGTGAACGCGCCCTTTTCGTGTCCGAAGAGCTCGCTCTCCAGCAGCGTCTCCGGCAGGGCGGCGCAGTTGACGCGCACCAGGGGGCCCTTGGAGCGGCGTGAGCTCTGGTGGATGGTCTCGGCCACCAGCTCCTTGCCGGTGCCGGTCTCGCCCCGGATGAGAACGGCGGCGTCGGTGCCCGCCACCCGACCGATGAGCTTGTAGACAGCCTGCATGCCCGGGCTGGAGCCGATGATCCGCTCACGCGCGTCGCGCGAGGCCATCGACTCCTCGAGCACGCGGACGGTGTCCGAAAGGCGCCGGTGCTCCAGGGCGCGGTCCACCGTGTGCCGCACTGTCTCGGGCTCCAGCGGCTTGACCAGGTAGTCGTACGCCCCGGCCTGGATGGCGCGGATGGTGCTGGACGAGCTGGAGTCGGCGGTGACCACGACCACCGGGATGTCCGTGGACGCGCGCAACCGGGCCAGCACGTCCATGCCGTCCATGTCCGGCAGGCGCATGTCCAGCAGCACCAGGTCCGGCGGGCGGGCGTCGATGCTGCTGAGCGCCTGCTCCGCGTTCTCGGCTTCGCTGACACCCGTCTCGTCATCCGACAGGAACTCGCGCACCAGCTCGCGGATGGCGGGGTCGTCGTCGACGATGAGAACGTTGCGGGTCATGGTACGGCTCGCTGCGGGCGGGGCGCTCACGGTGCGGGCGGGATTATAGGTGGCCCGGGGGCCCGCCGCCAGCCGCCGACCGCACTGCTACAATGACCTCCGTGAGCCGCCAGGGGGTCCGCCGGCCGCACGCAGCGGCGGCGCGTGATCTGTCCAGCACCCTGGACGCCCTGCTCGTGGTCGGCATGGCCGCTACCCGTGCCGACGCGGCCGGCGCGTACCTGACCGACCCCGACGAGGGCGATCTGCGCCTGACGGCCGCCAGGGGCAGTCCCGGCGCTGCCATGGGCCACCGGCTGGCTTCGGGCGAGGGCCTGGCGGGAAGGGTGTATGCCGAGCGGCGGTCGCTTGTGAGCGCCGACGTGCTGGTGGACCCGCGGGCGTTGCACCGGCGGGCCGACTGGGACAGCGAGCCGCCGGTGCGCAGCTTCCTCGGCGTGCCGCTCCGAGCGGGCCCGGTAACGCTGGGCGTTCTCGAGTTCACCAGCCGTCGCCCGGACGCATTCGACCCGCTGCAGCGCGGTCACGCGGCGGTCCTTGGTGACGCGGGCGCGCTGCTGATCGAGCAGACGCGCCTGCAGGCGGAGCCGCCGCGCGCGGCGCTCCGCGGCGAGCCGCTGACGGGCGACGACCCGGTGGCCCTGGCCACCCTGGACGGCGCGCTGCGCCTGCAGGCAGCCAACCCGGCCTTCACCGCGCTGGTAGGGCAGCCGGTGGAGGCGCTGCTCGGCCGCCCCGTCATGGCGGTCCTGCCGGAGCTGGGCCGGCCGCGGGCGCGTGATGCCCTGGAAGGGGCCCTGCACGGCGCGTCCGCGCACATCGGCCGCATCGCCGCCACCACCCAGGGCGGCGCCCAGGTGGTGATCGGCCTGTCCGTGATTGCCCTGGGGGACGCCGCGGAGGGCCCGCGCGGCGTCCTGCTGGCGGCAACCGACGTGTCGGAGCGCGCGCGCCTGGAGACCGAGCTGCGCCAGCAGCACGCCCGGGCGCTCGAGGCCCGTGACCGCCTGCGAGCCGTGGTGGAGGTGGTGAGCCACGAGTTGCGGACGCCGCTCACCAGCGTGTTGGGCTATGCGCGGCTGCTGCATGACCGCAACGACGCCGAGCCGGAGCGCCGCGCGCACTGGGCGGCGCATGTGATAGACAAGGCGCGCATGATGGCGCGGCTGGTGGACGAGGTGACGACTCTGGCCCGTCTGGGCAGCGCGCCCATGCGGCTGGAGAGGCGTGCCACGGACATGGGCGCGTTGACGCGGCAGGCGGCGGTCGAGGCCGAGGCGGGCTCGGACCTGCACCGGTTCGAGGTGGACGTCGACCCGGCACTGGAGCCGGTACTGGTCGACCGCGACCGCGTCGGCCAGGTGCTCGCCAATCTGATGGACAACGCCGTCAAGTACTGGCCCCAAGGGGGCTCGATCCGGGTGACCGTGGCCGCCGAGCCCGGTGGCGTGCGAGTGGACGTGGAGGACCGCGGGCCGGGCATCCCGCCCGAGTTGGCCGAGCAGGTCTTCGAGCCGTTCTTCCGGGCCCGCACACCGGCGACGCGTGACATCCCGGGCACCGGACTTGGCCTGGCCGTGAGCCGCGGGATCGTGGAGGCGCACGGCGGGCGCCTGTGGCACGAGGCGCCGCCGGAGGGCGGCGCTCGTTTCCGTCTGTTCCTGCCTGCGGGCGGAGGCGACTAGTGTCCCGTCCTGTACGTTTCCGGATGTGTCAGCGAATCTCTGGGACAGGACACTAGGGTCTGGCCGCGGCTGCGCGCTCCACGGAGCGCGCGAGTGACGGCCAGCCGGGCGCGTCGACCGACCGGAAGGCGGGCGCGGGGCTGTTCGCGTGGAGCCAGGCGCCGACGGGCCCGATGCGCAGGATCTCGGCGTCCGCATCGGAGCGCGGCCCCGGGCCGAGGATCTCCACCTCCTGCAGGCCGACGTAGCCCTCCGGCGCGTTCTGATGGGTGTAGATCATGACCGTGTCGGCGCTGACCGGCACGCGCCCAACGAGCCTGTGCAGACCACCTCGGTCCATCTGGACGGGCGAGTACAACGTGCGGCGGCCGCCCTCGAAGAAGACCAGGCTGTAGGTCCTCGGGAACGCCGTGGTCCACCACAGCCGGAACTCGGTCATCTCCACGCTCGCCGGCAGGTACACCGCCAACCACGGATTGGGATCACCGCGGGCTGATACCCAGAACGTGCCCATCAGGCCGTCGTTGGCGTAGGCGCCCACGTGACCGCCCTGATCGCTGCTGGCTATGACCGGCTGGCCCAGCGCCCAGTTGGGCCGCGGCTCGCCGTACACCTCCCACTCCCCAAGCGCGAAGCCGCCGCCGGGCGCGCTGGAAGTCATCAGGTACAGCAGGACGTAGCGCGCCTCGGTGTAGGTGAGCGTCCGCACGTCCTCGCCGCCGCGCGCGTTGTCCACCACCAGCTTGCCGCGCCAGGCGCCGTCCTCCCACACGTAGATGCCGTAGCGCTCCGCGTACGGGGCGGACCAGCGCAGGCGCACCTGATTGAAGGCGCGCGGTTCGCCCAGGTCCACGTAGGCCCAGGACACCGGATGGTCGCTGTACCAGAACGTGGCCGGATTGCCGTCCGTGAGGCGCTCGGGCTCGAAGCCGGGCAGCTCCGGACCCTTGGCGGTGACCGGCCGGCCGGCGGCCAGGTTCTGGCCCGGCTGCGACGGCGTCTGCGTGGTGGGCGACGGCGTGGCCGTGGCCGTGACGGGCTGGCAGCCGCCCGACCAGACCGCGGCCTGGAACAGCCACAGGTACGTAGTCTCGGCCGCCGCGCATTCCATCATGACGCCCTCGAGGCGCACGTCCCGTCCAAAGAGGGCCGGGTCGATGGCCCCGTCGCCCCGCACGTGGATGGTGGTCGTGGGATCGTCGCACGGCACGAGGGCGGCGTCCACGTGGCACTCGGGCAGGCTGGCCCGTTCCAGCCGCCCCACCAGGACCACGGGCGCGCTGGTGGGCTGGGCGCCGGTGGGCGTGGGCGGCACGGTGGGCGTGGGCGGCCGGGGCGTGGCCGTGGGACCGTCGGTAGGCGTGGGCCCGGCCGTGGGCACGAGCGGCGTGGCCGTAGGGTCGTTGGGCGTGACGATCACCGTGCCTTGAAAGTCCAGCTCGTCCGGGAACAGCGCGTCGATGTAGTAGTAGGTGCCGAGCGCCAGGAAGGCGTGCTCGAAGGTGCCGCCGTCCGGGTCGATGGTCCCGGAGCTCCAGGCAACGGGTTGGCCGAGATCCGGGACGTGCGTGGTGTTGTGCGCGGCGGCGGTCTCGTTGACCCACAGCACGGTGGCGCCCAGCGGGACGGCCAGGATGGCCGGCCGCAGCCCGTCATCCGTGAAGGCCACGCGATGCGGCTCGGCCGCGTTCTGCAGGGTGGCCGCGCCCTGAGCGCCGGCGGTGGCGTGGAGCGCCGCCCAGAGCATGGCGCAGGCAGCCGCGAGCGCGACCGGCGCGGTGGTGCGCCAGGGCCCTGCGGCGCGGCTGCCGGCGGCGGGCTCGCGGCGCGCGAGTCGGGTGCTCACGGGTCCACCGCGTCGAGCGAGCGGACCACGACGAAGGTCTCGCCGCGCGCCGTGCTCGGGTCGTCGATGTCGAACTGCTCCCGGTCGGAGACGTAGACCACGATCCCCACGCGCATCTTGCCGCCGCCGATGCCCCACGCGGCGTAGTAGATGGCGTCCTTCTGCCGCTCGTTGAGCATCTGCGGCGCGTCCGACACCCAGAGGTAGTGGAGCGGCTCGCCCTCCGGATCCACGGCCGTCACATGGCACGTGGTGGAGCCGTACAACTCGATGATCTGGTCGTCGCAGCGCACGTCCAGCACGGTGGGTGGTTTGTTGATGACCGGTACGGTGGGCGTGGCGGTGGGCGCCTCGGTGGGTGTGGCCGTGGGGGTGGGCGTGTCCGGCATCGGCTCGACGGGCGCCGCGGTCGGCGCCGTGGTGACGATGGGTGGGGCCGGCGACTCCGGCGGCGACTCCGGCGGCGGCGACGGCGACGGTGCGACCGACCGCTCGGTGGGCTCCGCCGTGGCAGGGGGTGCCTGACGCGTGGCGGTGGGCGCGGGCGCCTGGCGCGCCGACTCCGTGGGTGCCGGCACCTGGCGCGCTGGCTCCGTGGGCGCGGGCGCGTGGCGCTCCGAGGCGCCCGCCGGGTGACGGGCGCCGGGCGGCGGCGCGACCTGGGCCTCGGGCGGTCCCGCCGCCATGCCGGCGTCTCGGGTCGCGGTCTGGATGGCGGCCGCGGCAGCCCGTGAAGCGGCCGCCGGGGCGTCAAGGGACGGGGGCGCGTACGCTGCGCGGGACGGGAGGCGCGCGCTCACCGCGCTCAGCCCGCGCACCGTGCGGAGCGGCGCTCCGGCACCATACGTGTCCAGGCGCGGCACGGGAGCGGCCGAGAACGGCTGCTGGGCCGATAGGGTGCGAATGGCCTCGTCCACCAGGGCCATGGTGCCGCGCCAGGCCATGGGCGGCAGCGCCGGCCGGCCTTCCAGGAGCCGCAGGCGGGCCGAGACAAACCAGGCGAGCAGCGGCTCCGTTATCGCTTCCCGCTCGGCGCCGCGGGCGAGAGCGCGGTCCGACTCCGCCAGCGCCGCGGTGGCGGCGTGGTTGAACTCGGCCAGCATGGATCCCGCCTGGTCGGGCACGGCCAGCGCCTCGTGCAGGCGCCGGTCGCCAAAGCGCATGTAGAGCCGCATGGCCGCGTCGTAGTCGGCCAGCCACAGCCGCGCGGACTCCACGGTGCGCTTGACCGGGTACAGCGGCTGGCCGGGCAGGGCGCCGGCCGAGGCGTACGTGGCGCCGGCCGCCAGGAAGGCGATGACCGTGGCGGCGGCTGCCGCGCCGAACGCCGTGCTGCGCCGCAGGCGGCGGAACCACGAGTGGGGGGAGCCCGCCCGCTCTGCGCGCAAGGACGCCGGCGGGGGGGCCTGGGCCAGGCGGCGCGCCAGCGAGCGGCGGAACTCCGGGCTGGGCGCGGCGGACAGGCCGGCCGTTTCCATGGCCAGCGCCACGTCGGCCAGCGGTCGGAGCTCGGCGAAGAGCCCGTCGCGCCGGCAGGCGCGGTCGCCCGGTCGGGCCTCCAGCCAGTCGTCGAGGGCGCGCACCAGGGCGCCGGTGCCTTCGGCCGGCTCCGCTGCGACGGGGGCCGTGGCCGCCGACACCGGCGCGGCCATGGCCGGGGCCGGCGCCGTGCGCAGCCGTTCGGCCAGCGCTGCCCGGAACTCGGGCCGCGGCCCGGGCACGAGCGGCAACCGGCTCAGGGCAGCGGCCAGCTCTACGAGCGGCAGGATGGCGCCCTGATCGGCGTCGACGCCGGGCGGCAACCCACCGGCGTCGCGCTGGGCGCGCGTCGCCTCCAGCTGCTGGTCCAGCGCCCGAGCCAGGGCCTCGTCGGCGGTCATGTCAACTCGTCATGCTCCCGATGGAGCATCTCGCGCAGCGCGCTCAACGCTCGGAACTGCAGGCCGCGGACGGCACCGCGGCGCTTGCCCATGGCGTCCGCCACCTCGCCGGTGGACAACCCCTCGAAGAAGCGCAGGATCAGCACCTGCTGCTGCTCCTCGGTCAGCCGGCCAATGGCGTGCCGGACGCGGTCGGTGGTGATGAGCTCCGCAAGGATGCGCTCCGGTCGGATCTCGTCGCGGCTGGCCTTGAGCTCCAGCTGCGGGGTGGCGTCGTCCAGCGCCACCGCCGGTCGCCGCGCCCGGTGGTAGTCCACCACCAGGTTGTGGGCGATCCGGAAGAGCCATGCGCCGAACGGGTGATTGCGCCACTCGTAGTCGCCGATCGCGTCCCACGCCTTCAAGAAGGTGTGGCTGGTCAGGTCCTCGGTGTCCGCTTGGACACCCACCTTGAAGTAGATGTACCGGTAGATCCTGTCGACGTACCGCTCGTAAAGGGCGGAGAAGCTGCTGCGATCTCCCTGGGCCGCGCGCAACGCCAAGCGCCGCTCGTCATCGAGGCCTGCCATGTCGCGAGCTTCCGTGTCGGCACCCATAACGGTGGCGGGCGCCGCTGTGTTACGGGCCGGGCGTGCGTCTCTCATGACGCCTTTCCGCGGGAGGTCGTCGTCGGTTGGGACCAGGGCAATGATAGCGCACCCGGCGACCTGGCCCAGCGGCCCGGGTCGCGGCCGCCAAGCCCGCCGCCCGGTCAGTTGTCGAGACCGTCCCAGCCGCTTGCCGCCACCTTGCGCAGGACGGTGAAGGTGCTGCCCTCCGGCCGCACGATGACTGCCTCGCCTTCCTGGAGCACTACGCGCGCGGCGTCGTCGATCTGCGGGCCGTGTCCCACCAGGAAGCGGTTGGCGCCCTCGCCCACGGGCTCCGACAACAGCCGGCGCAGTGCCTCCGCGAACGCGTTGCGCTCGGCGGAACCCGGAGCCAGATAGCCGGTGTCGAACAGCAGGTCGCCCCGTGCGTCCACGCGCCCAAAGGCCAGCTCGGCCGTCTCCCGCGTGCGGCACCATTGGCTGGACAGCACCTGCCCCACGCCGATCCCGTGGCGACCCACCGCCGCGCCCACGGCGCGCGCGTCTTCGCGCCCGGCGTCGCTCAGCAACCGCTGGCGATCGCACTGCCCCAGCAGCGAGCGGTCCTGCAGCATCTCCGGCACCCAGCCCAGCTCGCGCTCGTTCTGGTCCCAGTCGGTGCGGCCGTGGCGCAGGTACACCACGAGCCCGCCGCGCCGGAGCTGGGCCAGGACACGGGTGTCCTGCGTGGGCGGCGGTGTGGCGGAAGGCGGCGCCGGGGTGGGGCTGGGCCTGGGTGGCGCGGGCGTCTGTGTGGGCCGCCCGGCCGCGGCCGGCGCCGCGCTGGTGGGCGCGGCGCTCCGAGTGGAGGGATGGGGCCTCCCCTGTGCGCCCACGGCGGTCGCCGGCTGGCGCGCCGGCGGTGGCTGGGCGGTGGGCAGGGGCGGGGCCGGCGTCCGCGTGGGCAGGGGGGCGCGCGTGGGCGGCACGGTGGGCACCGTGGCCGAAGCGGTGGGCAGGATGACGATGATGGGTGGGGTGAGGGTGGGCGCGGGCGTCACCACGGCCGCCACGCGCCAACCGGCCGGCAGCGCCGTTGACTGGCCGGCGGAGACCGCCGCGGCCGGCTGCTGGCCGGCGGGCGCGCCCGGGCGCGCGCAGCCCGCGCACGCCGCGGCGCAGGCGGCCAGGAGCGCGATCGCGGCCGCGCGCTGTATCATGTGGGTCATGTCACGCTGCCCGTTCATGGATTGGACGCTCTCGTGCCGGCGGCGCCCCGGAATCGCGGGACCGATGAAAGCGCCAAACGCGCTGCCGGTCAACAGCGGGCGGCCGCGGCGCCGGATGGCCGCGGCGGTGGCGACGGCCGCGGCGCTGACGGTTGCGGCGGCGGCGGTCGCGGCGCTGGCGGCATGGACGCCGCCTCGGGCGGCGGCCACGGCCGGGCCGAGGGCCGGGACAGAGCCGACGGCGGCGGTGGCGGTTGGCGAGCGGGCGCTGGTGGAGGTGGACGTGGCGGGCCTGGGCCCCGCGGCCGCCGCCCGGCTGGCGCGCCGCGTCCCGGAGTGGGAGGAAGCCCTGGTTGCCGGCAGCGACCGCATCGTACTGCCGGCCGAGCGGCTGGCGCAGCTGCGCCGGGACGGCTTCGACCTGGCGACGGTGGGGTGGGCGCCCGCGGCGCCGGCCGGGTGGCCCGACTGCTACCGCACCCTGGACGAGCAGTACCTGTGGGCGGACGCGTTTGCCGCCCGCCATCCGTGGCTGGTGGCGGTGCTGCGCATCGGCCAGAGCCACTGCAAGACCGTGGGCGGCTGCCGGACCGCGGACGGCGAGCTCATCGAAGGGCGCGACCTGTTGGTGCTGCACGTGACCAACCGCCTGTCGGCGGCTCCCAAGACCGGGCGGCTGTTCGTGGACGGCGGGCTCCACGGGCGCGAGGTGCCGGGCCCGGAGGTGGTGATGGCCTTCGTGGAGCACCTGGTGGCGGCGTACGGCGTGGACCCGCAGGTCACCCATCTGCTGGATCACGCCGAGGTGCTGGCCGGGATCAACAGCAATCCGGACGGCCGGGCGCTCGTGGAGCTGGGCGCGCGCACGGAGTACGGCGGCCAGCCGTGGCTGTGGCGCAAGAACGCGCGGCCCGATCCGCGCGCCACCTGCGCCTGGCCGCCCACGTCGTCCAACCACTTCGGCGTGGACCTGAACCGCAACCACTCCTTCCGCTGGGACGCGCCCGGGCACAGCACGGCCCCGTGCAGCGTGACGTTCGCGGGCCGGCGGAGAGCGTCCGAGCCCGAGACGCGATCCATGGAGGACTTCGTGCGCTCCCGGGTCAGCTCGCGGCGCGGCCCCGACGACGACGACACGGCGCCGCCGGACACCGCCGGAGTGCTGATCAACCTGCACAACGCCACCGTGCCCGGCATCGTGCTCACGCCATGGGGCTGGACGTCTCGGCCGGCGCCCGACGGACCGGATCTGGAGGCCATCGCCTACCGCTACGCCGAACTCGCCGGCGGGTACCGCGTGTCCAACGCGCTCTACGCCGTGAGCGGCACCTTGCGTGACTGGGCGTACGGCGAGCTGGGCATCCCGGCCTACGTGGTGGAGCTGGAGGGCCGCTCGTTCGTTGCCCACTGCGACGACCTGCCGCAGCTGGTGCATGGCCAGAAGGCGCCGCTGCGGATGGCGCTAGCGCTCTCCGATCGACCGTACGAGCGGGTGCGCGGCCCCGAGGTGACGGACGTCGAGCACCCGCCGGCGGCCCGTCCGGGCGAGCCGCTGACGGTGCGGGCCCGGCTCGATGCCTCCCGATTGGCAGGCCGGCTGCCGGCCGGGGCCGAGGTCACGGTTGGCGTGCCGGGCGGACGCGCGGCGGGGGCCGGGCTGCCGGTGCCGGCGGTGGAGCCAGGCGCCGGTCTGGCCATGGTCCCGGTGGACGGCGCCTTCGATGCCGCGGTGGAGTGGGCGGAGCTGACACTCGACACCAGGGAGCTGGCGCCGGGCACCTACTCGGTGGTGGTGCGGGGCCGCGGCGACGACGGCCACTGGGGGCCGGTCCATGCGTCGTTCGTACGCCTGGCGGAGGCGACGCCCGGCGCCGGCAACCCTACCGCCTCGCCCACCTCGGAACCGCCTACCCCTGTCCCGGATCCGGCCACCGCATTGCCCGTGCCCGAGACCGGAGTGCCCACGGCGGAGCCCACCGAGGAGCCCACCAAGGAGCCCACAGAGGAGCCCACGGCCTTGCCGGCGGCGACGGCCACCGTGCCGTCTGCCGCCACGGCGACCTCCGAGCCCACCGGCACTGTCACGCCCGCGCCCACGGCCTTGCCGGCGGCTACCGCGTCCGAGCCGGCACCGCCGCCGTCGGCGCCCCCGGGGCCCACGGCAGACCGGCCGCGCGGCGTGTTCCTGCCGTGGGCGGGTCGGTGGCGGTGACCCGGACCGCGGCGCCCTCGCGCCGCGGCGGCGCTACCCGTCCAGGTCGTGTTCTTGGACGATGTGCGCGAGCAGGCCGCGGCTGGCGGCGTCGATCAGCGCGTGGACCTCGTCGAAGGCGCCCGTGTAGTAGGGGTCCGGTACGTCGGGCTGATCCGGCGGCGTCTCGCTCCAGTCAAGGAGCAGGACGGCGCCGGGCCCGAGGTCGCGCGCGTTGGCCCGATCCATGGCCACCACGTAGTCAAAATCGTCCAACCGCAGGTCGCCCACGTGCTGCGCGCGCTTGCCGTCGAGATCCAGCCCGTGGCGGCGCAACTCCGCCAGCGTGCCCGGGTGGGGCGGCTCACCCACGTGCCAATTGCCCGTGCCCGCCGACGCCACCTGGATGCGATGGGCCAGCCCGGCGCGCTCCACGTGCGCCCGGAAGACGGCCTCGGCCATGGGCGAGCGGCAGATGTTGCCCAGACACACCATGAGCACGCGCACGGGAGGCACACCCGCGCCGCCCGCGCCCTCGACACCCGATCGACGTGCCATGCGCTGAAGGCTAGCCCAGCCGGTCGGCCGGGGGCAAACCGGCGCGGTGGCCGCGCGGTGCCGGTCGTGGTACACTGCGCCGTCGGCGGCCGGTCGCCGGGCCCGTGGCCACGCCGGTCCCGCCGCCACCGCGCGCTTCCCGAGAGGCTCCGCCATGCGCCTGCAGTTCTGGGGGGCCGCCGGCACGGTCACCGGCTCCATGCACCTCCTCTCCGTCGGCCGCCGGCGCGTCCTGCTGGACTGCGGGCTCTTCCAGGGCAAGCGCGAACAGGCCTACGACCGCAA
>Ga0114946_10001132_pt1 | contig 18227 bp, 20 predicted proteins | sample WalLakDeSediment_FD_88676 | JGI IMG/M metagenome (GOLD analysis project Ga0114946, IMG submission 88676) | Lake sediment microbial communities from Walker lake, Nevada to study Microbial Dark Matter (Phase II) - Walker Lake 11/02/13 Deep Sediment | ecosystem: Environmental > Aquatic >...
TACAAGTGCGAGATCATCCGGGGCGCGGCCGAGGACCCGATGTCGGCCACGGCCACCGGACTCGTCCGCACCTACGAGAACCCGCCCAACTTCATCGACCTGTGCCGTGGCCCCCACGTGCCCCACACCGGTCGGCTCGGCCACTTCAAGCTGATGCGCGTGGCGGGCGCCTACTGGCGCGGCGACGAGACCCAGCCGATGCTCCAGCGCATCTACGGCACGGCGTGGGACACCAGGGACACCCTGGCCGCGCACCTCGAGCGGCTCGAGGAGGCCGAGAAGCGCGACCACCGCAAGCTGGGCGTCGAGCTCGACCTGTTCAGCTTCCCCGACGAGATCGGCTCGGGGCTCGCGGTGTTCCACCCCAAGGGCGGCATCGTCCGGCGGATCATGGAGGACTACTCGCGGCAGCGCCACGAGGAGGCCGGCTACGAGTTCGTCTACTCGCCCCACATCACCAAAGAGGGGCTGTTCCGCACCTCGGGGCACCTCGAGTGGTTCGCCGACGGCATGTTCCCGCCGATCCACCTCGACGACGCGGGCGGCGAAGGGGGTACCAACTACTACCTCAAGCCGATGAACTGCCCGTTCCACATCTTGATCTTCCGCAGTCGCACCCGGTCGTACCGCGAGCTGCCCCTGCGGATGTTCGAGTTCGGGACGGTCTACCGCTACGAGCTGTCCGGCGTGGTGCACGGCCTCACCCGCGTGCGGGGCATGACCCAGGACGACGCCCACATCTTCTGCACCAAAGAGCAGATGGCCGACGAGCTGGACTCGCTGCTCACCTTCGTGCTCGACCTGCTGCGCGACTACGGCCTCGACGACTTCCACCTGGAGCTGTCCACCCGACCCGAGCACAAGGCGGTGGGCACCGTCGAGGAGTGGGACGAGGCCACCGAGGCGCTCCGCCGGGCCGCGTCGGCGCGAGGTCTGGAGGTCGTGCTCGACCCGGGCGGCGGCGCCTTCTACGGACCGAAGATCTCGGTGCAGGCCCGCGACGCCATCGGCCGCACCTGGCAGATGTCGACGCTGCAGGTCGACTTCCAGCTGCCCCAGCGGTTCGACATCCACTACACGGGCACCGACGGCCAGCGCCACCAGCCGATCATGATCCACCGGGCGCTGTTCGGATCCATCGAGCGGTTCTTCGGGGTGCTCACCGAGCACTACGCCGGGGCGTTCCCGGCCTGGCTGGCGCCGGTGCAGGTGCGGGTGCTCGGCGTGCGCGCCGATCACGACGACCACGCCGTCGCCCTGGTCGAGCGCCTGCGCGCCGCAGGGTTCCGGGCCGACACGGCGGAGGCCACCGAGCCGCTCGGAGCCCGCGTCCGCCGGGCCAAGACCGAGAAGCTGCCGTACATCCTGGTCGTCGGCGACGACGATGTGGCCCACGACACCGCCGGCGTGAACCCCCGCGGTGGCGACGTGGAGCGCGGCGTCCCGATCGCATCGTTCATCGACCGCCTGGCCGCCGAGGTGGCGGCCCACGCCTGATCCGGTGTCGCTCGAACGGCTCTGGGCCGGCTGGCGGATCCCGTACCTCGAGGTCGCGTCCGGGACCGAGGTCCCCGCGGCCCCGGGCGACGGCACGCTGTTCGAGCGGATCCTCGGCTCGGGTCTGCCCGACCACGAGACCTACGTGGTCTGGCAGGGGGTCACCTGCGTGGCCCTGCTCAACGCCTATCCCTACAGCAACGGGCACCTCATGGTGCTGCCCCGGCGGGCCACGGCATCGCTCGCCGGGCTCAGCGAGGCCGAACACACCGAGCTCTGGGCCGGCGTCCGCGCCGCCGTGGCCGCGCTCGAGGCCGCGTACCACCCCGACGGGATCAACGTCGGCATCAACCTGGGTGTCGCGTCGGGGGCGGGTGTGCCCGACCACCTCCACGTGCACGTTGTGCCCCGCTGGTCGGGCGACACCAACTTCATGACCACGGTGGCCGAGGCCCGGGTCCTGCCCGAGGCGCTCGACCGCACGTGGGCCCGGCTCCGGGCCGCCTGGCCGGCCGATGCGGACCGGCCGCCGGACCGCCGGTAGCGTCGCGGCCGATGTCCGACCCCGACGAGCACCCCGATCCCGTCTCCGACGAGGAGATCCGCGACGAGCTCCCCGAGGACCTCGACGCCGGGTTCGTGGGGCCCTACGTGTTCCCGAACAACAACCGCCGCCGCATCCCGGGCGTCCTCTACCTCCTCATGGGACTCGGGTGCGCGGTCGTCTGGGCCCTCACCTCCGGTGGCGAGCCGGTGCTCGTGAACGACGGGATCCTCGCCGCCGGCGTGGTGCTCGTGCTCATCGGTGCCTACCAGCTCGCGGCTGGCTGGGATCTCGAGGTGGACGAGCGCGACGCCCTGGTCGCGGCCAGCGCCGCGGTGGGCTTCCCGGTGGGGCACGCCTCGGCCCAGATGGGCTGGCGGGGCCTGCGGTCGCGTCCCACCTGGCGGATCCTCGTCTACTCGGCCGACGACCCACCGAGCCGACGCGGGTTCGTCCTGGTCGACGGCATCGACGGCGAGGTCCTCGAGCACTTCAGCGAAGCGAACCCCGAGGACTGGTCGGGGCTCAGCTGAGCGGTCGTCCGACGGGGATGAGGTAGCGCGCGGCCTCGCCTGCCGGGAGATCGAGCGCCGCGCCGACCGCCTCGTCGGCGAAGGCGCCCACCGGCACGGCGCCGAGCCCGAGCGCGGTCGCCTGGAGCAGGACGTTCTGCGCGGCGTGGCCGGCCTCGAGGGTCGCGTAGCGCTCGGCCCGAGCTCCGTAGCGCGCCTCGGTGCGCCCGGGCACGGCCGTGATGACGACGACCGCCGGGGCCTCGAGCACCCACGGCTGTCCACCTGACGCGGCGTGCAGCGCAGGCCGCAGGTCGACCTCGCTCCACCGCTCGGCCCGGTGCCCGTCGGGGAGGTAGCGCTGCACGCCCTCGGCCGTGGCCACGTACACCTCGAGCGGGTAGGTGCCGCCGGCCGACGGTGCCGTGCGCCCCGATGCGCCGTCCTGGGTCCGGCCCTGCGCGGCCCACATCAGCGTGGCGAGGATCTCGTCGGCGAGCGGTTCGTCGCGGTACTCGCGGACCGACCGTCGGTCGCGGAGCGCCTCGTGCAGCGACATCCCCGGGTCGACCGGTGCGGGGAGCACGACCGTCCGCCGAGGGCGGGTCTCGGTCGGTCCGGGCGTGTCGCCGGCGCGGTCGGGAGCGGTGCACGCCGGGTGCAGGAGGATCGCGACCACTGCACCGAGTGCGAGACGCGTCGCTCGGAGGCTCACGAACAACCAGTGTGCGCTCCCGTCGCACGCTCGGGTAGGGGCACGTGGCTCAGAGGGTGACGGTGGTCGCGGTCCGCCAGCTCAGCCTCGGCCGCGCACGGCGCGCAACGTGCGCTCCACGTCGGCGATCGCGCCGTGCGCGGTGCGCACGGCCTCCCCGAGCAGCGCGAGCGCGGTGGTGCTCCCGCCACCCGTGAGCCGGGCGGGACGCAGCCAACGCGTGGACGGGGCCGTGTCCACCCGGTCGGCCAGGGCCAGCAGCTCGTGCTCGAGCAGGGCCACCTCGGTCTCGAGCTCACCGGAGCGGGGCGCGTCGAACTCCCGGCTCGGCGGATGGAGCAGATCGGCGTTGATCACCGCGTCGTCGAGCACCAGGGCCTGGTGCACGGCCCGGTCGAGCGCGGCGATCGAGCGGGCCGTGGCCGCGATCACATCGAGCGCCGATCGCCCGTCGGGGCCGATCCGGGCCGCCATCTCGTCGAGCTCGTCGGGCTCGGGCACGCCGGCGAGATCGGTGGTCGCGGCGCGGGCCGCCTCGCGCAGGCGGCGGGGGAACGACCGCAGGGCGGCCGCGGCGTCGGGTGGGGTGATGCCAGCGGGGGAGGGAACGGTCACCTCGCCAACCTAGCGATCCCGGGCCGGCGGGGCCCCGTGCTGGTAGCGTGCTCGCGACAGCAAGCACACCAGGGAGCCGTCGATGTTCGATGGACACTGGCGGACCAACATCGAGGCGGGCCTGCGCCCGATCGGTACCGGCCTCCGTCGCACCGGCCTGCAGGCCGATCACCTCACCGCCCTGGGCATCGGCCTGGCCCTCGCCGCCGCGGTCGCCATCGGCGCCGGGTGGTTGCGCGTCGGCCTGGTGCTGCTCGTGCTCACCGGCCTGTGCGACTTCCTCGACGGCGCTCTCGCCAAGGCGTCGGGCATCACCAACTCCCGGCGGGGGGCCTTCTTCGACTCCGTGTCGGATCGCCTCACCGACGCGCTCCTGCTCGGTGGCGTGGCCTGGCACCTGGCCCTCACCCAGCCGGGCACGGTGGTCGTGCTACCCATGGCGGTGCTCGGCGCGGCGTCGCTCGTCTCCTACCAGCGGGCCAAGGCCGAGTCGCTGGGGTTCGACGCCCGCGGCGGCCTGATGGAGCGGGCCGAGCGGTTCATCGTGCTCGGCTTCGGCCTGCTGTTCGGCGAGTTCATCGTCGCGGTGCTCTGGGTCATGCTCGTGCTCACCGCGATCACCGCCGGGCAGCGCTTCGTGAAGGTGTGGCGCCAGGCCGAGCGGCCCGAGCCCCTGCCGATCCCGGAGCGTCGACCCGACGCCCGCACCCGGCGCCGGCGCACGGCCCGACCCATCTCGCAGACCTGGCGCGAGCGGGCCCGTACCCGACGCTCCTGACCGGTCGGGTGTCGCTCGACCCTGCGTTCCTCGCCTACCGCGCGGGGAGCGCCGTCGCCCGGGCCCTGCCCCGCCCGGTGGCCATGGGCGTGGCCGACCTGGGCGGGCGCGCCGCGGCCCGAGTCCTGGGGGGACGGCGCCGGATGGTCGAGCGGCACCAGCGCCGGGCGCAGCCCGGGATCTCCGAGCGGGAGGTCCGCCGCGCCTCCCGCGACGCCTTCCGCTCCTACGCCCGCTACTGGGTGGAGTCGTTCCGCCTGCCGTCCACCGGCCGCGAGGAGCTCGATCGGCGCTTCGCCTACCGGGGCTACGAGCACATCGTGGCGGCGCGCGAGCGGGGCATCGGCGCGATCATCGCCCTGCCCCACCTCGGGGGATGGGAGTGGGCCGCGTTCTGGGTGGCCGTCATCGAGGACGTTCCGGTGAGCGCGGTGGTGGAGCCCCTCGAGCCCCCCGAGCTCTTCGCGTGGTTCGCCGAGTTCCGGCGATCGCTCGGGATGGACGTGATCCCGCTCGGCCCCACGGCCGGCGCCCGGTCGATCGCCGCGCTGAAGGAGGGCAACGTCCTGTGCCTGCTCTGCGACCGCGACATCGGCGGTGGAGGGATCGAGGTCGAGTTCTTCGGTGAGCGCACCACCCTGCCGGCGGGACCCGTCACCCTCGCCCTGCGCACCGGGGCGCCGCTGCTCCCGTCGGCGATCTACTTCGACGGAGACGGCCACCTCGCCGACATCGGCCCGCCGATGCTGACCGACCGCCGGGGGTCGTTGCGCGACGACGTCACCCGCCTCACCCAGGACCTGGCCCGTGAGCTCGAGGCCCGGGTCCGCCGGGCGCCCGACCAGTGGCACCTGATGTCGCCCAACTGGCCGAGCGACACCGACACCGGCTGACCGGCGTCCTGGCGGGGTGGGGAGGCCGAGCCGTACCGTGGCCCGGTGCGCATCGGTCTCGTCTGCCCCTACAGCCTGACGGTGCCCGGTGGCGTTCAGCTCCAGGTCCTCGGCCTGGCCCGGGCCCTGCGCCACCAGGGGCACGACGTGCGCGTGCTCGCGCCGTGCGACGGACCACCGCCCGACGCGGGGGTGACCCCGCTCGGCAACTCGATCCCGACGGCCACGAACGGCTCGGTGGCGCCGCTCGCCCCCGACCCGGCCGCCCAGCTCCGCCTCATCCGAGCCCTCCGGGACGAGGAGTTCGACGTCCTCCACCTGCACGAGCCGCTGGCCCCCGGGCCCACGATGACCGCCTGCGTGGTGAAGCCGGCGCCGCTCGTCGGCACCTTCCACGCCGCCGGCTCGGTGGGTGCCTACACGTGGGGACGGCCGCCGCTGCGCTGGCTGGCCCGCCGCCTCGACGTGCGTGCCGCGGTGTCGGCCGCCGCCCGGGACCTGGCCCAGCACGCCCTCGGCGGCGAGTACGAGCTGGTGTTCAACGGCATCGAGATCGAACGGTTCGCCGCCGTCGAGCCGTGGCCGTCCGACGGCCCGACGATCGTGTTCATGAGCCGTCACGAGCCCCGCAAGGGGCTGGCCGTGCTCCTCGAGGCGTTCACCCTCATGGCCCCGGAGGTCCGGCTCTGGGTGGCGAGCGACGGGCCGGAGACCGCGACCCTGCGCACCCGTTACGCCGGCGACCCGCGGATCGAGTGGATCGGTCGCGTGTCCGAGGAGGACAAGGCTCGGCGCCTCCGGGGCGCCGACGTGTTCTGCGCCCCGTCGCTCGGCGGCGAGTCGTTCGGCGTCATCCTCCTCGAGGCGATGGCCGCCCACACGCCCATCGTGGCCAGCGACCTCCCGGGCTACGCCAACGTGGCGCGCGCCGACCGCGACGCGCTGCTCGTGCCCCCCGGAGACCCTGTCGTGCTCGCCGCCGCCCTCGAGCGCGTCCTCGGCGATCCCGACCACGCGGACCGGCTCGTGGCCTCGGGACTGCAGCGGGCCGAGCACTTCTCCATGGACACGCTCGCCGCGCGCTACGGCGGCCTCTACGAGCGGGCGACACGGTCCCGCCACGGCCGGGCCCGGCCCCTATGATGACGTGACAGACGTCCGTCCACGCCGTTGGGGTGGAACCGGGCGGGTGGCCACGAGAGGAGCCCCATGAACGTGCTGTTGGTCGTGTTGGCCATCGTCGTGGCGCTCGTGATCTTCACGATCGTCACCTACAACAGCCTGGTCTCGCTGCGGAACCGCATCGAGAACGCCTGGGCCCAGATCGACGTGCAGCTCAAGCGGCGGTACGACCTGATCCCCAACCTGGTGGAGACGGTCAAGGGCTACGCCAGCCACGAGAAGGAGACGCTCGAGGCGGTCATCCAGGCCCGGAACATGGCGGTGTCGGCCCAGGGGCCGCACGACCAGGCCCAGGCCGAGAACATGCTCACCGGCGCGCTCAAGTCGATCTTCGCCCTCTCCGAGGCCTACCCGGACCTCAAGGCCAACCAGGGCTTCCTCCAGCTGCAGGAGGAGCTCACCGGCACCGAGGGCCGCATCGCCTACGCGCGGCAGTTCTACAACGACTCCGTCTACAAGTACAACACCAAGATCCAGTCGTTCCCGGCGGTCATCCTCGCCGGGATGTTCCGCTTCACCGAGCGGGAGTACTTCGAGGTCGACGACGAGTCGCGCGGCCCCGTCAACGTCCAGTTCTGAGATCCGGCAGCCCATCCTGTACGACCTGACCTCCCACAACGAACGTCGCGCCGCCCTCGTCCTCGGGGTGTTCGTCGGCTCGCTCCTCGTCGTCGCGGCCCTCCTCGGGCTGGTGCTGCGGCTCGCGGTGGGTTGGTGGGCGTTCGTGATCACCATCGGCCTCGCCGCGGTGATCGCCTGGTCGGCCGACCGCCGCGCCGCACCGGTCGTGCTGCGCACGATCGGCTCGCGCCCGGTGTCCCCGGCCGAGGAGCCCCGCCTGCACAACGTGGTCGAGGGGCTCTGCGCCACCCTCGGGCTCCGTCCGCCCGCGGTCGAGCTGCTCGACCACCCGGCGGTCAACGCCCTCGCCGTGGGCCGCAGCCCCGGTCACACCACGCTCGTGGTCACCCGAGGGCTCGTCGACGGTCTCGGACGGATCGAGCTGGAGGGCGTGGTCGCCCGCCTCCTCGTCGCCGCCAAGCAGCACGACGTGCAGCTGGGCACGCTCGTCTCGGCCACGGTCCTCGCCCCCGTCCTGCTCGCCGAGCGGGCGGCCGAGCGCCCGGGTGGCGCGCTCGGACGGCTGCTCGGCATCCCGGGGTCGCTCCTCGGTCCGCCCGGCGCGTCGCTCGCGGCCAAGGTCCTGCCGCCCCGGCGCGACGTGCTGTTGGACCTGGCCGCGGCTGCGGTCACCCGCTACCCACCCGGGCTCATCACCGCCCTCGATCGCTGCGGGGGCGATGCGGCCACGATCCCCCAGGCCCCCCGGTCCTCGGCGCACCTCTGGATGATCGATCCCCGTCCCGCGGTCGGACCCACCGCCATCGACCGATCGGCGCCCGCACCGGTCGACGAGCGCATCGCGACGCTCCGCGAGCTGTGAGCCGGCCATCCCGCCGCGTCGGGCTCGTCGGCCTCGTGGTCACGCTCGCCCTCGTCGCGGCCGCGTGCGGGGGCGGCGACGGCGAGCCCGAGACCACGACCACCACGGCGGCGCCCACGACCACGACGCGGGCCCCGACCACCACCACCACGGTCGACGAGCGGGCCATCGCCCCGCTCACCGGGCTCCGTGTCGACGACGCCGAGATCCTCGCCGTGCCCGCCATCTCGGTGAAGATCGACAACGCCCCCCAGGCCCGCCCCCAGCGCGGGCTCAACCAGGCCGACGTGGTCATCGAGGAGTTCGTCGAGGGCATCACCCGGTTCTTCGCCGTGTTCCACGCGATCGACTCCGACCCGGTCGGACCGGTGCGCTCGGCCCGCACCTCCGACATCGACCTGCTGCCGATGTTCGGCCGGCCGCTGTTCGCCAACTCGGGCGGCAACCCCGGCACCATGGGCGCGTTGCGCCGCTCGGGGGTGGCCGTGCTCGCGACCCAGGACGACGCCCCGGCGCTCTATCGGCGCGACGCCGACGGCGAGATCGGTCGGCGCGCCCCGCACAACCTGCTCACCGACACCTCGGCCCTGCGGTCGTTCCTCGGCGCCGACGGAGTGCCACCCGGGGCGATCTTCGGCTTCCGCCCGGCGGACGAGCCCGTCGAGGCCGCGGCCGCCGAGCCGGTCCTCGGGCTGCGGGTCGGCTTCGGCGGCACCCGCGCCGAGTGGGTCTGGGACGCCGACGCCGAGTCCTTCCTGCGCTGGCAGGACGGCACCCCCCACGTCGACGCCGACGACGTGCAGGTGGCCGCGGCGAACGTCGCGCTCCTCGTCACGCCCTATCGCGCCAGCCCCGCCGATCCCCGCTCGCCCGAGGCGGTCACGGTCGGGAGCGGCGAGGCCTGGATCCTCACCGACGGGCACCTCGTGTTCGGATCGTGGGAGCGGACCGGCCCGGCCGAGCGGTACATCCTGCGCGACACCGCCGGTGAGGAGATCCTGCTCACGCCGGGACGCACCTGGATCGGGCTGCCCCGCGCCGGCAACATCAGCCGGCTCGAGGTCGACCCCCGGGTCGCCGGCTGACCACGACCCCGTCGCCGGACGACGCGGCGGTCGCCGATCCTGCTTCGGAACGCCGGCGGGCCGGGCGTACACTGCAGCCCATGGAGAACGTGCACCCCACGCCCGGCCGCGAGACCGGCACGCCGCTCGTCAAGCGGGGCCTGGCCGAGATGCTCAAGGGCGGCGTCATCATGGACGTCGTCGACCCCGAGCAGGCCCGGATCGCCGAGGACGCCGGCGCGGTGGCGGTGATGGCGCTCGAGCGCGTGCCGTCCGACATCCGCCGCGACGGCGGCGTGGCCCGCATGAGCGACCCCGAGATGATCGAGGGGATCAAGGCCGCGGTGACGATCCCGGTCATGGCCAAGGCGCGCATCGGCCACTTCGTCGAGGCCCAGATCCTGCAGGCCCTCGGCGTCGACTACGTCGACGAGAGCGAGGTCCTGACCCCCGCCGACGAGACCCACCACATCGACAAGTGGGCGTTCACCGTCCCCTTCGTGTGCGGCGCCACCAACCTCGGCGAGGCCCTGCGCCGGATCTCCGAGGGCGCCTGCATGATCCGCTCCAAGGGCGAGGCGGGCACCGGCAACATCGTCGAGGCGGTCCGCCACCTCCGGTCCATCCTCGGCGACATCCGCAAGATCACCCAGGCCGACGGAGCCGAGCAGTTCGACTGGGCCAAGCGGCTCCAGGCCCCGTTGCCCCTCGTGCAGGAGATCGCCGGCACCGGCCGGCTGCCGGTCCCCATGTTCTGCGCGGGCGGCATCGCCACGCCGGCCGACGCCGCGCTGGTGATGCAGCTCGGGGCGGAGTCGGTGTTCGTCGGCTCGGGGATCTTCAAGAGCTCCGACCCCGCGGGCATGGCCAAGGCCATCGTCGAGGCCACGCTCAACTTCCGCGACCCGCAGATCCTCGCCAAGGTGAGCCGGGGCCTCGGTCCGGCCATGCGGGGGCTCGAGATCGCCACCCTCGACACCAAGCTGGCGGAGCGGGGCTGGTAGTGGGCCGTCGGGGCGACTCGAGGCCCCCAGGTGCGGGTCGGGGTCCTCGCGCTGCAGGGAGCGGTCGAGCTCCATCACCGCGCCCTGGCGCGCCTCGGGGTCGACTCCACCGACGTCCGCGATCCCGCTGACCTCGACGGGCTCGACGCCATCGTCCTCCCGGGCGGCGAGTCCACCACCATGTCGATGCTCCTCGAGCGCACCGCGCTCTTCGAGCCGCTCGCGGCCCGGCTGGGCGCGGGCCTGCCTGCGCTCGGCACCTGCGCCGGCATGATCCTGCTGGGCCGGGGGGTGATCGGCGGGCGCCCCGACCAGCGCTCGTTCGGCGTCATCGACATCGACGTGCGCCGCAACGCGTTCGGCCGCCAGGTCGACAGCTTCGAGACCGACCTCGAGGTGGCCGGCCTCGCCGCCGCCGGGCTCTCGCCCGGACCGGTGCACGCCGTGTTCATCCGGGCCCCGCTCGTCGAGCGGACCGGGCCGGGCGTCGAGGTGCTGGCCCGGGTCGCCGGCGCCCCCGTCGTCTGCCGCCAGGGGTCGATCCTCGTGTCGTCGTTCCACCCGGAGCTGTCCGACGACACCCGCATCCACGAGCTGCTCCTCGCCGCGCCGCGGCACGAGCACCATCCATCCATCGCCGAGGTGAGCTGATGTCCGGACACTCCAAGTGGGCCACGATCAAGCACAAGAAGGGGGCGGCCGACAAGGCCCGGGGCAAGCTCTTCGCCAAGCTCATCCGCCAGGTGGAGGTGGCGGCGCGCGAAGGCGGCGGCGACCCCGACGCCAACCCCACGCTGCGCACCATGTACCAGAAGGCCCGCGACGCCTCGGTGCCCCTCGACACCATCGACCGGGCCATCAAGCGGGGCACCGGCGAGCTCGAGGGGGTCACCTACGAGGCGATCACCTACGAGGGCTATGCCCCGCACGGCGTGGCCCTGCTCGTCGAGGTCCTCACCGACAACCGCAACCGCACGGGGGCGGAGATCCGCACGATCTTCTCCCGCAGCGGGGGCTCGATGGCCGAGCCCGGCGCGGTCGCCTGGCAGTTCTCGCGCGCCGGCGTCGTCACCGTGCCCCCGACGGTCGCCGAGGACGACCTCATGCTGGTGGCCCTCGACGCCGGGGCCGAGGACATCGCCGACGACGGCGACTCGTGGCGGGTCACGTGCGAGCCCGCCGGGGTCAACGACGTGCGCGCCGCCCTCGAGGCCGCGGGGATCCCGGTCGAGTCGGCCGAGACCACCATGGTGGCGTCCACCACGATCGGGCTCGACGACGCGGCCGCGGCCTCGGCCGTGCTGCGGGTGGTCGACGCGCTCGACGACCACGACGACGTGCAGAACGTGTACGCCAACTTCGACATCCCCGAGAGCCTGCTGGCCACCATCGAGAGCTGAGGTGACCATCGCAGTGGGGTCACCGGCCCCCGACTTCCGGCTCGACGGCACCGACGGCACCGAGGCGGGCCGCCGTGAGTACACCCTGGCCGAGTACCGCGGCGCCCCGGTGGTGCTCGTCTTCTACCCGGCCGACAACACCCTCGTGTGCACCCGCCAGCTCACCGCGTACACCACCGACATCGACACCTTCGCCGAGGTGGGCGCCCAGGTCCTCGCGATCAGCCCGCAGTCGGTCGAGAGCCACGTCGAGTTCGCCGAGAGCAACGGTGGCTTCGCCTTCCCGCTGCTCGCCGACCCCGACAAGGCGGTGGGGGAGGCCTACGACATCCTCGGGCCGATCGGGTTCTACCGCCGCTCGGTGTTCGTGGTCGATGCCGGCGGCATCGTGCGCTACGCGCACCGGGCCATGGCCGGGCTCACGTTCCGCCCCGCATCCGAGCTCGCCGACGTGGTGCGCGGCGCGAGCTGATCCGCGGTCGCCCCGGGTCAGATCCCGTCGGCCACGCCGAGCAGGCGAGCCCGCGTCACCGCGCGCATGCCCCGCCACAGACCGAGCCCGGCGAGCACCCAGGCGATCGTCCCGATCACCACCGTCGCGTTGCCGGCGCCGAACAGCGCCCCGGTCGACTGGCTGTACGCCACCATGATCAGCGGCAGGCTCACGAGCCCCGATGCCTGCTGGGCCGCCGCGGTGCTCTTCACCCGGGCCGACAGCCGAAGGACGAGCGAGAGGGTGAGGGCGAGGAACGGGGGGACCACCCAGAGCATGAGGACCCACCACTCCCGCGTGGGGAAGAACCACCCGCCGACCTCGGGACCGACGATGGTGTTCACGACGAGCGAGTAGATGCCGAAGCCGACGACGGTCGTGACGTAGCCGGGCAGGAGGCTGGCGATGAGCTTGCCGATGTAGATCTCGGTGACGTCGGCGGGGGAGTGGGCGAGGAACTCGCCGGTGCCCCGCTCCCGCTCGCCGACGATGGTCGCCGCGCCCACGGCGGTCGAGATGGTGAGCGGGACCACCACGGCGACCGGCGCGAACAGGAACACGGAGAGGGCGTAGGCGGCCCGCCCGGTCTCGGTCTCGCCCTGGATCGCCTCCTGGGCCCGGGCGGGGAGCACGTCGAGGGCGGTCGAGAGCTGCTGCACCACCTGCACGTCGCCGATGCGCGTGATCGAGAGGAGCAGGACGGTGGGGACGAACACGAAGAAGATCCCGCCGAGGATCATCATGGGGAGCCAGAAGTCGCGCGCCTGCACGAGCTGGCGCAGGTCGGTCCGGGCGACGGTGAGCACGCGGGACCGGTTCACGCCGCGGCCCCGCCGGGGGCGCGGAGGGCGCCGGCGCCGGCGCCGTGGGCGTGGGCGTCGACAGAGCCGCGGTGCGCGGCCCGCACCGCGAAGTAGAGGTCCTCCAGCGTCGGCCGGTGGGGCTCGACGCGGGTGAGCCGCACGCCGGCCCCGACGAGCTCGGCCACCAGGTCGGGGAGCCGGCCCAGATCGTCGAGCTGGATCACGGCCACATCGCCCCGCTCGTAGGCGAGCACGCCCTCGTGGGCCGCCAGGGCGTCGAGCCGGGCCGGGTCCTCGGCGTCGAAGCGGACCACGGTGCCCGGCCAGTATCGGGCGGTGAGGTCGTCGGGCGTGCCCGAGATGAGGTCCGTCCCCCCGTCGAGCACGACCACCTGGTCGGCGAGGCCCTCGGCCTCGAGGAGCAGGTGCGTGCACATGACCACGGTGCTGCCGTCGCGGGTCATCTCGCCGATGAGGTCGAGCACGGCGTGGGACGACTCGGGGTCGAGACCCGAGGTCGGCTCGTCGAAGAGCAGCAGCTCGGGCCGGTGCAGGACCGACCGGGCGAGCGCGAGCCGGGTCTTCATGCCGGTGGAGTAGCCGCCCACCTGCTGGTCGAGGGCCCCCTCGATGCCGAACCGGCTCGCCGCCTCCCGGATCCGGTCGCCGGCGTGGCGGCCGAGCCCGTACAGCTCGGCCGAGTAGGCGAGGTTGTCGTACCCCGAGAGCCGGTCGTAGAGCGCGGGCTTGGCCGAGACCACGCCGCAGCGCCGGCGGACCTCCTCGCCGTCGCCGTCGGGATCGAGTCCGAACACCGCGACGGTGCCCTGCTGGGCGTCGAGCGCGCCGGTGATCACCCGGATGGCGGTGGTCTTGCCCGCGCCGTTCGGTCCGAGCAGGACGGTGATGGTGCCGGCGGGCACCACCAGGTCGAGCTCGTCGAGGGCCCGCACGTCGCCGAAGGACCGGCCCACCCCGCGGAGGGCGACCGCCGGGGGTCGGTCGGGCGCGGCAGGTGGCGACGTGATCGGGGCGGCGGAGCTCACCCGCCCCCATCGGCACGCGGCGGCCCGTCGTGAGCGGGGATCCGCCCCCGCCGACCGGTGCGGACGATAGGGTCGTACACGTGTTCGTGCTGGGGATCGATCCGGGGTTGTCGCGCTGCGGCTACGCGGTGCTTGAGGCCCGCTCCGGTCGGCCCCGCGCCGTGGCCATCGGCGTGATCACCACGCCGCCCGACGCCGCGGTGCCGGTCCGCCTGGCCGAGCTCCACCGCGAGATCCGGGCCCTGCTCGACGAGCTGCCGCCCGACGTGGTGGCGGTGGAGCGGGTGTTCTTCCAGCACAACGTGCGCACCGCGATGTCGGTGGGCCAGGCCAGCGGGCTGGTCATGGCCGAGGCCGCGGCCCGGGGGTGCGCGGTGGTCGAGTACTCGCCCAACCAGGTGAAGGAGGCGGTCACCGGGTCGGGCAGCGCCGACAAGGTCCAGGTGCAGACGATGGTGCAGTCGCTGCTCGGGCTCGCCGCACCGCCCCGGCCCGCCGACGCGGCCGATGCCGCGGCGCTCGCCCTCTGCCACCTCGCCCACGCGCCTCTGGCCCGCGCCGTGGAGGCGGCGCGGTGATCGGCCGGCTGCGCGGCGACCTCGTCGACCGTGACCTGCGCGGCGAGGTGATCATCGACGTCGGCGGCGTCGGCTACCGGGTCACCGTGTCGCCCACCACCGCGGTCTCGCTCGGCGACCTCGGCGACCCGGTCACCGTCCACGTCCACCACCACGTCCGCGAGGACGCCCAGACGCTCTACGGGTTCGCCGAGCGCGACGAACGTGTGGCGTTCGAGGCCCTGCTCGGCGCGCACGGTGTCGGTCCGGCGCTCGCCCTCGCCATCCTCTCGGTGCACCCGCCGGCCTCGCTGGCCCGGGTCCTGGCCGACGACGACCTCGACGCCCTCTGCCTCGTGCCCGGGGTGGGCAAGAAGACGGCGGCCCGCCTGCTCATCGAGCTGAAGTCGCGGTTCGACCTGCCCGATCAGGCCGCACCCGGCGGCCCCGCCGCCGCCGTGCCCGCCAGCTCGGCCCGGGCCGACGTGCACAACGCCCTGGCCGGGCTCGGCTACAGCGCCGAGGAGATCCGCGAGGTGCTGCGCGACCTCCCCGTCGACGGCGATGCCTCGGTGCTGCTGCGCGACGCCCTGCGGCGCCTGGCGGTGGTGCGATGAGGGAGGAGATCCTCCGTCCCGACGCCACCGACGACGACCTCGACCTCGAGGGCCCGGTGGTCGGGCACCTCGACCCCACGGTCGACGATGCCGGCCTCCGCCCCCGCCGCCTGGCCGAGTTCGTCGGCCAGGCCGAGCTGAAGGACCACCTCGGCATCGTGCTCGAGGCCGCCCGTCGCCGGGGCCAGGCGGCCGATCACCTGCTGTTCGCCGGGCCCCCCGGTCTGGGCAAGACCACGCTCGCCGGCATCGTCGCGGTGGAGATGGGGGTGGGGCTCCACGTCACGTCGGGGCCCGCCCTCGAGCGGGCCGGCGACCTCGCGGCCGTCCTCACCCAGCTGGCCGGGGGCGACGTCCTCTTCATCGACGAGATCCACCGGCTGTCCCGCGCGGTCGAGGAGGTCCTCTACCCGGCGATGGAGGACTTCCAGATCGACATCGTGCTCGGCAAGGGCCCCGCGGCGCGCTCGCTGCGCCTCGACGTCCCGCGGTTCACGTTGGTCGGCGCCACCACCCGCACCGGGCTCATCACCGGACCGCTCCGCGACCGGTTCGGGCTGGTGGCCCGCCTCGACTACTACACCGCCACCGATCTCGAGGCCATCGTCGAGCGAGCGGCAGGGATCCTCGGCGTGGCGATCGACGTCGGGGGCGGAGCCGAGATCGCGCGACGGGCGCGCGGCACCCCCCGGATCGCCAACCGGCTGCTGCGCCGGGTGCGCGACTTCGCCGAGGTCCGCGCCGACGGCGTCATCGACCACGACATCGCCCGGGCCGGGCTGGCGCTGTTCGGCGTCGACGAGCTCGGGCTCGACAAGGTCGACCGGGCGATCCTCGGCGCCCTCTGCGATCGCTTCGGTGGCGGGCCCGTCGGGCTGTCCACGCTCGCGATCAGCGTGGGCGAGCCGGGCGAGACGGTCGAGGACGTGTACGAGCCGTTCCTCATCCAGCTCGGCCTGCTCATGCGCACCCCCCGGGGCCGGGTGGCCACGCCCGCGGCGTGGAGCCACATCGGGCGCCCGCCGCCGGCGACGGCGCCCGACGCCGGCCCGCCCAGCCTGTTCTGCTGACCGGCACCGGCGGGCCCGGGACGGTCGGCCGGTACCCTCGCATGGCCCATGGACGCAGCCGCCCTCGACTACGAGCTCCCCCCGGACCGCATCGCCCAGCGGCCGGCCGAGCCGCGCGACGCGGCCCGGCTGCTCGTCGATCGCGGCGACGGCGTGCCCCCCGACCACCGCACGGTGGCCGACCTCCCGGCGCTGGTGGGCCCCGGCGACGTCATCGTGGTGAACGACACGCGGGTCCTGCCCGCCCGGCTCCGACTGCGCAAGCCCACCGGTGGGGCGGTCGAGGTGCTGCTGCTCGAGCCGACGACCCAGGGGTGGGAGGCGCTGGTGCGTCCGAGCCGGAAGGTCCCCTCGGGCACGGTGCTGGTCCCGGCCGAGGCCGATGCGGAGCTCCGGGTTGAGGTGGGCGCCGATCTGGGCGAGGGGCGTCGCCGGGTGCGGCTGCTCACCGAGCACGAGGAGATTGCCGTCCTTGGCCGCTACGGCGAGGTGCCGCTGCCGCCCTACATCACCGAGCCGCTCGCCGACCCCGAGCGCTACCAGACCGTCTACGCCGACCGGCCGGCCTCGGTGGCCGCGCCCACCGCCGGGCTGCACCTCACCCCCGCGGTGCTCGACGCCTGCGCGGCCCGGGGGGCCGAGATCCGCCGGGTGGAGCTCGTCGTCGGGCTCGGGACCTTCCGGCCGATCACCGCGAGCCGGGTGGAGGACCACGTGATGCACGCCGAGCGCTACGACGTGCCCGAGGCCACGCTCGCCGCGTGCGCCGCGGCCCACCGCGTGATCGCGGTCGGCACCACCACCGTGCGCGCCCTCGAGTCGGCCGCCGGCACCGGCATCACGTCGGGCCGCACCTCGCTCTTCATCCACGCCGACCATCCGTGGCGCGTCGTCGACGTGATGCTCACGAACTTCCACGTGCCCCGGTCGTCGCTGCTCGTGATGGTCGATGCCTTCGTCGGACCCCGGTGGCGGTCGTTGTACGAGACCGCGCTCGCCGAGGGCTACCGCTTCCTCTCCTTCGGCGACGCCATGCTGCTCCGGCGCACCCGGCCCGGCGTGCGCCCGCTCCCCGTCGGGTCGCCCACGTGAGGCTGCAGATCGACATCCACGCCCGCGACGGGCGGGCGCGCGCCGGCGCGGTGCGCACGCCCCGGGGCGGGTTCCGGACCCCGGTGTTCATGCCCGTCGGCACCCGCGGTGCCGTGCGGGCGCTCGCCACCGACGACCTCGAGGCGCTCGGGGCCGAGGTCGTGCTGGGCAACACCTACCACCTCATGCTCCGCCCCGGTGCCGACGTGGTCGACGGGCTCGGCGGCCTCCACGGCTTCATGGACTGGTCGGGGCACCTGCTCACCGATTCCGGCGGGTACCAGATCTTCTCGCTCGAGCCCCGGGTCGACGACGACGGCGCGTGGTTCCGGTCGACCTACGACGGGAGCAGCCACCACCTCACCCCCGAGGGCGCGGCGGCGATCCAGTGCGCCCTCGGCGCCGACATCCAGATGGTGCTCGACGTGTGCCCGCCGCTGCCCTCGGCCCCCGAGGTGGTGCGCGCCGCGGTCGACCGCACGGCGGCCTGGGCGGCCCGGGGCCGGGCCGCCTTCCTCGCCGAGCGCCAGCGCCGGCCGGACACCGGCCGCGATCCGGCCCAGTTCGGCATCGTGCAGGGTGGCACCGACCCCGCCCTGCGCCGGGAGAGCGTGGAGCGCACCGTCGCCGTCGGCTTCGACGGCTACGCCATCGGCGGGCTCTCGGTGGGCGAGACCCGCGAGCAGATGGTCGAGGCCCTCGCAGTCGCGGTGGAGATGCTGCCCGCCGACCAGCCCCGGTACTTCATGGGGCTGGGCGACCCGGTCGGCCTGGTCGAGGCGGTGGGCCTCGGGGTCGACATGTTCGACTGCGTGCTGCCCACCCGGCTGGCCCGCCACGGCACGATCCTCACGACCGACGGGCGGCTCAACCTGCGCAACGCCCGCTACGCGCGCGACGA
>Ga0114946_10001133_pt1 | contig 18225 bp, 13 predicted proteins | sample WalLakDeSediment_FD_88676 | JGI IMG/M metagenome (GOLD analysis project Ga0114946, IMG submission 88676) | Lake sediment microbial communities from Walker lake, Nevada to study Microbial Dark Matter (Phase II) - Walker Lake 11/02/13 Deep Sediment | ecosystem: Environmental > Aquatic >...
CGCCCCTGGCGGTTTAGATTGCGGCCCTGGAATGGCCTCAGAATAACTGAACAAAAAGTGAATAGGCCCATCAGCAGCCCCACTGCCGTTTCACCGCCTCCGATCTCAAGCACATAAAAGGGTAGAATCGGAATATAAAAATCCAGGGTGAAGAAAAGAAAGAAGACTGCTCCAAAAAGAGCCATGAAGTTCAATGTTACAATTTTGTTTATTCGATCAGTCATCTATAGACGTTCTCCGACACTGCTGTTCAATTTGTCCTGCCCAGAAATATATCCATAAGCCTATAACCATCTTTGATCAGCAACCCGGTCTCGGCAGCCGATATTTCATCAAAAAACCGGAAAGAATTGTGGTCGCGATCATTACTGCGGAAAATGACAAAGGGCACCAAATCCCGGGTATGAGTGCCCACCGAAAGCGGAGTAGCATGATCGGTAACGAGCAGGATACTGTAGTCTGTTCCACTTTGATCCATTTTCTCCCTGATTACTTTTACGACCCGCTGATCGATCAACTCAATTGCTTTTATTTTATTGTCTGCTTCAAACCGATGCGAACATTCATCGGGAGCCTCAATGTGCAGATAAACAAAATCCTGGCCCTGGTTCAGGGCAGCCAGAGCTGCATTGACCTTTCCACTGAAATTTGTGTCAATATAACCAGTAGCGCCTTCCACCGTCACTGGATTAAGCCCGGCATAAAGACCGATCCCCTTGATCAGGTCTACTGCCGATATTACTGTACCCTTCAGGTTGTATTTTTCGAAAAAAGTTGGCAATAACGGTTTGCGGCCATCACCCCAAATCCAGATCGAATTAGCCGGGTTAAGGCCTTTTTCAACCCGTCTCCGGTTAACAGGATGCTCTGATAAGAAAATATAACTGGATTCCATCATCTTTCTTAGCTTAGAACCCTCTCTACCTTCAGGCAGGTAAGCGCCGATCTTTTGCCCGCTGATATCATGGGGTGGTGTCAGTTGCCAACTGTCAGGAGCATTATGCCATACCATCAGGTGACGATATTGAAAACCGGAATGAAAATCAATAGATTCAGAATCAAGTTTTTCTTTGACAGCCTCAAGTAGAATCGCAGCCTCTTCTGTCGATATCTCACCGGAACAGTAATCAATCATCACTTTTTCTGTAAAAGGTTCATCATCAGATAATGTTACCAGATTACAGCGAAAAGAAACATCTTCGCTCTCAAGGTTAATACCCAGGCTGGCTGCTTCAAAAGGAGACCGGCCGGTATAATATTTTAGAGGATCATAGCCCATCAATGACAGGTTGGCTGTATCACTGCCGGGCGGAAGATCTTCAGGGATTGTCTGAACAAGACCCAGTTCCCCTTCAACAGCCAGTTGATCAAAGTTTGGGGTCTTCGCGTATTGGAGTGCTGTCTTATGACCAAATTGTTCCAGGGGATAATCAGCCATGCCATCTCCGACAATAACCAGATACTTCAAATGCTGATCACGCTCCTTTAACAGTGTTTAAGGAAATATTGTGAATTAAACGCAGGTTGTGCCCTGAAAATACCGTGTTAATAACTTTTTGTCAAGAGTGCGTAAAGCCCGCAAAAGGATTCGGAGTTAATCCGGCGAATAAAAACGACAGCTCTGAAATTACTGGAAGGTGAAGATCATAAAATACTGCAGCACAAGAGGTAATGCCGATCTGGCTACATCCGCTGAAGCCATTATCAAAGGCCTGGCCCCGGATAGCGGACTTTACGTTCCGAATGAAGCAATTATTCCATTCAAAACAACCAGACTGCCTTCCGGTGACTATCGAAATATAGCGGCCATTATTTTTAGGATCTTCCTGAGTGACTACAGCTTTGCAGAAATTGAAAACGCTGTTCTCGCTGCTTACAATATTAATAATTTTGACCATCCCCTGATCACACCCCTGTGTAAACTTTCAGGAGATCTTTTCGTTGCAGAGCTCTGGCACGGCCCAACTTATGCTTTTAAAGATATCGCTCTTCAAATATTACCTTACCTTCTTCGGACGGCAGTGCAAAAAAAAGGCGAAAAATCGGAAATTATCATATTAACCGCTACCTCCGGAGATACCGGTAAATCAGCCCTGGAAGGATTCCGTGACGTGCCCGGGACAAGAATTATTGTCTATTTCCCGGGAAATGGGGTCAGTGAAGTGCAGAAACTGCAGATGACCACGCAAGAAGGCAGCAATGTCAGCGTGACAGCAGTTAAAGGTAATTTTGACGATACCCAGTATGGCGTAAAAAAGATTTTCAACGATCAAAAGCTGGCCATCAGGCTTGCCAGTGCCGGATACCGGCTGTCTTCAGCCAATTCGATCAACTGGGGTCGGTTACTGCCGCAAATAGTCTATTACTTTGCCACCTACAATGAACTTGTCAGCAGGGGAGAAATTAAACCTGGGGAAAGGGTTAATTACGTGGTACCTACCGGCAACTTTGGCAATATCCTGGCCGGTTATTATGCCCGTCAGCTCGGCTTGCCGGTTAGAAAGTTAATCTGCGCAGCCAACCGTAATAATGTTCTCTCAGACTTTTTGAACAGCGGCCATTATAACAGCCGTCGCCCCCTTTATAGAACATCATCACCCTCAATGGATATTCTGATATCCAGCAACCTTGAACGGCTTCTTTATGAATTAAACGGGCATGATCCAGAAAGACTTTCTGCATGGATGAATGATTTAAGCGAACGCGGTGAGTACCGGGTAGACGAAAAAACCTTATCCCGGATCCAGGATCTTTTCTGGTCGGATTACGCTGATGAAATTGAAACCGGGCATGCTATTGCAGACATCTACAGGAATTACAACTACCTGATCGACACTCATACTGCTGTGGGTAAAACAGTATTCGATAAATACCTGGCCTTCGAAAGCGAAAAATGTCCGACTGTCCTCTTCTCAACGGCCAGCCCCTTTAAATTTGCAGGAAGTGTAACCAGGGCCCTGTTGGGCTGCAATCAGTATCAGGATAAAACTGAATTCGAACTTCTTGATATTCTTGCCCGGGAAACCAATACAACAATTCCCATAAATCTGGCCGGATTGAACAGAAAGCCGGTTAAACATGAGCAGGTAATCGAACCAGACAGAATGTGCGATCACCTGCTTTCCAGCATAAGTTTAAGCTGATCCCCGATTATATAGTTCCAGGAAAGCATACATAAGAACAGCTAATCCGTTAATCAAAACCAGTTATTGCTGCAACTCTGGTACCCTGTCTGGCGGTTTAATTCTTCCGAAGCCGGTAGCCAGCGCTGCACCGATCGCCAGAATATATACTGCCAGTGAAACCAGGAAACCAAGCAGTGGAATCATGCTAATCAACCCGATTAACAGTACCCCCAGGGCAATGGCAGCCAGCGGATTTGCCGGATTGGAGGAAGCAGCATTAATAACCCTGTTTCCAACCAGGTGAGCAATTCCTGTATAACCGAGGATTACAGCTACTGCCAAAAAAATAATCTCTACGAAAATCAGCGGAATACCAATAATTGTTATGGCCAGGAGGATCATCAGGGGTATGGCCATCACTGCAGCCAGTATGCCCCATCCGATGACCGGACCGGTTTTCACTGAAACGGCATATCCTGCCGCCTTTACCTGTAAAGGAAATAGGGTATAGGTCAGCGCTGCCAGGGCAAACATGATTAACATGTTTATAACACCCCTGGCTACATTACCGTAAGATCCCATGAAAGGAAACTGAAAGAAAGGCCAGTGCCTGGTTCTGCTCATGTGCGGCATGAATCTGGCATCTCTGAAAGACCGGTCAATTGCGCCTGTTACTTCTTCTATTATATTTTCCACAAAATTACCGTTTAACCCGTTAAAACGGTATCCATCACTATTTGCGTTTTCCTGCAGTTCCGAAACAGGCAACTCTTCTGTGATCTCAACTGAGCCGACTATGGCTGTTTCAGCCTTTCTTATAATGCCTTTACCGACATAGATCTTTCCGGTAACCACTGCTTCCGGACCAAGCTCAACTACCCCCTGATCAAGGATGACATCCCCCTGAACTATACCATTAATAATCACAGTTCCGCCCTTACTGTTAACATTACCGGCAACAGTGCCGTTGATTCTCAGTTCACCAAACCCGGAATCGATGTTGCCGCCAACAGTTCCTTCAACATTCGCCGCTCCCAAATCAGCAATCAGGTTTCCGCCGACTGAACCATCGACCGTTACCTCTCCCATTCGCGCCTTTACATCGCCGCCCACATTACCATTAATGATAATTTGTCCCATATTGGCTTCAACATTGCCATTAACGTCTCCGGCAATAATTACCTGGCCAATATTGCTGTATACATTACCGTTAACAACGCCAAAAATATTGAGTTCGCCCAGGTTGAGGGTAACATTGCCATTGACTGTCGTATTGCGCGGTATTTCAAGGCTTCCGGCTGCCTTGTTGATATCTTCGTTAATCACCGTATCATCACCGGCAAATACTGGCTGCAAAAAACCAACCGCCAACATTAAGACAAAGAACATTATTGTCGTGGACACCTTTTTCATTCGAACCATATTACCTATCCCTCCGTTGTCTTTAATTTATTCAGAATTATAAACTCAAGAGTTACCAGGGCTGCAGCAAATGAGACCAGCCAAGCCTGGCCAATGCTGCGGCCAAGAAAGAAGAGGTCAAGCAATGCATCAAATATAAAACCAATTTGGCGGGTTATCCCGATGGAAAGCCACCATTGCATGTAATCAGGGTTCAGGAGATAAGCGCTGACCAAAGCCATAACAAAAACAAGCACTGATACTAAGACTGAAGGAAAAGGCCTTTTTTCAAGCCTGCTGTTTAAAGCTTCGTAGAAGCAACCCGGTAGTTTTGCTTCGCTGTTCAAGCCGCCGGCAACAGCAACCAATTCTTTTAACTCCTGATAAACCTGTTGGCATAAGGGACAATTTTCCACATGATTGATCAGCTGCCTGCCGCCACTTCCCTCGTCAATGAAAGCCTGTATGGCTAGAATATCCGGACATGAAACTTCTTTCATCTTAATTGCTGCCTCCCTTCTCAAGGTAATCCCTGAGCATAACCCGACCCCTGTAGAGCCTGTTTTTAACCAGGCTTAAATTCAAATCAAGGGCTTCACATATTTCTGCATAACTTAATTCTCCAACATGTTTCAGCAGCAGCACTTCTCTGTATATTAAAGGCATTTTGAACATGGCCTGCATCAGTTCTTTTTTCCTCTCCCTGCTCAGGTAAAGATCTTCCGGTCCCGGATCCGATGATTGATAGAAATCCTCACTAAAGATTGCGGGCTGCTCCCGGTTATCCCGCAGCCAGTTGCGGCAAAGATTTCCGGCGATTTTGAAGAGCCAAGGTCCTGCCGGCTTACTGCGATCATAACTATCAAGGTGTTGATAAGCACGCAGGAAAGTCTCCTGGGTTAAATCCTGAGCCTGACAGCGTTCACCGGTATAGCGCAGGGCCAGGCGGTAGATGCGATCTCCGTATGTTTCAACCATTTCATTCAGTAAATGCTGCAACTTGGCACCACCATATTAGCTTTCCATAATAGAAATACACTTCTCCGGATTAAAAGTCTGATCAAAACCACAAAAAACCGGCCTCTTCAGCCGGTTTAAAGATTTTTGCCGGTTTTTTTTAGAGCCTAATTTCACCAGTTGCAGTGATCTCAACCCGGCTGTGCGAAAATTCAGCAGAACTGATGAACCCGGAATTGATCTCGATTTTCAGAGTGGTAAGATCAGGGCCTCCTATTTCTATACCGCCACCTGATTCAATTTGCAGGGACAAAATTTTGTTTTCAACATTTTCAGGTTGTTTAAGTTCTCCACAGGCCAGAAGAGCAAGCCCCAGGGCTACTGAACCGGTACCGCAGGAAGGTTCTATGTAATTATCCCGCAGGTAATGGGGAAAGATTACCCTGAGGTCTCCGCTGTGAACCGGGTTCCAATCATAAATTGCAACATTAGGCTCTACTTCACCGGTTTCGGTCATGAATTGATCCTGTATATCAAGAATTAACTTACGTGTTTGGATATCCCAGCCAATCAAATCAACCCCGGGATAAAATTCTTTCAAACGATCGGCATTGATAACCAAAAATTTTCCCACTCGCATTACACCAAGGCCCTGACAGATTAATGGACCAACACCACGCTCGTAACACTCTTTTACAAAATATTCCATACCGGTCATAATCTTTAACGCCTTGCAATCCAGGGTTTCTATGCTCAGCAAGGTCGGCCCACAACCGGTATGAAGCAGTACTTCCACCAGCGGTGCCTCCCGATTGATTCCGAAAAACAATCCCAGTTCCGTTTCAATTAACGCTGCTCCCAAAACCTGCGTAAAACCCCCGCAAGCGCTGATAAAACAGGGCAATGTCGGCTCAACAATTTTAACTTCAATCTCTCCCGCTATGCCCGTCGGATATAAAATACCCGTTTCATGAGCGTATAGATATTCGGGACCCATTATTTTCTTTGATATTTCAAGTTCCTGTCCCACCGGGATCTGATCACCGCGCAGCAAAACGATCAAATTTCCACCCATGTGGCCGCGTATGTAATCCAGTTTCATAGCAATCTCCGTTACAGGAGTGTAACTCACTCCTTCAGGTGAAAAAGATTTCAGTAACAATGCCCCATTTTACGTACTTCATTCATTCGCGTTTCAAGGCAGGGACAAACATTTTCAGGGATATTCTCAAACCGGCAGGGGCAGTAAAAATCACCGTACAGCTTCTCTTTGTCGATCAGTCCCTCGATAACCAGCTCTTTATCTTCGTTAAAAGTATAGCCCCGCAAGCGGGCAAAGTTCTCCGATCTAGTGCGGATTTCTGTTTCAGGGTCCTGGATCAGCCGACCGGCTTTTGCTTCCGGCTCTACTGCTATTATTTCAAGCTCGGCGCCGCAAACTGTGCAAATTACTGTCTGCCCTGGTTCCAATTTGTCTTTGTAAAGAAAGGAGACCCTACATACCTCGCAATATAACTTATGCTTCACTTTTTAACGCCCCTTCAATCTCTTCCTCTTTAAAGCCCTGGATAACCTGATCATTAATTACAGTAACCGGAAATGCGCGCTTGCCGGTTAACTTTTCTACTTCTTCCAAAGCTGTTTTCTGCTCTTCTCCCTGGGCCAAATCGACATCAATAGCATCATACTGGACATTTTTTTCATCAAGGAATCTTTTAACTTTTTTACACCAGGGACATGTGCTCAAAGAATATACTTTAACCATCCCAAAACACCTCATTTTCAATTTTTATAAACACAGGGCAATTACAGATTTTCATGGTTTTGACCTAAACCAATGCAGTATTGGCAAAAAGCATATGCTTGATTTAATATACCATAATAACAATAAACCTCCAAACCTGATTACTAATCAGAGTTTTTCGTTTCCTATTATAGTATAATAAATAGAAAGGGACTGATAATGTTAAAAGGGCCTGCAGAGGGGGTCAGTTGCGGTATGAAAATCGCAATAATTTATAATCGCGACAGCCAGGCGGTTATAAACCTTTTTGGCACCCCTAATCGGGAAGTTTATGGTCTGCAAACGATCAATCTGATCAAAGAAGCCCTGCTTATAAAAGGTCACCAGGTCAGAGACTTCGAAGGCGATAAGAATATTGTTTATGCCCTTGAAGACTTCATGCCTGCTGTTGTATCCGGTGAAAGACCCGGACTGGTTCTTAATTTAAGTTATGGAATCCAGGGTCGGGCTCGTTATACCCATATACCTGCCATTCTTGAGATGCTTGGAATTCCCTATGTCGGTTCCGGACCTGAAACCCATGCTGTAGCCCTTGATAAAGTGCTTACAAAGATCGTTCTGCTCCAAAAAGGGTTGCCTACACCACGGTTCACAGTCATTGAATCGCCAGATTTTTCTTTTCCATTAAGCGAAGATCTCTTTTTTCCCCTGATAATTAAACCAAAAAATGAAGCAGTATCTTTCGGGTTAAGAATCGTTAACAACGAGGAAGAACTGCGGGAAGGAGTTCAGGCAGTTTATGATAATTACAGAAGTCCTTCATTAATCGAAGAATATATCGAGGGACGTGAAATTAACATCGGCCTATTGGGCAATAATCCTGTGCAAGCTCTTCCGGCAGTAGAATTAATTTTTCAGGAAGGCTCGCCAATTTACACATATGAAGACAAAATGAATTTAAGCGCTAAGCGGGTTGAGAAAATATGTCCGGCTGATCTTCAGCCTGAGCAAACCAGCCTTTTACAGTCTCTGGCCAGGGACGCCTTTAATAGCCTGGGCTGTTTTGACAGCGCCAGGGTGGATTTTCGACTTGACAGGGCCGGAAACCCATACATTTTAGAAGTTAACTCTATGGCCAGCTTAAACCCTGAAGGATCATATGCATACGCTGCTGCCCAAATCGGCCTTGACTATCCTGAACTGGTTAACAAGTTGATCGAAGTTGCCTGCCAACGTTATTTTGGTCCATTTCCTTTTGAAGAATCCATTGCAGGGCTTCCAGATAACAAACAATACTTTGCCTTCACCCATCTGACTCAGAATCGGGATCATCTCGAAGATGATCTTAAAAACTGGACAAACCTAACCAGTCGAACCAATGATCCTGTCGGTTTGGGTGCCGCCATTAATTATTTTAAGGAACAGATGACTACCCTCAACATGACAGAAGTTGAAACTTACACCAGCCCTCATTTTACCAGAATATGGCAAACAGGAGCAGGGCTTTCAGGGGGTACATTGCTGGTATGTCCCATTGATATTCCCCGGGAAAGTGTTGGCGATTATCCAGTTCCTTTCCGCCGCGATCCAGAGCGCTTTTACGGGGAAGGTGTAGCTTCGAGCCGCGCCGGGTTAGTCTGCCTTATTCATGCCTTAAAAACATTACATTTTTGTAATTCTTTACACAGTATACCTCTAGGTGTTTTTATATATGCCGATAAAGGTAAAGGGATGTGTTACAGCAGTCAAACCCTGCATGGATTCTCCCAAAAAATGGGGCGAGTGCTGGTTATTCATCCCGGCTTTAAGGGTGGGAAAATAATCGATCAGCGCCGTGGTTCGAGAAAGTACAGTATCCTGGTGGAAGGAGAATTTCAGCGTATCGGTGCCACAACCGGTGCAGGCGATATCATGAACTGGTTTCTTAAACAGGCTGGTCAGCTTCTAACTTTGAACCGGCCGGAAGAAAGATTAACCATAGCCATACAGCAGGTTCAGTCTCAGCATTACAGTATACTGCTACCTCATCATATTCAGGCTACGGTTTATATTACCTTTTTGGATACTTATCTTGCTGATGAAGCTGAAGCCGAGATATTCAGGCTTTTTAAACCTTCGGCCAGGGAAGGATCGATGGTACGTTGTAAAGCGGAAAAGCTGGAAGGAAGACCTCCTTTGAAACGTTCAAAAAATAACAATATCCTGATAGAACAGCTGAGAGAGATCAGCAACCGCTGGCAAATACCTTTTGGCGTAGAAGCCAGCCTTTACCCTTCGGCAGCAGGTGTCGTAGCAGATGATATACCGGTAATCTGCGGCCTGGGCCCGGCATGTGAAAACCTATATACTCCACATGAATCGGTAAACCGCGGTGAACTTCTGCAAAGAACACTGCTGTTAACTTTATTCCTGCTGGAAGCAACTTGACCCTGTCATCAAAAACCTTTTTATCCGTGCATTAAGGCCTGTCCAGTTTAATAGCCCCCCGGGAACATAGCTCCTGACAGCAATAGCAGCGAATACAGTTGTAAAGATCAATAACAGGAACACCATTTAATATTTTTATTACCTGAGCCGGGCAATTCTCATAACATACACCACAACTGTTACACAAATGATTGTCAACACAGGGATATGGCCGGCGGGCATAAAGCATGTTTCTAAACCAGGCCAGAGGAAAGTTCGCTATCAGGCGGCTTACTTTTCCGGATCCGGCCGGTCCTTTGTCAAAATCACTTACCCGGCAATCTTCTAACTGCATACCTGTAATATTAATATCAGCCAGATCTGATCCCGGCAGGTTAAGCATACGAGCTGCCGCAACTGTGGGGACCTGTTCAGGAAGAAAATCGGCAATCTCTGCTGCAACACTATCCAATGCTACGGCATTCGGCGAGCCCATCAGCAAACCTACCTGACGCGGTTTACCCCGGCGAGGCCCTGTTCCTTCCATAGCAATTACAGCATCGACAATCGAAAAGGCCGGTTTAACAGCCATACAGACATCAAGTAAAAGGCGCGAAAAATCAAGAGGAAGGGGGTGTTCCAGGTGGAAGCGCCTTTTATAGTTACCGGATACACAGCCATAGGTGTTTTTTACAGCTGCTGTTAATCCGGTTAAAGCATGGGTTTTTAGTTTGGCAACGTTGATCATCAGATCTGCCTGATCGATCTCGGCCGTCAGTGGGATAGTTCTAACTTTAAATCCATTTGCTTCTACTATTTTTGTTGTTTTGAAAAGGAGCATTTCTGCCCCGGTTTCCTCTATTACTTGCTGCAGGCCACCAACGCGATGTGCTTCTTCCTGCTCATCGACCCCCGGGCTGTCACCGATTAAAACCTTTCCACCCGCTTCCTGGATCATTTCAGTCAGGACTTTAATCACCAGGGGATGAGTGGTTACAGCATCTGCAGGCGGTGCGGCTGCAAGAAGATTGGGTTTAAGAAGAACCTTCTGCCCCTGTTTAACAAAAGCACCGATACCATTAAAAGGTTTTAGCAGTTGCTGCAAAGCCTTACGCACAGTCTGAGGATGATAACGTTTACATTCAGCAAGGGATACGGTAAGAAGCTGCAACTCCGGTGGCTCCATTCATTCACTCCATTTAACAGGCTGAATCTGTGATCTTTTTATTTAAACTTTTAGCAAAGTTAAACTCGGGCTATGGCATGTTTTTGTCAACATAGACAGCCAGTTTACCCAGGAAATTAACGTAACTGCCAAGTTCATTGTCATACCAGCCAAATATTTTAGCATGAGTAACCGGAATACTGATATCACATTCGGCGCTAACCCCGCAATCGCGCAGGGTATCGGCATCAACCATAATAAAGCCTGTTCTTGTATGGGTTTCAATTCCTTCGATAACTATAGCTGCCGGAAATCCGATCAGATCTGAAGATACATTCTGTTTATCACTGTAAACGATCATTCCTTTATGGGCACCGGCAGCAGCTTTCCTGTAGATGTTATTGATGAGGTCCCTGTTTAATTGCGGTTCCCCTGTACTGCTTAACTGCGTCTTGAAGGTTACATTAAGCATTATTAAAGAAGATGTGCTGGTAGGAATACGCACCGAATCAGCCATGAAACCGATGCTTCTGATTTCCGGCATAATTTCCTCCAGTGCCCCGGCAGCACCGGTAGTCGTAAGAATAATATTGTTGAAAACCGAACGTGTTTTACGCAGGTCTGCAGCACCGATCCCCGGGACTGCATCAAGAATATTCTGGTTGTTGGTAGCGGCATGAACAGTAGACATAGATGCTGTAACAATCCCTGCTGTTTCCCTGGTTTCCATAAGCGGCTTAATCATGTGAGCCAAACCAGTAGTAGTACAGCTGGCGGCTGAAATAATATGATGCTCTGATGGATCATATCTACTGTGATTGATGCCATAAACAAAAATACCACAGTCATTTGGCAGCTTCTGTGCACTATCTTTTATTTTAAATGGAGCGCTTACAATAACTTTTTCAGCTCCTGCTTCCAGGTGACCGCGTACACTGCCTCCGGCCCGATCCGATGATGCTGTCGGATCAACGAATACACCGGTAGATTCGACAACAAGCTGAACCCCTTCCCGGGCCCAATTAATATCTCTTGGATTCCGTGCAGTTGACAGAACTTTAATCGGAGTGCCGTTAATCATAAAGCTGTCTTTTTCTTCCCGGTCTATTTCAATGTGACAACTTTTACCGGAATAACCATATAAAAACCGATCAAGAGAACCGTAGGTGGAATCCTTGATTAAATAATCTATGATGTCTTCCAGCTTTTTTCCAACCTGGCGGCCGGTATTAATTTTATAGCTGTCAAAGTGGCCAATGTTAAGATGGCTCCACAAGTTAAGCTTGCCAATGCGACCGACCCCGTTTAGACCCAGGATTTTTCTGCTTTGCAGGTGGCTAATCATCTGAAATCCTCCCTTGCTATAGATATTCGACCGGATAAACACCGGAATATATACTGCCCAACATGCCGTCGATTGAAAGCGGATCACCTGTGCGGATAATATAACCGTTAATTTCACACTGTTTTTTCAGATCATTTACGACCAAATCCCTGCAGTTAACTACACAGACTTTTCCCAGTTTTTCAGCAGCCACAGCAGCATGAGAAGTAACTCCTCCCCGGCTGGTAATCAACCCGTCACAAAGAAAAATCATCTGGATATCATCGGGAACTGTATCAGGCCGAATCAGAATCTGCTTTGATTGAGGGTTTTTTTGCCTGTTATTTGTCAGATCTTCCATGTCAAAGCTGACAATACCGCTCAGACAGCCTCCCCCTACTCCAATGCCCCTGCCGATTAGTTTCATTTCTTCAGATGACACGCAAAAGATTGCCTTTTTTTCCTGTTGAACGATGTTTTGCTCCCTGATCTGCAATATATAGAGATCACTGGGATTCTCAGACTCAAAAGTAAACTCAATCTCCTGGTTATTAAAACCATGCTTTTCAATCAGTTCATAAGCTATTTCGCGCAACCGCTGATATATATCCGGAAAAGCTATTTCAAGTGAGATGGTGCTGTTTTTATAATCGTCGACACGTTGACTTTCAGATATAGGCAAGGGATAAACAAGTCCGGCAACGATATCCTCGCCCTGGCTGCAAAGAGTGAAATCGCCATAAAGGTTTATTCCCGGTTTTTTCAGCTTCGGGTTGTGGGTAAAAACAACCCCGGACCCGGAGCGTTTGGAGCGGTTGCCCATTACCATCTTCTGGACCAGCACAGCGGTACCCCATTCATCGGCAATCTGTAAATGTTTACGATAAGCAGTGGCGCGCTGTGCAGACCATGAATCAATAATGTTATTGATAGCCTGTTTAAGCTGATCAAAAGGATCCTCTGCAATAAAAACACCATTGTTATTTAATGTCTTTTTATACTCAAGGGCCAGTTCCTTCATCTGATCTGCAGTAAAATTAGATTTTAAATCCACACCATACCTTGCCTTGGTCCGGGTCATCACCTCGTCAAAAAGGTCCCGGTCGACACCGTGAGACATACCCCAACTCTGAATAAAACGGCGGTAGGAATCCCAGCCCATCCAGGCTGTTTCCGGATTTTTACCCAGAGCTACAGCAATTTCACCTGTTATTCCCACATTAAGAAAGGTATTCATCGCTCCGGGCATAGTGACAGCAGTACCGGAACGCACTGACAGCAGTAACGGTTTCGTTTTGCTTCCCAGTTTAAGCCTTGTGGTTTTCTCCAGAGCACTGAGGTGTTTTATGATTGTTTTGTCGAGTTCTAAGCTCATATAAGGGTGTTCAAAGATCGTCTCTTTATGACGGTAAACTTCAGTTGTGAGTACAAAACCTGGCGGTATGGGTAACCCGTAAGCAATTAGTTTTTTCAGGTAATAGGCTTTAGCTCCAAGAAAAACCTGGTTATCCATTTTTAGTGTTTCAAGGTTCAAAGGACTGACAGCGAGATCAGTGTTATAGGTCATCATATTATGAATATGCGCTACAGTATAATTATCAAGCATGTTATTAATCATATTCAGTGAGTTGGCAATAAATTGATCCAGCTCCTGGACGAGAAAGGCTGAAGACAGAATGTGCCGGTAAAAAACTTCCGACTCTTTTGCTATTGTTTCCCTGGAGTTGTCAAACACCTGTGGAATTACAATGTTGATCATCTCATCATAAACCCGTATAAAATACTCACTGATCAATTCCTTGATGTGCTGAGCCAAAAAACTAAAAATATTTTTATACTGGCTAAGGGTCACACTGGTCGACGTAAGGCTGTAACGAAACATTTCAAGGGTTGAATTAAAGCTTTGATTAATCATGCCGTCGAGTTCAAGCCCTCTTTTAAAAAGGACCAGTGTTTCATAAATGCTATTCAGGGTTTTTGCAGAAATATACTCCAACTTGATTTCATCAAGTATCTTTTCAATCAACCGTGAAGCAATCTTTTCCAACCTGTAGAGCAGACCAAGGGCTTCAAATTTCGGTTCTTTATATTGTCCGTACATAGAAGGAATCCCGGCAGCTATATGCCTCTTGTAATATATGGTTTCGATCGCTTCTGTTTCAACCCTGTTTAAAATTACTTCTTTAAGGACATCCATAAAAGTGAAGATCTGTTCGAGCGCTTCCCGATAACAATTGTTATTCAATAATTCTTCAAGATATTCTATTTCTTTGTTCGAAAAAAAACGGCTGCGTAATAATACTGCTGTTACATCCCTGCTTTCAAAAGAATATTTTTCTAAAAGTAGCCTGTAAAGCTGGATCAGATAATACAAACGCTTTTTGTCTCTTTCATTGCCTGTATTCAGTGAATCGAAAAATGATGCAATTTCTTCTTCAGGAAGCTGGAGCAGCCCGTTATGATCAACCTTAAAATGCTTGCAGACAGCAAACATCAGGCCGTTTACCCCGGTAAAAATTTCACTTTTAACATCAAGCGATTCAAAAACATCAGCCGGCAGAATATCCTTAAGAGGCGCCGGTTCACCACTGTTCCAGTATGCAGCGACTTTATTTACAAGAACGATATGGGTATTGTTACTCTCAGAATGGACCTGTTTGCGGACAAAATGAATTAATCGATCCTTTCGTCCACTCAACTCATCAATAATCGTACTGACATCACGCAGCTTGCCTTCAGCTCCAATTTCATTAAAAAAAACTGGGAAAATTTGAGCCAGCTGCTTCACCTGCTTATAAACCGGCTCTATATCGGCATTTAAAAGCCTGGTGACATCACGCTGAAACAGATCCGTATCAGCAATAAAAATACCTCCCAGTCTCAAGTTTACGACCAGGGCAGATAAAAGTTTTTTAAATTTATAGGGCGATGTTTCAATTAAATTCAGCCAGATGCGGATGTTTTTAATATGGTTGGTATTTACTCTTATGCTCCAGTCGCTGGTGACTTCAACCTTACCGGGATATACAAATCCAAATTCTATCAGTTTTTGGGTGTAGTGTGCGGTTGCTTTTTGATCGTCGCTGCCAACGATCTCTTTTCCCAGGGTAAAAAGGCAATCTAAAACAGTATCTGTTTGCTGATCTTTCAATTCACCAAATAAGGCGAAGAGCATATCTGTAAAATGATAAACCTCATCACTGTTCAGCTCTTTCAAAGCAGTTTTGATCAGTCTGTTTAGATCATAAAGCATGTGCTTTTTCATCTGAACCATACCCGGAATATGCAGGGCAAAAACAATATAATAAGTTTTTTCAATGGAAGATTCGAGTTCTTCACTGAAATGGCGAAAGTGGCTGGCGATATCGTTGAAAAAAAGATTTGATTGTATCTCCTCCCAGGTCTCGGATTCTTCGATGCGTTTTTTGAGGTCAGCAAAAAATTCCTGACCAATCATTTTTATTTTCTGCCGATCAAGAGAATAAAACAGCTCGGATTTACTTTCAAACCAGGCTTCAGCATTAGTTATTTCCTGCCAGTATGCACAACTGATGAGGAGAATTCTCCTGGTCAAAGAACAGACTTTCCGGTTATACTCCGGTACGGCAGCGGCCTTGCCCAGGTATTTTTTAAAATAACCGGAAACACGCAGATAGATATTTTCGAAAGCCGTTATTCCGCTTTCAATCAGCTGGAAACAGTGTTCGATAACAGAGTGAGGATATTTTTCTTCACTGATTAACCGATCAATTAATTTAAAAAGAACTTTGACAAGCTGTTCCCGATCTTTTTCATCAAGATCCCGCTGCAGCAACTCCTCATAAAAGGAAACCAGAAAAAGCAATGCCTCTTCTGATTCCGGAAGTGAACTATACAGCCATAAATCATTTAGGCTGATCGTATGCAGGGTTTCGATCATAAAACTATAATTAGGATGGGGGTGATTGTATTCAATAAACAGCTCTTCTGTTCTTTTATTAATACCCCAGTAGGCAGAAGAGAGCGAAACAAACCAACGCTGTTTTTCAGGAAGTTCTCGCAGATCATGTTTAGTTTTAGCCAGGTTTATTTCTAACGCCCTTGATTGAAAACCGGCTTCCATCCGCTCACCCCGGGTGAATAACTGTTATGGCAAAATTATACCACTATTTTCTAAAAACGGCACATTTCCCATTTAGATCGAGGATGCTTGTGCCACAGCTTAAGTTCAGATATGATAATAAAATAATCTTTGGATTGCATCAGGTAAAGGAGCCTTTTTTTGAACTGGAACGGATTAAGTCTGATCGAAGCATCAGGGGTTGTCCTGTCAATTTTTATAATAATCTTTTTGATCCGCAGGGGCTGGAAAATGTACTGGGTCCTGCTTCTGGCTACCATGATTTTGTTCATAACCAATAGCAACAGTTTCACAGACAATCTATCCTTGCTTTACAATTCCCTGATCAGCCCTACCGCTTTCTATCTTGTTTCTATGGTCATCGCTATCACCCTGCTTGGCAATCTGCATCAAAAAATAGGTGCAATGGAACAGCTCGTTGATCATCTGCGTTATCTGATCCGCGATCCACGAGCCTTGTTGATGCTTTTTCCTGCGGTAATATCGATTTTTTCAACAGTGCCAGGCGGGGCAATTATCTCGGCGCCAATGGTCGAAGAAACAGGTCGGGAAATCAAAATGCCTCCCGTTGACCTTGCCATGTCCAACATGGTTTACCGCCACCTTGTAGTTCTGATTACCCCCTTTAACTCAAGCATAATCCTGGCCTCAGGAATAACTGGAATCAGCATAGCGCGTTATTTAAGTTTTACCGTACCGGTAATCGCCATTGTATTTGTTATCGCCACTATTATTTTATTGGTCCGTTATCCCGGAGTAAAAAAAACGATTCACATGAAAACCAAAGCTAATAATATACAGAATGCCCTTTTCGGAATAATGGTTTCATCCTCGCCTTATATACTGGCTATAGTGCTGGGATTAGCCTTTGGAGTCTATTTCCCCCTGGCCTTGCTGGCAGGTATTGGATTGGCCTTGCTGATCAACCTGCCCCATAAGCTGAGCGGACCTGCCCTCTTGAACCGCTTTAAAATACTTGCCGGAGGTTTCAACTGGTCAATGGCACTTTCAACTCTGGCAATAGTTTTCTATAAAGACTTCATGCTGGAAGCAAATTCTTTTCAGCAAGTCGTCCATTATTTGGTCGATCATGGGCTGCCGCTATTTATCTTAATTATTGTTCTCCCTTTTATAACAGGTTTCATAACCGGTAACAATACTGCATCGCTTGGCATCTCCCTGCCTGTACTGATTCCCTTTATCGGGCCGGATATGTTCTCACTGCGTTATTTTGGCCTGGTTTACTTAAGTTCCTATGCCGGGTACTTCGGTTCGCCAATCCATCTCTGTACTTATCTCACCAATGAATATTTTAAAACATCTATGTATATGCTGGTTAAAAGAATTAATATATACGGGGCAATCATGTTGGCGGTAGGTCTGGTATTAGCCCTATTTTATTAAGGCAGCCGCCTCGCGGTCGATCAGCATAATTACATTGCTGTGAAGTTGGAGCAAAGATGCGGGTAAACCAGTGGTAATTATTCCGCTGACTGCCTCCTTAATAGCCATGGCTTTACTGTTTCCGGCCGCAAGCAGCAATATTTTTCTTGCATGCAGAATTGAACCCATACCCATGGTAATCGCCTGCCGCGGTACTTCATCAGCTGATCTGAAAAAACGGCTGTTAGCCTTAATCGTCTCTTCAGTAAGATCGACAAGATGGGTCTTCACATTTAACACCTTACCCGGCTCATTAAAACCGATATGCCCGTTACCGCCAATGCCTAAAATTTGCAGGTCAATACCCCCTGCTTCTATTATAGCCTGATCGTAATCATTGCAAAAACTGCTTATATCCTGAATATTTGATCTGGGAATGTGGATGTTATAATCCCTTATATTGATGTGATTAAACAAATGCCGGTACATGTAATAATGGTAGCTCTGTGGATGATCCGGGGGTAAACTAAAATATTCATCCAGGTTAAAGGTAATAACACTACTAAAGTCAACCATTTTTTCCTGGTACATTTTAACGAG
>Ga0114946_10001134_pt1 | contig 18210 bp, 15 predicted proteins | sample WalLakDeSediment_FD_88676 | JGI IMG/M metagenome (GOLD analysis project Ga0114946, IMG submission 88676) | Lake sediment microbial communities from Walker lake, Nevada to study Microbial Dark Matter (Phase II) - Walker Lake 11/02/13 Deep Sediment | ecosystem: Environmental > Aquatic >...
ATAATCGTGTTTTTACCGCAAGCATTAACCACATGCCGCGCCGCAATCAATTGGCCACAACCCGGACAAGCCGTATGACCAGGATTTAGCAAGTGTTCAAATGGATTAGAATATTTTGGCATAGTTTATTATCTTATACCCTGCTTTAGCAGGTCAATATCTGTTTTGATTTTTAATAACCAATTTTTAATCTAAAATCGATTTTAAATGATTAAATGAATAATTGAATTTTATAATTTAGACATTGAATTATTGAATTAAAATTTATAATTTCAAATTTAAAATTAAGTTTGCTATTTACCCATAAATACAGTTTCCTTACCCTTGTCTTTCGCAGAATCAATAATATCCCTAATTATCTTTTTTGTAATATCTCTGCCGCCCAAACCAACAATAAAACTTTTTATCGGCGCTTTAATTTTGCCGAAACAAGCGCGTTTAATATCTGACGCTAAAACGCCTTCGCTTCCAATAGAAATTGACTTATCAATCACGCCAACACACTTTGCCTTACTCAAAATTCTAGCAATCCCATTATCAGGAAAAGGCCGGAAGGAAATTATTTTAAGCAATCCAATTTTTTTACCTTTAGCGCGCAATTCATCGATCGTTTCTTTAATTGTACCGCAAACAGAGCCCATGGCTACTAAAATTATTTCCGCGTCCTTTGTTTTATATTCTTCAATCAAACCATTGCCCCTGCCTCGGCCGAAAACTTTTTTAAATTCTAAATTTTGCTTAACAATCTCTTTACTAGCCGCGGCAACATCATTAAAAAGTTCCTGCCGGATTTCCATATACCTATCAGGCGCTGCAAAAGTTCCTAGGGAACGGGGATTTTTTGTATCCAAAATAGAATCTTTGGGCGGGACATAATCAGGCAAAAATTTTTTAATCAAACTTGTTTCCGGAATTTCCACGGCTTCAAAAGTATGGGTCAAAACAAAGCCGTCCATATTAACCATCACCGGCAACATTAAACTTTCAGCCAGTTTATAAGCTAAGATATGCAAATCAACTGTTTCCTGATTTGTTTCCGCATAAAGCTGGAGCCAGCCTGCGTCGCGGATGGTTAATGAATCTTGCTGATCATTCCAAATATTTATCGGGGCAGAAACTGCGCGATTAGTGCAGGTAATCACTACCGGCAAACGCATACCGGCAATATTAAATAAAACTTCTGTCATTAATAATAAACCTTGGGCATTAGTAGCAGTATAAGTTCTAACTCCAGTAGAGCTGGCGCCCAAAACAATAGATGCTGCCGCAAATTCTGATTCCGCATTAATAAATTCAAAATCGGCCAAGCCATCGCTTTTCATTTTAGACAAGTCTTCAACAATATGCGTCTGCGGTGTAATCGGATAAGCAGCCACAACAGCCGGCTTTAAATTTTTTACAATTTCCGCGACAGCATGCGAGCCTTCTAAAATTTGTTTTTTATTTTGTTGCAGTCTTGACATTTTATAAAAATTATGATAAATTTATATATTCGAGAATTTAAAATTTTTTAACGAAAGGAGCGAAGACATGCCCAATGAACATGGTCAGATTACACCAGCAGATTTTAAGGCGCCCAAAGACAAATATCGCATTACCAGGGAAGACATGAATGATGGAGAACTCCACATCGTGGCGGACATCTATCATTACGATTGCGCCCTCCTCATCGCAGAATGGCTGCGAGCAAAGGATCAAGAATCGGTTTTCTTTCTCTGGGACGACAAGGGTCAGGAAATCATTTTCTGATACAATTCCTATTAGTCCGGCGAAATCATGAATAGTCGGACTTTTTTATTTAAAAATTAATAGGATCGTGATTCTCGGGCGAAAACGCCCGTCTTGATTTTTTTATTTACCGCCTCCTTTAGGAGGCGATCGACGGCTAAAGCCGTCGGTAAGTCCGGATGCAAGGGGCGTTTTCGCCCTGCAACAGCAACCTTATACAACCTCATAAAACTTAATACAACTTCACATAACCTTATTTATAATCACTCACCATCTTAATGGCATTCACCGGACACTCTTTGGCGCACAAACCGCAGCCTTTGCAATAATCCAGATCGCGATCATAAAAAATCCGGCCTTTGGAATTTTTCTGGCCTGTGGCAAAGCAAACCCCTTCGGGACAAACCTTATTGCACATGTCGCAGCCAATACAAACTTCGTGATCAACTACGGGTTTATAGGTACGCCAGCCACCGGTTTTATTTTCAGTCGTTGTTCCAGGCGTTGCGGTTATTGTATTTTTAAATTTTTTCATACTAAAACTTTACAGCGTTATAAGCCGCTTCCAATGCCTTAATATTTTTATCAATAATTTCCTTGTCGTATTTCTCTCCTAAATTTTCCCTGATTGCCTTTTTAGCCGAATCCAACTTAATCAGGCGGGAAATTTTTACAAAAGAACCCAACATGGCAGTATTAATAATCGGTTTGCCAATTATTTTCAAAGCTATTTCCAAAACTGGAACGCAATAAACTTTGCCACTATAGCCTGGGCAGACTTCCGTCGGCAATTTATTAGAATTAATAATAACCGCTGCGTTTTTCTTTGCTCCGTCTAAAACATTAGCAACTTTAACCAAACTCGGATCCTGAATTATTATGTAATCAGGCTCATAAATTTGTTCTCTTGAACGTATAAAATCCTTATCAATTTTTACAAAAGCAACAACCGGCGCTCCTTTTCTCTCCACGCCAAAAAAAGGAAAAGCCTGTGTTTGTTTTCCATCATAAAAAGCTGCCATAGCAATCAGTTCAGCTAATGTTACATTGCCCTGGCCGCCTCGGCCATGAATGCGGATTTTTTCCATTTTAAACTAATTTTTATTTGATTAATTCTATCTTCCTTATTTCATCCTTTCTATAATTGTTTTAAAAGTTTCATATGGTATTACTCCCGGGACTTTATTGCCATTGATAAAAAAAGTAGGGGTTCCGGTTACTCCCAGCCTGGCTCCATCCTGCATATCATTATAAATTTCTGTCCGATATTTTTCGTTGTCCAAACAGTTGTTAAACTGCTCCAGATCTAAACCCAGTTGGGAAGCTATAAACTTAAGATTTGCCAAAGACAAATCATTTTGATTTTCAAAAAGCCTGTCATGGTAGGACCAAAACTGGCCTTGTTCAAAAGCGCAATTTGCTGCCAAAGCAGCTTTCAGTGAATCAGGATGACTTGCCAAATTAGGGAAATCACGATAAATAAACTTAATTTGATCTTCATATTCCTGTCTAAGAGATTTTACAACAGAATAAGCCTGATATGAATAAGAGCATTGGAAATCTGAAAATTGAACGATTACTAATTCAGCCTCATCAATGCCCCAAGCTGGATCGTCTTTGGTCTCAACTACGTCCCGAATATTAACCTGCGGATTTAAAGTTTGAGTAAAATTAAAATTTTGGCTTTGCAAGCGGGATTGGCTTTGCAACTCAATTAAAAAAACCACTTGATAAATAAATACTGCAAGATAAATCAATAAAATCGCCACGATAATTAAAAAAATTATACCCCACCAGCGCTGATGCCATTTTGCTTTTAAATTCTGCTGATTTTCCCGGTTTGGCATTGTCTTTTTTAAAATTAAAGTTTATAATTCTATTATAGCACATCCCTCAACACTTTTTAATATAAATACATATAAAAACCCATCGGGTTGACAATTTTGGCTGCATTTGTTAACCTGGATAAATAACTAAGGTTTAAATCTACATGTTATGACACTAAACATTATCCAAATCATTATCGCTATCATATTAATTGCAGTGATTTTAATCCAGCATAAAGGCAGCGGCTTAGGCGCTGTTTTTGGCGGCGAAGGCAATATCTATAGGACAAAAAGAGGCCTGGAAAAAACATTGCATATCGCAACCATTGTCCTGGCAATCGGTTTTTTATCTATAGCCCTCTTAAATGTCCTTTATTAAGCATAAAACTTAATTTACTCAGATAATTTTGTTAATTTTTTAAATCGTGGCTTCTAAAATTAAATTTTTTTCAGATTTATGGCAAAATTTTAAAAATTTTGTTGTTTTCCAATTTGCCAAAATTAAAAAAAGCCTAAAAATAGAAAAGCAGAAAAAATTAGATAAAAAAATAGTTGGTTTATTAAACAAAAAAAAATTGCCCAATTGGCAACAATTCAAACAGCTCTCTAAAGTTTTAACGCCAAAAGAGACCTTATTGATAAAAATCCTTTTCGGCTTGATTATCGCCGTTTTTATTTTTTTGCTTTATGCTAATTATTTTCAGAAATTAACCACTCTGCCCAAAAATGGCGGGGAATTTTCTGAAGTTTTAATTGGCTCACCCTTATATATTAATCCCATTCTAGCCCACACAGACGCTGATCAAGATATTTCCGCTTTGATTTTTTCTGGGCTTTTAAAATACAACCGGGATTTAGAGCTGGTGCCTGATTTAGCGGAAAAATACGAAATTTCCGAGGACCAAAAAACATACACTTTTCATCTAAAACAAGGGGTTAAATGGCACGACGGTGAAAAATTGACGGCCAGCGATATTGTTTTTACTGTTTTAAGCATTAAAGATCCGGATTTCAAAAGCCCTTTATCCAGAAGTTTTGAAGGCGTTAACATAGAAAAAATTGACGATTATACGGTTAAATTTACTTTATTAGAGCCTTATGCCGCTTTTTTAAATATCATGACTTTTGGCATTATTCCCCAGCACCTTTGGTATGACATTCCGCCTTCAAGCGCCAAACTAGCTATTTATAATCAAAAACCCATTGGCAGCGGTCCTTATAAATCCAGGTCTTTGATAAAAGACAAACAAGGGAATATAAAAGCTTATACTTTGGAAAAAAATAAAAATTATTATGGCCAGGAACCTTATATTAATAAAATAATTTTTAAATTTTATCCTGATTATGAAACAGCGATTAATGCCTTTATTAACAAGGAAGTTCAGAATTTAAATTTTTTGCCAAAAGAATACCTTGATAAATTCGCTAACAAAAGAGAATTAAACTTATATAATCTTACAATTTCCCAATATACAGCGATTTTTTTCAACCAAAAAAATAATGAGATTTTAAAAAATAAAAACATTAGAGAAGCTCTGGCCTATGCGATTGACAAAAACAAAATAATCGAAGATGTACTTAAAAACCAGGGGCAAAGTATTGACGGGCCGATTCCTCAAGGATTTTTAGGCTATAATCCTGATATAAAAAAATACGGATACGACCCGCAAAAAGCCGTAGAGCTACTAGTTAATGACGGCTGGACATTGCGTGACGAGATTTTTTATAAAAAAGATGAAGAGCTGAAAATAATACTGACTACTGTTGAACAGACTACAAATATAAAAGTGGCAAATTTAATAAAAGAATTTTGGGACAATATCGGCGTAAATACAGAATTGCAAATTATTTCGAGAAATGAAATAGAAAAAGAAATAATTAACCCCCGAAATTATCAAATTTTGCTTTATGGTCAAATCATAGGCTATGACCCGGACTTGTTTCCATTTTGGCATTCTTCGCAAACAAGCCATCCTGGCGTCAACCTGGCCGGCTACATCAACCGCCGAGCAGACCAACTATTGGAAGAAGCCAGATTAACAAACGATCCTGATATAAGAGACGAAAAATATCGCGAATTTCAAAATTTGTTAATTGAAGATCTGCCAACTATTTTTCTTTTTAACCCTACTTATACTTATCCTGCCAATAAAATCATAAAAGGCATTGAAATCCAAAAAATAGCCAAGCCTTTTGACCGTTTTATCGGCATTGAAAACTGGCACATAAAAACTAAAAAACGCTTTATTAAATAAAGAACTCTTTAAAAAATAAAAGACAAAAAACAAATAACAAAATAACAATATTTTGAATTTTTAATTTTAGATTTTAACATTATTTTATTTTGTGATTTGAATTTTGGCTATTTGAATTTAAAAATTTATGGTTTACAAAAAAAATTACGCGCCTAAAAAAGGCGGCGGTTTTGCTAAAGAGCAAAAATTAAGAATCATGGTCATGGGCGGACTTGAAGAGGTCGGACGCAACATGACTTTAATTGAATACGGCCGCGACATTATTATCATTGACATGGGTTTGCAGTTCCCTGAAGAAGACATGCCCGGCATTGATTATATTATTCCTAACATTTCCTATTTAAAAGGCAAGGAAAAAAATATCCGCGGCGTCATCATAACCCATGGTCATTATGACCATATCGGCGCTATTCCCCATATCATGCCAAAGATCGGCAATCCTATTATTTATACTGCCAGGCTTTCAGCCGGCATTATCCAAAAAAGGCAGGAAGAATACAGGAACGCGCCCAAGCTTAAATTTTATATTATTGACGAAAACAATAAATTAAAACTAGGATCTTTTAATGTTGAATTTTTCCGCGTTAACCACAATATACCTGATAGTTTCGGAGTTGTTGTCCATACGCCAGTCGGCACCATTGTGCATACCGGAGATTTTAAAATAGACCACAGCCCGATCAATGATAAACCCGCTGATTTGAATAAAATCGCCAAAATCGGCGCTCAAGGAATTCTATCTTTAATGGCTGACAGTACAAACGCTGAAGAAGAAGGGCATCAAATTTCTGAAACTAAAGTAAGCGAGGAATTGGAAAAAATATTTGAAAAAGCCCATGGCCGGCTTATTATCGGCACATTTGCCTCGCTTTTAAACCGCGTCCAGCAAGTTATCAGCATAGCTGAAAAATTTAACCGCCACGTCATGATTGAAGGTCGCAGCATGAAAACCAATGTGGAAATCGCCCATAAACTAGGCTATTTAAAAATCAAGCCTGGCACTTTGATTGAATCCGAACATTATAATGAAAAAAAATACCCAGACAATAAAATCGTTATCATCGGCTCCGGAGCCCAAGGAGAACAAAACGCCTTTTTGGTCAGGTTTGCCAATGATGAACACCGATTTTTGCATGTCAAGGAAGGCGATACTATTATTTTTTCTTCTTCAGTTATTCCCGGCAATGAGCGGACCATCCAGAATCTAAAAGACACGCTTTACCGTAAAGGCGGTAAAGTCATTCATTACCGTTTAATGGATGTCCATGCCGGCGGCCATGCCAAAAAAGAAGATTTAAAACTTTTAATCCGGCTGCTTAAACCACAATATTATATTCCAATTGAAGCCAATCATTATATGTTAAGAATCAACGGTGAAGTTGCAGAAAGTGTTGGCATTCCTAAAAATAATATCTTTATCGCTGATAACGGCCAAGTTATTGAATTCACCAAAAAAGGCGGCCGCCTGACCAAAGAATTTGCGCCTTCTGATTATGTTATGGTTGACGGTCTGGGCGTGGGCGATGTTTCCAATATTGTCTTACGAGACCGCCGGGTCATGTCAGCTGACGGCATGTTGGTTGTTATTGCCACTATTCAGAATAAAACCGGCCAATTGGTCGGCAATCCCGATATTATTTCCCGCGGTTTTGTTTACATGAAAGAAAACAAAAAGCTGATTGAAGCCACGCGCATGAAAGTCAAAAAAATCTGCGAAGATACCGACACCAAAAGCCCGGCTTTTGATGATTTTCTGAAAAATAAAATCCGCGATCAAGTCGGCCAATTCTTATACCAGCAGACCAAAAGACGACCCATGATTCTGCCCGTAGTTATTAAAGTCTAAAATCTAGCATAAAAACAACCTTAAATTTTACAAAACAGGTTGTTTTTTGCTTAAGAAATAAAAAATTTTTAAATCCAATCCCTAATAACCTAATTACCAATATACCAATCACCAACCCATTGACAAATTTACAAATTATGCTAAGATGGCTTAATATAGAAGTAAAAGTATTTTTTCCCAAAACCGGTTCTTTGAAAAAGAAAAAAGGGGGTTGCAAATGTCAAATCAAACAGACCAAAAAACTATTTGGAAAAAATTTTCAAACTGGATTAAGACGGGAAAGACAAAATTTAAATTATTTTTCGCCCTTTCACTTTTAATACTATTTGGATTTTTAATCAGTCTTCTTGGCGGTAAAATATCTTTCTTGTCTAATGAAGCGTACAACGCTTTAAATTTTCTTTTTTTAAACTGGCTATGTATTGTTATTTTAGCTTTTCTTGCTGTAATAATCTATTATTTTAGAAAAAGAAAAAAAGTCGTTCCCATTGGCGTTATCTTGTCAATAGCAATAATTATTGGCTGGGCATATAAAGACAGCCTATCCTCTTTTCCTGATATCGAAATAATCCCAAAGATCTCAGAAGCCCTACGCTCTAAAATTAGCCGCAAAGGAGAAGAATCTCAAAAATTGGAGAAAAGGATCGCTGGTCTGGAAACCAGGGTGGAAAACTTTGAACAAAAGATTCTATCACTCTCTAAGGAAGAGACTTGCCCCGGAAAAAACGAGCTCTGTGCTGATTCTGAAATTTTAACAAAATTCAACCAATTGGAAGCCAGAGTAAATAACCTTGAATCAAAAAAATCAGACTACCCATCCCCACAAAAAAATCCGCCTATTATTAATAGACCTACATCCAAACCAAGAGCCATTATACCAAGGCCTGAAAGCGCAAAAGCGGAAAGAGAGCAGTTTATTCCTGGCCCAAAAGCGCCTGGCACAGCAACCGGCCAAATCATTCCCGGCCCCAAAGCGCCCGGTACAACCGCTGGCCAAATCATCCCTGGCCCAAAAGCGCCTGGTACAACCGCTGGCCAAATCATTCCCGGCCCAAAAGCGCCTTAACATTTTTCTATTTTTCAACCGAGTTTGTTGCCAAAACAGCTCGGTTTTTTTATTAATAAAAAATTCAAACCAAAGCTTGACAATAAAATAAATTCATGATAAAATGCCTTATTAAACTATTTTCTCTTAGGCTCCTAAAATAGAATTCAAATCTGCCTTTTTCCTAAATCTAATAAACGCCCATCCAGCGAATATTGATAGATTCGTATTTAATTTAGTAGCTTAAGCTACTTTTAAAATATTAGAGGGAAAGATCAATCTGATCTTTGAAAACTAAAATAAGGAACAAAACAAATCAAGGAGGTTTCTCATGAAAAAGTTGCTTGCGTTGACTATCGTTTTTTGTCTTTTGGCCACTCCGGCAACGCCGGTCATAGCCCAGACCCGGCCAGGGCCTGGCACTCCCCTGCTTTTCAACAGCCAGCCGGACTTTACTTGGCAAAAAATTGAGGGCGGCTCAATACTTGTTATTACCGCTGACAACAACACTTATTACATTCTGAATACTGAAAAAAAGCCGTTTCCTCCGGGAACCGAGTCAGGGAAAAAGCTGCGGCCCGACAACAAATGGGAAATCTACACCCAGTTGCCCGGCCAGACAAACTGGCAGATTGTGACCACGGATATGGTGGCCGGCCAGCCGGATGAAACAAGTCAACCTCTGCCTCCGGGCGTGATCCCGCAGGGAATGGGGCAAAAGGCTGAACCTCATTCTATCATCAGCGGTTTTCCCACCGGCTATCCCACGGTTACACCGGCAATTGAAAAACAGCTTGAGCCTGTAGCCGAAGTCTGTAAAAAAAACGATGTTTTCTGCATCGTAGAGGGCCAAGCTTCACAGCTTAGCTATGGATCCTGCTATGTGGACATGGAAGCGGGTTACATCGCCCCGCCCAGCGGCCATAAAGCCGCAGACTATCCCAATGCAAAATTAATTAAAGGGAACAGAAACTGCAACGAAGCTTTGGGCCAGTTCCGCGCCAAGAATACAGCGAGCAAGCTCGTTCAAATGGGCGTACCCAGAGAGCGTGTTTTCTGGCTGACTCATGCAAGTTGGGGCATGCGAGAGGGCACAAATTACGCGAACCAGGCTGTAGTTGTCTTTGTTATTGCCCGAACAAAAATTGACATTAAAACCCCTGGACCAGTAATCGGTGGTGATACGCCAGCCGTTGAATGTCCGACTTGCCCGCCGACCGAACCACCCATTATCAATATCCAAGGCGATTGTGTTGTTGCCAATCGACAAAACAATAACGGTCGCTGGGAAGTAACTGTAATTTGTTTCCGCGAAACCCCACCACCCTCTCAACCTGCTAAAGCCGAAGATGAATGCTGGAAATGGGCGCTCGGTGGCGGTCTTGTCGGTGGCGGCCTCGGCTATGGGGTGTCTGAACTTGACATTCAGGGCGGCAAAGGCGGAGGCAATGCTGGTGATGGTGGCAGTGTCTCCATCTGTGGAGATAATCCAGTGGCCTGCATTTTAGGTGGCATGGCCGCCGGCGCAGGCGCTGCCTACCTTTACTGCAAAACAAAGCAGTGGATAAAAAAGGCTAAGGAGGAAAATAAATAACTTCCTCTATTTCAAGACCCAGAAGCTAAGGCTTCTGGGTCTTTTTCTTTTACGACACCCTTGACAAAATGTCAAAAATATGATATGCTGTTTTATTAAATTAAATACAATTTTTAAGCTCCTGAAAAAAGTTAAATTTGGCAATTATTTTTTTTTAGTAGCTTCATAAAAGTAAAAGGCTACTTTTGAACATATAAAATTTAGAGGAAAAAATTGGCCCAAAAACTCGGTCCTCAAAACATTGAAAGGAGAAAAAAATGAAAAGGTTTGCCTCTTTGATAGTGGTTGTTGCGATGCTTTTCGCAACCAGTCCGCTCCTGGCCCAAAACTATTCTGCGCTGGTTTTCAACAGCCAGCCGGAAATAAGCTGGACAGCTGACAAAAAACTCCTTATCAAGGGAGAAAGCGGAACCTATGAAGTTTCGCTCTATGGGAAAGGGTTTCCCGCAGATACGGAAACAAGGATGAAGCATGATGGATACTACTATATCCAATACAAAACTCCAGAGAATAACAACTGGAAAACCGTGACCCAAAATATGGTCACAAAATCTCCTACGACCCGGCAACCCGAGAATGTCACTATGCGTCAGCCTGACGCCTATGTCCCGGAGTTTGATACCGGAAAATCCGTGATCCTGAACAGGCATCTCCCTTATCTCCAATCTATCCTTAACGAAGCACAGAACAATCCTAACCTGCAAATACGTTTAAGGGGATTGGTCTCGGATTTAATCATTCAGACTCAAAGGTGTTATGTATCTAAAGACGGAACAGTTTTTTCACTGCAACCAGTGCCAGGACCAGGAACAGATGCTGTGAAAAATACCCGAGATCCAAGAAATCCAGCTCACAGCATGTGCCAGTTTGAGCTAGCCAGATCCAGGGCAATAAATGTCAATATCTGGCTTATCAACAATGGCATAGACCCGCAACGCATCCACATCTATGATGATCCAAGCGTGTCCCTCTTAAAAGGAGGGAATTATCCGAATCAGGCAGTAGCTGTCTGGTTTGAAAGCTGCGCATGTGAATGCGAGCAAACATGCCCCCCCTGCCCTGCCCCTGGGCAAATTCCAGAAAATAGGAGCGCCACTCCTGACAATGGCCCGCCTCAACCTGGTGAAGAAACTAAAACAAAAAAGATGGATGAGTGCTGGGAATGGGCTATCGCTGGTGGCCTGGGCGGGGCCGGACTTGGCTGGGGAATCAGTCAAGTGGAGATCAATGGCGGTCAAGGCGGAGGTAAGGCTGGTGATGGCGGTAGCGTCTCTGTCTGTAGCGGAGACAACCAAGCCGCTTGCATCATTGGCGGCGCCCTGTTTGGCGCCTCTACTGCCTATATATCTTGCAAAATAAAACAGGGTAAGGAGGCAAAAAATAAATAATTTCCTCTATTTCAAGACCCAGAAGCTAAGGCTTCTGGGTCTTTTTCTTTTACACACCCTTGACAAAATGTCAAAAATATGATATGCTGTTTTATTAAATTAAATACAATTTTAAGCTCCTAAAAAAAGTTAAATTTGGCAATTAATTTTTTTTAGTAGCTTCATAAAAGTAAAAGGCTACTTTTGAACATATACAATTAGAGGAAAAATCGGCCCCAACACAAGGAGTAGTTACCTCCTAAAAAATTTGAAAGGAGAAAACAGATGGAAAGGAAAGGTTTTTCGTTTTTGGTCGCCATGATGATTTTCATGGCCTTGATTATCCTCTCCGGTTGCGACCTGTCAGGAGGAGACCACCATGAAAATTCGGTCTCTAGCTCCAACACCAACAACTATGGTGGCGACAGCACAGACAACGACTGGGATGACAACGGCGATGACAACGGCGATGATCCTGCAGAGGACAAAAGCTACATTGCGGTGGAATTTCTGCTGCCTTGCGGCAACAGCTGTTCGGCAGAGACATTGAACAACACAACCATGTACGGTGACTGCATGGTGCCTGTTAACCCAAACGAACCATGGGAAAAAATCGGAGACATGAAGTGCAATAATCAAGGCCTCTGCACGCTCCTATTCCCCCCCAATCCGGACGTAGTAGGGGAAGATTGCCAAGTGGCATTTCATACCCCTGGTTACCAAGGGAACATTTGCTTCTGGAATGGGGAACAATATACCACAAGCTGGTATCCGGCTGGCAGTGGCACGACAGAGAATCCTTTCTGTTTCAGTGCTGAAATCGAAATCTGGCACTCCTCCACCGGCGAGCCCCAAGATGAAATTTCCCTCCAAACCGATTTTATCCTCAATGCGGGTGGCGACGGAGCCAACATTTTGGTAACGTGGCCCTAATAACATTTCTAAACAGCCGGGGCAGCTTTAAAAAAAAGCTGACCCGGTTTTTTCTTTTTTCTTGTTTTTCTTAAATAAATCAATAAAAAACCGCTTGACAAAAAACTTGCTATATGCTAACCTGGTATATTAATATGAAAACACCTGTTTTTTAGCCTTTAAATTGAGTTGTCTTTAAAACACAATCTGATTTAACGGCTAAAAACCGTTTTTAAATAAATTAGGGGGAAATTAAGGCTATTATTGGCCTTTGACAAAAAAATACCAAAATATCCCAAAAAGGAGGGATTGTCATGAAAAAATTTATTCTCGCTCTGATCGTATTGGTAGCCAGCTGTTTGTTTGTTTTTGGCTGTGCCGGTGATGGAGGCGATGACAATAGCCAAAGACACTACGGAGGCGGCGGCGGAAGCGGTGACACTGATGGCGATGGAGTGCCAAACCATCTGGACTGCGCGCCAAATGATCCAAGCCGGTGGCAGCTTCTTCAGTTCTGGCCTGATGCAGACGAAGATGGGCTCCCTGACTCCTACATCAGCCAGCTCTTTTGTGTCGGGCTACCCGCGACATATCCTGAAGGCTGGACACTTAACGCGCCCCCGCCTTTAGACCCCTGCCCCGGAGATCCGACCAATACCTGTCTGAATCCTCCCCCGCTCCAGCCCACCATCTTGTGCGACTGGGCAATTGCCATGGACGGAGAATTTTTCTCCACTTTCTATGGCTCTATCTGCCAGTCCATTGATGGCCAGGATCCGAGCTGGCAAGTGATCCAATCCCAAATCGGCCATGATGCCGATACTGGCAACCGGGTTATCTGCGAAGTTAACCCGAACGCCATTAATCAAGGTGAAGGGATTTTCAACATCCATTATCCCCCTGGGATGGCTGTAAATCCTGCCTCGCCTTGGGGAATCACACCTATGCCGGATGGTTCCTATTTTGACTGGCTGTTGGCATCCAATGGCGATATCAATAATCCAGTCTTTTACGAAGGAACAGCTCCGGGCTCGCCAGCCTGTTACATTGACTTGCTGGATGGTAATGGTTACCTCCAGGTTAATGTAACGCGGCGGCAATTCTCTCACGCCCCCAATTATGTGGTAGATCTTATGACTACCACAGACCCTGGAGGCAGTGAAGTCAATATCATTGTCGGGATCCGTCAGGATACTGATGGTGATGGGATTCTTAATCCGGATGACAACTGCATTCTTGTCTCAAACCCGGGACAAGAATCAAGTCCGGGAAACATAATCGGAGCCAATGGCCTGCCAGTAGGCGACGCCTGTATCGGCTACGATTCTGACAATGACGGCGTTGTGGATTGGCTGGACGCTTGTCCGCTAGATCCCACCTGTTGGTAACCGATTTTTAATTCCAGACCGGGCAGAAGCAAAAAAGCTTTGCCCGGTTTTTTTATTGCAAAATTGACAAAAAAAAGAAAAAAGATTAATCTTTAAATATGCGGATCAAAATACAAGAAAATATTATCTGGCACATGGTTTTAAGCTTTAAGCCCTAAAGCCGGATTTATTTTTTTAAAAACAGTTCTCTGCGCTTTAGGCCAGAGATTTTTTATTTTTTAAAATCAAAAAAGGAGGAAAAAATGCCCAAAGAAAAAGAAGAGAAAAAATGTCCAGCCTGCGCTAGCAGATTAAAAATTAAAACCCCGCCTGGGTTTGGCAGCCAGCCAATTTTAATCTGCGTTAATCCAAATTGTCCGCTGGAAAAAAAGAAAACTTCAAGCTGGTGCAGCTAATTCTTGGGCGGAAATTTTGTTTTGTCATCCTGTTGTTCCCAAAAAGTCAAAACAAAATTTCCGCCCTGTTAAAAAAATCAACCACTTTACATATTTTAATTTAAAAAGCCGCACACAGTACAAAACCATGTGCGGCCAAGGATCCAAAGATCCAAAAGAACCAAGAAGACAAGTGGCCTAGCGCCTACTTGCGCACGCCGCCAAACCACCAGTCACCACGCCAATCTTTGACACTGCGGAAGACCTGGACGTGACGCCCACTGCCATAACGGTCGAAGGCGACGAAGCACCAGTTTCCGTCCGCATTTTTCCAATGAGTACCATTATGATGCTCATCAGCGAAAGAGGGATCGGCTTCGTTAACTGCCGCCACTGCATAAGGATCGGGTTTTAAACCCCGTTTCTCATACTCTGCGGCCAAATCATTGTCATTGACAACTCTTCCGAGGTTGAAAAAAACGACTTCAACTTCGTTTGAGGCTCCGTCTCCGCACGCCGGCATGGTTTTCACCACCGAATCGTCCATGTATTCGGCACGTTTGGTGGCCTTGATCGCCTTTTTTGGCGTCCGGGTGCGGTCAACCCTGACTAAGCGAGTTATGGGCTGCCCCATCATAAACTCATTCAACAAAGCCGTGAATTTTCCGCTTTCCAGTAAAGCCTGAAAAGCATCTTTTTCAATTCCGCTCTGCAAAACGAGTTTAAAAAGTTCCTGTCCCTGGCCAAGCGTTGCCTTTTCCATGACAATACCTCCTTGTGTTTGGCGCTCTGATTAGTTTCAGAGAACCGGTTGACATTTTGCCATAACTCATACAAGCTACAGCCTATAACCTATTTAAATAAAAGCATATTTTTTATATAAAAGTCAACGGCTAAACCAAAATTTATAGCTAATTTTAAATAAATATATACTTAATTTCACATTATTTTAGTAAACTTATTATCATAAATCAAGGAAAAATAAAACGATCGCACAACACGGCGTATACGACATTTGTTTATTTGAAATTTACCTGAATTAATGATATTCTATTAATATAAATACAAGGTAAACAGCAATCCATACTCCAAAACATTAACAGTAAAATTAACTTATATGGTCACAAAAAAACAAACTGTCTTATCCGGAACCCAGCCGACAGGCGCACTCCACATCGGTAATTATTTGGGTTCGCTTAAAAAATTTGTTGAAATCCAAAACCAATACCAATGTTATTTTTTTCTAGCTACCTACCACTCAATCACTGGGGATTACAACCCCCAAGAAAAAAAACAACAAATTTTTGATTTGGCTTTGGATTATCTGGCCACTGGCTTAAACCCTGAAAAATGCGTAATTTTTAACCAAGCTGATGTGCCGGAATGCACTGAATTAGCCTGGATTTTTAATACCATAACGCCTTTGTCAGAATTAGAAAGAATGACTCAGTTTAAAGATAAAGCTGCCAAACAAACTAAAAATATCAATGCCGGTCTTTTAAATTATCCGATTTTGCAGGCAGCTGATATTTTACTTTATCATCCTGATTTTGTTCCAGTGGGCCAGGATCAATTGCAACATCTGGAATTAACCAACAACATTGTCCGCTGGTTTAACAATAAATTCGGCCAGTATTTCAAGCCTGTTAAACCCATATTAACTAAAATGCCAAAAGTTATGTCCCTGGCTGAACCGGACAAAAAAATGTCAAAAAGCGCCGGCCCCAAACATTATATTGCTATTAATGACGAGCCGAAAATAATTAAAGAAAAATTGGCTAAAGCAGTTACTGGCACTGGTCAGGAAAATCAATTGCCGCCCGGCGGCCTCAACTTGTTGATCTTGCTTGAGGAATTTGGCACAAAAGAAGAAATAACTTATTTTCAAAAACAACTAAAAAATAAAAATATTAAATACAGCGAACTTAAACAAACCCTGGCTCAGGCAATTTCACAATACTTTGCTGATTTCAGAGAAAAAAGAAAAAAACTAGCCCAAAAGCCGCAAGATATTGAAAAAATTCTAAAAAATGGCGCTGACCAGGCTCGGCCAATAGCCCAAAAAACTCTTAAAGAAGTCAAAAAATTGGTTGGCGTTTAGCTCTTGACAAAACCCTAAAAACATAGTAAAATGTAAATATTGCGAATTTACTAATTCGTATCTGTTCTAAATATCCAAATAAGCAGAGATCGCCCTGCCTTAGGCAGGGAGGAAAGTCCGGACACCGGCCATTGCTTCGCAATGGAAATTCTAAATCAAAAATCATAAATACTAAACAATATTGTTTTAAATTTTGAATTTAAGACATTTGAATTTGTTTAGAATTTGGTGCTTAGAATTTAGTGCTTCCCTTGCGGAGCAAGGGTGATGGTAACGGGTAATGCCCGCCCTTTTAATCGCGATATTAAAAGAGGACTAGTGCCACAGAGACAATACTAGCTTATGGCCAATGGCTAATAGCTATTTGCTATATGCCCTAAGCCATTTGCCAAACGTGAAAAGTGTTTTGGTGTTATTTGTTCTCGAGACAAATAGCTGCAAAACTCGGCTTCTGGCGACAGAACAGCCGCGGTAAACTCTACCTGGTGCAAGGACAAATTTTCGTTTTTTATAAAACGAAAAAACAAGTAGTCCGCTTGAGCTTTGGCAGCAATGCCAGGCCTAGATAGATGATCTCTCTTTTTTAGCTTTCAGTTAAAAAAGAAACAGAATCCGGCTTACTCATTTGGATATTTAGATTAGATCAAAAAGGGTCCTGGCTAGGATCCTTTAATTTAAAATGTAAAAACATGAAAAAAATAGCCTTATTTTTTGCCATAATTTTAATCCCCATAGATTTTTTTATGCTTATTCTGGCTGCTTTGTCCGCCTATTATCTTAGAGTTGAAAGTTTTGTCACTGAAATCAGGCCCGTAATTTACACCTTGTCTATTGGCGAATATCTAAGCTACAGCTTTTTAATGGCTTTGATCATGATTTTTATATTTGCTATTGCCGGGCTTTATACAATTCAAACCAGCAAAAAATTCTCCCCGGAATTCGCCAAAATTTTTCTAGCCTGCTCTACTGGCGTTTTGGCTATTATTGTAGCCATCTTTTTAAAGCGCGAGCTTTTTTCGTCCCGCTTTATTATTTTAGCCGCCTGGGGATTTTCTGTTTTATATGTGACAATCGGCCGTATTATTATTTATGAAATCCAAAAACACTTGCTTAAAAAAGGACACGGGGCAAAAAAAATAATCATGATCGGCCAGAATAAAAATACTGAAATAATCGCACAAGAACTAAAAGAAAAACCCCAACTAGGGTATGCGATTATTAAAACTTATCCAACATTTAATGAAGAAATTAAAGAGGAAATTTTAAATATCCATAAAAAAGAAATTATTGATGAAATCATTCAGGCTGATCCCAACCTGCCAAAAGAAACAACTTTGAATTTAATCAATTTCACAGAAGCCAACCACATTACTTTTAAATTTTCTGCTGATATTTTTAAAACTAAAACCAGCAGATTAAGCATTGATACTATAGCTGGAATGCCTATTTTTGAAATTAGAAAAACCAGGCTTGAAGGTTGGGGCAGAATTTATAAAAGAATTTTTGATATTATTGCCTCGGCAATTTTAATAATCTTGACGTCTCCCATAATGTTCATTACCGCTATTGCCATAAAACTTGACTCAAAAGGCCCTGTTTTTTTCAGTCGGCTTGATGATGGAACTCTAGTCAGGAGAATGGGGCAGTACGGCATACCTTTCCGCTACTTCAAATTCCGATCAATGGTTGATAAATCTGACTCTTTAAGATATTCAAAAGCCTTGCAAGAATTAAACTTAAGAAAAGGCCCCTTAGTAAAAATCAAAGATGATCC
>Ga0114946_10001135_pt1 | contig 18203 bp, 15 predicted proteins | sample WalLakDeSediment_FD_88676 | JGI IMG/M metagenome (GOLD analysis project Ga0114946, IMG submission 88676) | Lake sediment microbial communities from Walker lake, Nevada to study Microbial Dark Matter (Phase II) - Walker Lake 11/02/13 Deep Sediment | ecosystem: Environmental > Aquatic >...
GAGGCTCTATATGGATTCCAGGTTGGTGGGCTTTCTGACCACCATCTTCCCAGCTCGCAGCCAAACGAGGACTTCGTAACCCCTGGTTTTGTCACACAATCAGATTTGGCAAGCAGCAGCGAGTGGTCGTAGACGGTCACTTTTCGCCACCAACCCGAAACGCATATTGAGCCAGAAGGGATTTGACCCTTTTTTCCCAAAGGGATTTGACATTTTCCAGATGTCCGTCAGCGAGGTTGCGTGGATCGGGGCCGCACGCAGAAAGCGCCGCCGAGGCAGCGCGGGCTCTCTGACCAGGAGACGCATCGGGAGGATCGGGCGCCAGCGGCGCGGATCGCCGCAGAACGTCGCTGCGTGACAGATCTACCGCCTCCGAGGTTCGACGGGATGCCTTTGGGCTGTGCGCATACAGCGCCACGGTGTCGCGGTCACCGAGGACGGCGGCGCCGCGCAAGGACCGAGGTATTGGCTCTTGCTGCCTCCACAAAGACCCTTAGATCCGGGGTCAAGGTCCGGGGTGCCAGGCAGCCCAGGCCGCCATCAAGCCTGAACCCGCGCCAGAGGCCGAGACCCGCTCTCACCCCACACCTCGCGCAAAGGGCGAGGGAGACGAGGAGCACACTGCACGCGAATCCACTGCGGTGCAAAGGGCGGGTTTACCGGCCGATCCAGGCAACAGTGGTTCACATGCTGGGGCGGTCGCCGGCGGGGGTGGTATAAGACGCCGGAAGGCGCGACCACGACACCTCCATCGACCATACGAGGACGGAGACCTTGGCCATCGAAACGCTCGCTAGCCTGATCGCAGGCGGCATGCCGGACTCGCGCAACCGCGACGAACTTGCAGCCCGCACCCGAGATGCCATCGCCGGGCTCTTCGGCGCGCGTTACCGGGTGGATACCAAATACGCGCACCGAACTGCCTTCATGGCCGGCGACGACGCCGTCTCCTTTGCAGGCCTCGTGCACGAGGACAGCCCGTCGAGCGGGGTCTATGGCGGGATGTCACTCATCTGGTTTCCGCACGGGGGCGGAGAAGATGCAACCCCTTCGAGCCTGCTCACCTTCGTCTGCGGGACGCGCGGGCTGTCACCGGACGAACAGATCCTCGGCCGGCCCGGACACGCGCGGCACCTGCAAGCACTTCGCCGGCACCTGCGCCATGCGGTCGGCGTTCGCATGTGGGTCAAGCACGACCCCACCAATCTCACCGAGCCCTTCCCGCGGGTGATGCGGGACCGCTTCGCCGCCCATCGGCAGGTCTTCGACCGGTACGGCAACTACATCTACGCGGCAGTTGAGGTGCCGCAGGATACAGAGCGTGCCCGAACTCTGGTCTCAGCATGCCTCGACTTCTATGCCTGGGAGCGCGGGTGGACACCGCTCAAGAGGGCAGTCGACGAAAGCAATGCCCTCAAGCTCAGCCTGCGCGCCAATCTCTTTCGTAAGGTCACGGCGGAGGATCTTCACGCATTACTGCGGGAACGCCGCTTTCTGATCCTTCAGGGACCGCCGGGGACCGGAAAGACGCGGCTCGCCCTTGAGCTGCTTGAACGGTCGTTCGCGGGCCAGGGTATGGCGGTCCAGTTCCACCCGGCGATCACTTACGAGACCTTCGTGGCCGGCATCTCGCCCGACGTGGCCCAGCAGTCTCTGCGCTTCGACATCAAGGGCGGCTGGCTGATCGCGGCCGCGGAGGGCGCGCGCGACTCGGACTTCCTGCTGGTCATCGACGAGATCAATCGTGCCGATCTCGGCCGGGTACTCGGCGAGGCGATTTTTCTCTTCGAACCCCGCGAGATCGCAATGGGCAAGGGTCGTCGCATCCAGCTCCCACAGCGCCTCAAGAACGGTGACACGCACCTCGAGATCCCTAGCGGGCTTTTCATTCTTGGCACCATGAATAGCGCCGATCGGTCCATTGCCATCCTCGATCTCGCCGTGCGCCGCCGCTTCGCCTTCGTCGACCTCTGGCCAGACATCGAAGTCGTCGCCCAACAGGGCATGTCTTTGGCCACCGAGGCATTTGGACGGCTCCTCGACATCTTTTCCCAATATGCCCCCGACGATGCGCTCGCGCTCGTCCCCGGACATGCCTACTTCCTGGCAAGCTCTGAGGCCGAGCTCGGGAATCGCCTGCGATACGAACTGACACCACTGATCCAGGAATACTTGCAGGAGGGCCGCCTCGGCGCATGCGAAAGCGAGCTGCGCGCCTATCTCGACTGGTTGGATACCGCAGTGGACGGCCATGGCACGACGGCATAGCGCGCACGGTCGCGATCAGCCCTTCCTGCCGTCATGGATGCCGCAGCAGCGTCAGCTCCTCACGCTCGAAGATCAGGGTGCGCCGAGGTCCATCAATCTATCTGACTTTGGTGTCGGCGGCCGTGACCGAAGCTGGAACGTCCACGCCCGAAACTTCATCGCGGCTAACCGACCCCAGTTCGACGCGCTTGGTATCGGCGCAGAACTCGTCCCTGACCGAGACCACATCGACCTTCGGTTGCGTCCAGGTGGCGTGGTGGGTGCCGTACCCCTGCGTGCGCCAGACACCCGCAAGATCGCTGGTGGCGTTGTGGTTCGCCCCCGCTTTGGATGGGACGGCATTGGGCCGCTGCTCGCGCGAGTCGGTTGGTCCGCCCAACCCGAGATCATCGAGTTCCCGCTGGTGCCAGGTAGTGCCCGAGAGGTACCTCCATGGGTCTTGGCCGGTCCGGTCCTCAACCGGCTTGCTGCGCTGCTGAAAGAACTTCGCCGCGGATTCCGCATGCAGGAGACCGTGCGGCAGACACCACGCGGCGAGATTCTATGGGGACGGTATCTGACTCAACAAGTCGCGCGCGGCGCCTACCACCAACTCCCTTGCCGCTTTCCGGATCTCGGGCCCGACGCCCTGCTTCGCGGGCATCTACGCTGGGGCATCGAGGTCGTGCAACGCTCGCTGGAGCTCTACTCGGTCACCGATGTCATCGCGCGCCACCTCGCTCAACGCGCCCAGGCACTGCTCTTCGACCTTCAAGACACACCCGCCCGCGCACCTGATCACCACTCCCTGAACCTCCTGCTGCGCAGCACTGGGTTACCTTCCGAAGTCCTGTCACGGGGGCTCGAAGCGCTAGGCTGGATTGCGGATGAACGCGGTCTTGCCGGCCGTTCGCCAAGCGATGGCCTGGCTTGGGCGCTACCCATGCACGCCGTGTTCGAGCGCTGGGTCGAGTACGTCGTTCGCGCCTGGGCCGGCGGCTTCGGGGGACAGGTTCGCTCAGGGCGCACTCATCAGACGAGCGTATCCATCCAATGGCACCGGCCGGGTCATGGGAGTCTGACCGGCTTGGTCCCAGACCTAGTGGTGCACCAAGGACGACGCGTGTACGTAATTGACGCGAAATACAAGGCCCATTTCCAGGAACTGGACGAGACCCGATGGCTTGCCCTCGCCGCGGAGTTACGCGAAGACCACCGACACGATGTGCATCAGATCCTCGCCTATGCTGCCCTCTTCGAGGCGCCAGAGATCACCTCCGTGCTCGTCTATCCGATGCACCGAACCACCTGGCAGCGCCTCGCGCCAAATGGTCGCGCGGTCGCCAAGGCAATGATTTCGCAAGGGGGGCGACCAGTGACGTTGGCGCTCGTTGGCCTGCCGATCGTTCTTCCGAGCGATGACGGTCTCTTGCCACTCACTCGCACATTGGAAGAGCTGCGCGCGCCCTGACAGTGCACGGCCCCACGCACTGAATAACAATTTCGTCATCCTCATGAACGAGCAAGAGTGCCTCACAGCGCCATTGAACTTCGGGCCGGTCTGCCGCGTCGGAATGGCGCTTCGATCCCATGTCGTCCGGACATGCAACGTTCATGCCTCCCAGGGTAATTCGCATTACCGGGAAGATCGCGCGCAGCGCGCACCTACTCCCCTCTCCGTCTGGCGAGGACCCAGGTGAGGGAAATCCGGCATGACAGCCGAAAGAGAAAGGAGTTATGGTGCCCGACCCTCATTAATAGCGATGGGACACGAGGGGTCTGGTCGACTGATGGCACTCTCCCCAGGGTGAGCGACCCCGCCTCGCAACCTCATGTTTCATTTGCGGTTATTGGCGCTCGTTTGTGGACTGATGGTCTTTTCATCAACAACGTCCTCATCCCGCTTGGCATTGCGCTCTGCCTATCGCGATCGGCGACCTTCTCGGGGCCGAACCTGGCGGTTCTCAGTCTGATCCGCGTGCATTTCGAGGCGGCCGTCGAGATCGAAAGACAAAACCCCGGCGGGTCTTGGAGCTGCGGCAGGATGCCAAACACGCCCTGACAGGCATCCTCTGAGAGGGTGTGAAATAACCTCAAATCCGCCAGAACGCCACAGAATTAGCTCATCAGAAACAGCAGGATACGATCGCATTCGGCCCGAGTTTTCGATTTTTTCACAAACTCTGAGGCAAGGTCGCCTTCGATGCTCACCGGGCCGCAGAGTGATCGACGAGGACCTCATCCTGATCCTGGTTCGGAACGGGGCCGATCGGCGGATGATCGCGGCCTCGGAGCTGCTCGGGCGCCCGCTGCGCCGGATCGCCCGGCCGGGGCCGGCTAGAGCCCCATGACCGCCCGCGCAATGAGGAAATAGACCACCAGGCCGCTGGCATCGACCAGGGTGGTGACAACCGGGGCGCTGACCACGGCGGGATCGATCCCGATGCGACGGGCGAGGAGCGGCATGCCGGAGCCGACGAGGGTCGCCAGGGTACAGATGGCGATCAGGGTGAGCGACACGGTCGCGGCGAGCGCCGAATCGAACAGCAGCGCCACCGGCAGATAGGCGATGGCGGCGACGGCCGTCCCGAGCAGGAGCCCGACGCGGGTCTCCCGAAAGATCACGCGGATCGGCCGGACCTGGTCGATGTCGCCGACCGCCATGGCGCGGATCACCGTGGTCGCCGACTGCGCCCCGCTGTTGCCGCCGATGCCGATCAGGAGCGGGATGAAGAGCGAGAGGCTGATCACCTGCTCCAGCAACGATTCGAAGGCGCTCAGCACGTTGACGGTGAGCGCCCCCGCGAGGCCCAAGAGCAGCAGCCACAGCAGCCGGGCGCGCGTGAGATGCATCAAGCCGATCGAGAAGTACGGCCGATCGAGCGGCTCGCTGGCACCGGCACGGGCGAAGTCCTCCTCCTGCTCCTGCTGCACCACGTCCATGGCATCATCCACGGTGATCAGGCCGAGCAGGTAGCCCTCGTCGTCCACCACCGGGAGGGCCAGGAGGTCTGCCGCCTGGATCAGGCGCGCGACCTCCTCCTGGTCGGTCTCCGGCCCCACCCGCGGAACCGGGGAGCGCATCACCTCGCCGACCGTCTGCTCCGGCTCCGCGAGGACCAGGGCCTCCAGCGGCGCCAGCCCGATGAGCCGATCCTCCTCGTCGAGTACCGGGAGGACCTGAACGGTTCCGGCGCGATGACCCTCCTGACGGATCAGGGCCAGCGCCTCATCGACCCCGAGATTGAGCGGGAGCGGCAGGTACTCCGGGCTCATGATGCGGCCGGCGCTCTCCTCGGGGAAGGCGAGGAGCTTGCGGGTCAGGCGCCGCTCGCGCGGGCTCAGGCGTGCGAGCAGGGCCTTGCCGACGGGATCGGGCAGGGTCTCCAGGAGCCGCACCCGGTCGTCGGGGTCGAGGTCTTCGAGCAGGCGGTTGACCTGATCGTCCCGCAGGAAGGCCAGCACCTCCTCCTGCAGCGGGGCCTCGAGCTGCTCGAAGAGCTCACGGGCCACCTCGGGCGCGAGCCGCGAGAGGACCGCCGCCCGCTCGGGCGGCTCCAGCCGGCGCAGCTCGTCGAGGGCGCTCAGGGCGTCGGATGTGGTCGGCGCGTCTGTCATGCGTGCGATGCCCCCAGTAGAGCCGCAATCAGCCCGAGGAGCAGCAACACCACCAGGGCATTGGTCCAGGCGCTTAAGTCCGCCTCCGTCCGCTCACCCAGCCGCGGCCAGTCGAGCCCGGTCCGGGCCCGCCCCAGACCGCTCAGTACGGCCTCACGCGCGGCCGGGAGCGCGACCTCCGAGAGCCAACAGGCCGCGCGCAGCACCAGACCGAGGGTCAGACCGACGGGGACCAGCAGGTCGCCGGCCGGGATCGCCGGTAGGCGCAGTCTACACCGTCGAACGGCCCAGGCGGTGCCGAGCATGATCGGCACGGCCAGCAAGACCGGCCAGGCGCTGGCGAGCATCGTCTCGAACGACCACAGATTGACCGGCCGCGGAGCGACCCACCAGGGGACCAGGGCGACCGTCAGGAGCAGGATCAGCCAGGCTGCGATCATGCCCCGCGTTGGTCCATGTCCCTCGGCTTTCCCCGCCGGGCGCGCCATCTGCAGGAGGAAGCGGCCGAGCAACAGCGAGGTCGCGAGCGCGGCCCAGGGCAGGAGCGCCGTCACCAGTGAGTCCCAGGGGGCGGGAACGCGAAGCGCCTCGGCCTTGACCAGGGCCTTGGCCAGCATCCCGCTGGTGAGCGGGGCGCCGGCCAGGGCGAGCGCCGGGAGCCAGAGGGCGAGCCAGGTCCAGCGCCGCTCCCGGCCGCGCGCCGGACCCACCACCCCGACCCCAAGGAAGAGCGCGCCCTTGGCCAACCCGTGGTGCAGGGCGTAGAGCCCGATCGCCGCGGTGAGCCCCGGATAAAGCTCCGGCGCCATGAGGGCGAGCCCGACTGCGAGGGTGAGCGTGCCCATCTGGCTGATGCTGGAGTAAGCGAGCAGGGTCTTGGGGTCGCGCTGGGTGAGCCCCACCGCGACCCCATAGAAGACCGCGGCCAGCCCCAAGACGACGAAGGCGACGCCCCATTGGGGCAACGCCAGCTCCCCGAGCGGGAGCAGGCGCAGCCAGCCGAGCAGGCCGGCCTTGATCATGGCCCCCGAGAGGACGGCGCTCGCCGGGGTGGGCGCGACCGGGTGGGCGAGCGGCAGCCAGACGTGCAGGGCGAGCACGCCGGCCTTGATGCCGAAGCCGACGAGCGCCAGCGCCAGGATCAGGTCCCGCGACTCGGCCTCGGCCAGGGCGCTGCGCACGGCCGCGAAGTCGCTCGCGTCGGCCGCGCTCATGGCCAGCACCAGGGCCGCGAAGAGGGCGATCTCCCCGACCACCACGAGCAGGATGTAGACCCGCCCGGCGCGCAGGGCCTCCGTGGTGCGCTGGTGCACCACCAGCCCATAGGAGGCGAAGCTCATGAGGGCAAAGCAGAGATAGAAGCTCGCGAGGTCCTGCGCCAGGATGAGCCCCAGGTTGCCCGCCATGGCGACAAGAAAGTAGGCGAAGAAGCCCAGCCTCCCCTCCTTCCCGGCCAGATAGCCGCTGGCGTAGACACCCGAGATCAGCCAGAGGAGCGCCGTGAAGAGCAGGAAGACCCGGCCCGTCTCGTCCAGCCCCAGCGCGGTACCCAACAGCAGCCAGGGTAGGTGGAGGACCGCATCGGTCGGACCGAAGACCGCAAGCAACAACGCCGGGAGCGCCGCCCAGGGGGCCAGCGCGAGCGCGGCCGGCCGCATCGGCCGGAGCGCCATCGCCGCGGCGAGCAACAAGGGCGCGAGCACCGCGAGCAACAGGGCCAGATCGAAGACGCTCGCACTCATCGCGGGTAGAACTCCAGCTCGGCGATGAGCCGCGCCCACTCCAGCGGCGTGAAGGGCATGGAGGCGAAGAGCCCAACGCCGAGCGCCAAGGCCGCCGTGACCAGGGGCGGCAGCAGCAGCATCCAACCGGTCTCCGCGCTCCCGAAGCGCTGCTCCTCGGGCCAACTCTTGGGCGGCTCGCGGAACCAGGCCGCGTGCAGGATCGGCAAGAAATACGCGGCGTTGAGCAGGCTGCTCCCGGCCAGCACCAGGATCACCCAGGGCTGATTCGCCTCCAGTGCCCCCAGACCCAGGTACCACTTGCTCACGAACCCGGCGATCGGCGGCACCCCGATCATGCCGAGGGCCCCGACGGTGAAGGCCGCCATGGTCCAGGGCATGCGCCGGCCCACCCCGTTCATCTCGCTCACCTTATGGATGCCGAGGGTCTCGGCCAGGTTGCCGGCGCAGAAGAAGAGCGTGATCTTCATCAGCCCCTGGTGGACCAGGTGCACCACCCCGCCGATGGCGGCGATGGGCCCGGCGACGGCCACCCCGAGCGCGATGTACGAGACCTGGCTCACCGTCGAGAAGGCCAGCCGGCGCTTGAGGTCGTCCTGGAACAGGGCGCGCAGGGAGCCGTAGATGATCGTGACGGACGCGAGCACCGCGAGCGGAGTCGTCACCCCGAGGCTCGCCGCGAACTCCACCCCGAAGACGTCGTAGACCACGACCACGATACCAAAGGCCCCGGCCTTGACCACCGCCACCGCGTGTAGCAGGGCACTCACCGGCGCGGGGGCGACCATCGCCTGCGGCAGCCAGCCATGAAAGGGCACCAGCGCCGCCTTCACCCCCAACCCCGCGATCAGCAGGACGAAGATCCCGACCAGCGCCGGGTGCTGGGATTCCGGCAGGCGCTCGAGGAAGCCGCGCGGGGTGAAGTCGAGCGTCCCCGCGATCGTGTACAGCCAGACCGTACCGAGCAGCAGGAGCGCCCCGCCGAGGATGGTGTAGGCGAGGTAGATCTGGCCGGCGCGGCGGGCGACCTCGGTCCCGCGGTGCACCACCAGGGGATAGGTCGCGAGCGACAGGAGCTCGTAGAAGATCACGAAGGTCAACAGGTTGTCGGCCATGGCCACGCCCACGGTGGCCGTGACGCAGAGGCTGAAGAAGCCGAAGAACCGGCGGCGGTGGGGTGAGCCCTCCAGGTAGCCCACCGCATAGATGGTCGTGACCAGCCAGAGCCCCGCCGAGAGGACGAGAAAGAGGAGCGAGAGCGGCCCGATCCGCAGCGCCAGGTCCAGCCCCGGCAGGAACGGCAGGCGCACCCCATAGGTCTGGCCCTCAGACACACCCCAGAGTATGGCGAGGATCAGCCCCAGCTTGAGCAGTGCCCCGCCCAGGTTGAGCGCTGTGCGGGTGCGCCGCTTGGACTCCGGAAGGGCAAAGATCACCAGCCCCGGGACCAAGGAGCTCGCAAGCACGGCCAGGGGCGCCCAGGCGCTCCAGCTCATGGTGCTGTCCCGATCTCGCCCAGAGGTGCGCCGATGCCGAGCAGGGCAAGCGGCTGGGGCGCGACCAGCCCGAGCAGCACTGCTCCCAGGGCGAGCAGGAAGGCGATCCAGCCGAGCGTTGCCGGCACCGCATGGGGCTCCTGCGGGACCTCGGCCTGGGTGAAGGCGTAGCCGATGACCCTGAACACATAGGCCGCGGCGAGCAGCCCGCCGAGCACCAGCACCGCGGCCCAGCCCCAGGCGCCCTGGGCGATTGCCTCCTGAAGCAGCAGCCACTTGCCGACGAAGCCCCCGCTCGGCGGCAGGCCCATGATGCTCACCCCGGCGAGGGCAAAGGCGGCGACGCTGAGCGGCAAGCGCTGGGCGACCCGATCCAGGTCCGCGATCCGGTCATGGCCGCCGAACATCAGGATGTTCCCCGCGGCGAGGAACATGGCGGCCTTGGCCAGGGCATGGGCGAGCGCGAGATAGACCGCCGCGCCCCAGGCGAGACCCGTCGCGAGTGGAAAGGCCAGGAAGAGATAGCCGAGCTGCGCAACCGTGGAGTAAGCGATCAGGAGCTTGAGCCGGGTCTGGCGCAGGGCCTGGAGCGAGCCCCAAAGGACGGCCCCAGCACCCAGGAGCCCGAGCAGGGTCCCCAGTCCCCCGGCCTCGGCGCCGAAGAGCGTGAGCCAGAGCCGCAGCAGGAGATAGAAGGACCCCTTCACCACCAGCGCCGACAGCAGGGCACTGACCGGCGCGGCGGCACTCGCGTGGGCCGGCGGCAGCCAGAAGTGAAGCGGGAAGAGCGCGGTCTTGAGCAGCAGCCCGGCCGTGATCAGCCCAAGCGCCGCCCAGACCGGCGGGGACGCCGCCACCTGCTCCGCGAGGATCGCAATGTCCAGGCTGCCGTAGGCGTGATAGAGGAGCGCCACCCCGAGCAGATAGAAGAGCGAGCCGACCAGGCTCACCAGGAGGTAGCGCATGGCCCCGGCGAGGGCATCCGCGCTCCCCGCCAGGGCCGCGAGCGCCACCGCGGCCAGGCCGATCAGCTCAAGCGTGACATAGAGGTTGAAGAGATCCGCCGAGAGATAGAGCCCGTTGAGCCCGGCCCAGAGGAACAGCCAGAGGGGCCAGAAATCGGCGCTTGCCCGCGGCTTGTCGCGGAAGTAGCCGGGCACGTACAGGCTCACCGCCAGCCCGACCGCGGCGGTCATCGCGAGCATCAGCAGGCTCAACCCATCGGCGGCGAGCGCGATCCCGAGCGGCGCCTCCCAGCCGCCGATCGGGTAGCGCCCCGATCCGGTCTCGACCAGGGCGAGCGCCAATCCGCCGGTGGCCAGAGTGGTGGCCAGCGCGGTCCCGACCCCTACCCGAGTCGCCAGCGGGCGGAGCACGAAGGCCAGCACCGCCCCAGTGAGCGGCAACAGGATCAGCGCAACGCCCCAGCCGAGGGCGGAAACGGCGGACGCCATGGCCTAATCGGGGCGGTCTTCGGGCAGGGCCGCCGCCCCGGTCGCCTCGCGGACCCGCAGCATCAGCACCAGGGCCAGCGCGGTCGCGGCCACGGTGACCACGATCCCGGTGATCACCAAGGCGTGCGGGACCGGATCGGCCGAGCCCTCGGGCGCGCGGCGCGCGAGCCCCGCGAGCACCAGGAAGGCCCCGGCACCCATCACGTTGAAGGCCAGGATCTTGCGCAGCAAGTGCCGGTGCACCGCCATCGCGTAGAGCCCCAGGGCAAAGAGTCCGACCCCGGCCAGGGCATACCAAAGGGCCGCAGTCATGGATCGTCCTCGGGTCGCGAGCCGTGGAAGAGCGCAGCGAGGGTCACGCCGATGGCCAGCGTCGCCGCCGCCTCGATGAGCAGGATCAGCCCGCCCGCAGCACCCGGCGGATACTGCAAGAGCACCCCACCGAGGGCGATCGCCGCGACACCGACCGCGGCGAAGACCGCAACGCCCAGGACCAGCAGCAGCCGCAGCGGCCAGCCAGCGAGCCCGCGCGGCAGGCGCCAGCCATCCAGCAAGAGCAGCACCCCGGCCGCCCCCAGCACCGCCCCGGCCTGGAAGGCCCCGCCTGGCGCCTGGGCGCCGACCCAGAGCAGATAGCCGGCGACCAGGATCATCAGCGGCAGGATGAGCCGGGTCAGGCGGTCGAGCACCGGGCCGGGTGCCGGCTCGGGACCCAGCGGCGGAAGGCCGAGCGACCAGGCGCCCACCAGCGCCAGCACGAGCACCGCGAGCTCCAGCCAGGTGTCGTAGCCGCGAAAGTTGAGGAGTACCGCAGTGACAGGATGGCTCACCCCGCTCTGCGCGATGCGCCCCGCCACCGCCCCGCTGAGCCCCTCGGCCTGGAGAGGCAGTGCGAAGAGCGCGTACCCCAGGCCGCCCGCAACGGCCAGCACTAGGACGATCGCGAGCGCGCGAGCCCGGCCGCCGGGCGGCGGATAGGGATCGCGTACCCGCCAACGGCCTGGGTCACTCATGGCAGCCGTTCACCGCCCGGGAAAAGCAATTACTCGTGCCCATTTGCGTTCATTTGCATTCATTTGCGGACGAATCTTCCCGTCGCGCCTCCTCTTCACCCGGGGGCGGCGTCGGCCCCTCGCGGTCGGCGCGCTCCAGCCGCGCCAGGGCGACCAGCAGCAACGCCCCAGTCAGCCCCGCGCCAATCGCCGCCTCCGCGAGCGCAATGTCCGGCGCATCGAGCCGCACCCAGGCAAGCGCCAGCACCAGTCCGAAGCCAATGAAGAGCACCACCGCTCGGAACAGGTCGGTGCTCGAAAGCGCCCGTCCCGCCACCCAGAGCAGGGCCAGCACAATGAGCCCATCGATCGCCCAATCGAGCAGGGTCACCGCCGCCAAGGCTCGACCCCCCGGCGCAGCGCCGTGCGCGCGACCAGATAGCAGCCTCCGGCCGCCGCCAAGAGGACCAGAAACCAGATGAGCAGGAGCTTACCCGTGACCACCCAGGACCCGGACTGGATCGCAAGCCCCAAGACGATCAGGCCAAGCCCCAGGTTGTCGGCCTTGGTCAGGGCATGGAGCCGGGTGTAGACGTCCGGGAAGCGCAGCAGACCCAGGGTACCGGCCAGAAAAAAGGCCCCGCCGGCGATGAGCAGGAGGGCCGAGACCGGCTCAGTCACTGTCATCCCCACCCTCCCCCTCCGGCCGCCAGGCCCGCCGCACGAAGGCGACCACGGCGACCGCCGCGAGCAGCGCGAAGACCAGCGCCACGTCGCGCAGGGCCGCCGTCCCCGACGCCTCGCCGAGCAGCAGCAGGACGGCGACCGCGGTGGTGCCGAAGAGCTGGGCCGTGAGCATGCGGTCCGCCGGCGTCGGCCCGCGCAGGATACGCCAGAGCCCGGCGACCAGGTTGAGCAGCAGGAAGAGTGCGAGCGCCAGGCTCAGGGTCGGCATCGCGCCTCAGACCTCCGGCTCGCGAGCGCGGAGGCTGGCACCAAAGAGATCGGCGACCCGCCGCTCCAGCGCCTCAAGCTCCCGGCGAAAGTCGCCGCGCTGGTCCAGCACATGGACCTGAAGCCGGTCGCGGTCGAGCCTGGCGGCGAGGGTGCCAGGCAACAGGCTCGCGACGTTGACCATGAAAACGGCCTCCGGTCCCGACGACAACCGCAGCCGATAGTCGACCAGACAGGGATCGATCGGCAGGCTGGGTCGGAACGCCCGTGTCGCCACGTCCACCCCGCCCTTCAGAGAGTGCCAGAGAAAGAAGGGCAGGAAGCGCAAGAGCCCGATCAGCGAAAGCCGCCCTGGTCCGAACGGACTCAAGCCCAGAGTGACCAGGAGGGCGATCACGACGATCACTGCCCCGACCGGCCAGGAGTCCGTCGCCCCGCCCGTGAGGACCCACCAAAGCAGCGCGAAGAGCGCGGCACGCAGACCGAGGCCGACGGCCATCCCCCAAGCCCGAGACGCGGGCGCTCGCCGCCTCGATTCCTTCATTGCCCCAACTCCTCGCTCACGACAACGGGTACAGACCGCTCATTTCACACCGTCCCTCGCCGCCGCTCAATGCCGGGATCGCTGTGTCGAGGCGCAGCGAGTCGAGATGGGCACCTCGCCACGCGCTGATCGCCCGCGGGTGGAAGATCGACGCGTTCCGGAACCTGTACGCCCGACCGATCTCCCGCGGCCGTCGTTCCCGCATGGGCTTCCGGGACAGCGGCGCTGTTGGACGCACTCGGCCCTCGCCGTCGCGCTCGCCGTGCGCCAAGTCCAGGATGGAGCTGGTTGGGCGATGTCTCCGGGCTCGACCCACAGGGTCCGAGCAACGGTGCTCGAGCCTTTCTCACCGCCGCACGTCAGCGCCCGGCGCTAGCCGTGAGCCCAGTCACGGATTCGCCGGCGCCCTTGGGCTAGAAATGCCGAGGTGAGCGCGGCCCTCGCAGGCGCTCGCGACCCTTGGGCCATGGCGCCTCCGCCACCGGGAGACTCAGACGATGCCGAGCCACACGCGGGCCGCCACATTCCTCATCGGGGTGCTCTTGACCACGCTCGGCCTGGTCGCCCTGCTGCTCGGTCAGGCATGGGAGATCGTGAGCCCGTTCCTGCTCGGCGGGTTGATCCTGGCCTGGGGCGGCCTCGACGCCGTGCGATCCGGCTGGCCCGACCGATCGGAGTCGGCGCCCGAGGCCCAGGGCCCACCCAGCGAGGGGAGGCCCGAAAGGCCCTAGCGCCAACGACCATCCCCCCTCCCGGTGGCCCTCTCCCGAAACACGAGGGACCGAAGAGCCCGCAACGCGCGCCATGGACGCTGAGCGGACCCGCTCTTGCCGCAGGAGCCCTCGGCCCGGCGCGGCACTCCCGACCCCAACCCCAAGACCCCGTTTCAGCGACTCGGCCCGCGAAACCGCCGCCAGTCGATGCCCAGTCGGCGCATGCGCCCCCGCAGGGTATGGGGATTGACCCCGAGTCGACGCGCCGCGCCGAAAGGACCCTCGATGCGACCGAGGCACTCGGTCAGGGCGGACTCGATGTGCTGGCACGCGGCCTGGTCGAGGGTCTTTGGCGGCGCGACTGCCGTGCTCGTGCTCGGCGCCGCGGCCGCGGGCGGCGGTAGGGCCCCCACGCCGAGCGCGGCGGCAACCTCCAGCGGCCCGCCGTTGCCGAGGATCGCGGCCCGCTCGATCACCGCCGACAGTTCGCGCACGTTGCCCGGCCAGGGGTAGGCGCGGAGCAGCTCCAAGTCATCGGGGGTGGGGAGCCGGGGCGCCAGCCCGAGGCGCTGGGCCGCCCGCAGGGCAAAGTGAGCAGCCATCGCCGGGATGTCCTCCACGCGCTCGCGCAGGGCCGGCAGATAGATTGGAAAGACGTTGATGCGGTACCAGAGGTCGGCGCGGAACCGGCCGGCCGAGACCATTGCCGCCAGGTCGCGATGAGTGGCGGCGACCACGCGCACGTCGACCCGCAACTGATGCTGGCCGCCGACCCGCTGAAAGCTCCCGTCCTGGAGGATGCGCAGGAGGCGCACCTGCACCGCGGGGGAGAGCTCGCCTACCTCGTCAAGGAACAGGGTGCCGCCGTCGGCGCGCTCGAACCAGCCCTTGCGCAGGGCCGAGGCCCCGGTGAAGCTCCCGCGCTCGTGCCCGAAGAGCTCAGAGTCGATCAGCTCCGGCGGGAGGGCGCCGCAGTTGACGCGCAGGAAGGGCCCCGAGGCCCTGGAAGAGCGCGTGTGGATGGCGCGAGCGACCACCTCCTTGCCCGAGCCGGTCTCGCCGAAGATGAGCACCTGGGTATCCGCGCGCGCCACCAGGTCGACCCGACGCATCACCTCGCCGAGGCCGGACTCGGCCCCGACCACCGTATCGCTGATGTCCTGCCGCCCCAGCCGCGCGAGGAGCGAGGCCCGATCCGCCTCCGCCGCCTCGCGCAGCGCCGAGAGCTCGCGCACCATGCGGTCATTCTGTACCGCCACGGCAAAGGGGTCGAGGAGGGCGGCGAGCATCGGCTCGTGCTCACTCGCGAAGGCCGCCGGGGCACTGGCACCCAAGACCAGGGCACCGATCGGCACCCCCTCCAGCACCAGGCCACCGGCGAGCACGTCCCCGGCCACCCCGGGGGGCAGCAACCCAGGCAGCCTCTGCGCGACCTCCTCTGCCCTACCCCGCACCACCTCCCGTGCCGCACACCAGGCCGAGAGGCGCTCCGCCTGCTCGCGCGGCAGATGCTCGGCGGCGGCCTCGCCAGTCGCCTGGCTACCGAGGTCGACCAGGGTCTCGAGACGTCCGCGCGCCAGGTCCAGATGGCGCAGCAGCAGACGGTCGAGCGGCAGGCGCCGGGCCAAGACGGCCGCAATGGCCCGCGCCGACTGGTCGATGTGGATGTTGCGGCAGGCCTGCTGCCAGACCTCGAGCAGGAGGGGGAAGAATCGCTCCATAAGGGCTCTCACCACGGAAAAACCGTGAGATAGCATAGCCGATCTGTGCAATCCGCTGGGTTCGCCAGGCGGATGCCCCAGTCGCGGCCTCGGCACCAATGGTCGAGCGAGTTGGATCAGACGCTTACCGCTCCTGGCACGGGTTGTGAGACAGGATCGACGAGGCCGCCGGCCTCGAACCCTCGCAGTCACCGCCCGGAGAGAACCATGGTCCGCGAAGCCGTCCTCGGTCTCGGAAACATCTACGCCTGGCACCGCCGCCGCCTGACGCTCTGGCTGGCGCTAGTCACCCTGGTCGTCGCCCTGCTCACCTTGCACGGGATCCAGCCCGGCTGGGGCCTGCTGCCGGGCTTCCTCGACAGCACGCCGGGACAAGTGCTGCTCGCGGTGTTCCTGGCCGCCCTGGTGTGCGAGTACATCGACTCCAGCCTGGGGATGGGCTATGGGACGACCCTGACCCCGCTGCTCCTTCTTGCCGGGTTCGAGCCCTTGCAGATCGTGCCCGCGGTGCTCTTCTCCGAGCTGCTGTCCGGACTCACCGCCGGCGCCCTGCACCACCGCGACGGCAACGTCGACTTGCTGCGCGATCGCCACGCCCGCCGCACGGTGCTGCTCCTCACCGTCCTCAGCGCCGCTGGTGCCATCGCCGCCGTGACACTCGCAGTCTCCATCCCGAAGTTCTGGTTCTCGCTCGCCATCGTCACCATCGTGCTCGCGATGGGGGTCATCGTGCTCGCCACGCGCACACGCCGCATCCCCTACCGGGCCGGCAACGTCGTGGCGGTCGGACTGGTCGCGGCCTTCAACAAGGGCCTCTCCGGCGGCGGTTACGGGCCGCTGGTGACCGCAGGGCAGGTGGTCTCGGGGCTGCCGGCCAAGCACGCCGTGGCGATCACCTCGGTCGCCGAGGCCTTCACCTGCCTGGTCGGCCTGGGCGCCTACCTAGTGCTTACCGGGGGGCTCGACTGGACACTCGCGACGCCCCTCGCGGCGGGTGCCCTGCTCTCGGTCCCAGTCGCGACCATCACCGTCAAACGCATGCCCGAAGCGGCCGTGCGCGCCGCGATTGGCATCGTCACCCTTTCCCTGGGCCTGCTGTCGCTCGCCAAGCTGCTCGGCTGACCCAGACCCGATTGCCGACCTGACCGCGGCCGGGCGCCCCCTCGCCTGGCCGCAGCGCCTTCATTGCTCCCGCGGGCGGCGCGTTGTTCCCGAGAGTATGTCCTCACGAGCTTTCGGGATCGGCCCACCGCGTGACGGGCTAGCTTCCTGCGCTCCGGCACCGAGAGAGGGGTTCTGCGAAGGACCCCATCGGACCCACAGCGGACATACGCAGGGGCGACCCGGAGAACGTCAGGAAATCCTACACCCCTCCGAGCGACGTAAGTTCCTGATCCGGAATCAAGACCGCTCCCGGCCCACAGCGGACACCGCCAGGACCCACCTCGGGGTGTCAGGAAACTTTACAGTCGCTCAGGCCGGTGACCGCCAGGAACGGCGGGGCCCGACCCAAAGGAGTCACTCGCGCGGCGGATGGCAACATCCGCTGTCGAGGGCTCAGCAGACGCGGGGAACATCGTTACCGGATCGGGTATGCGCTGCGCCCGAAACTGGATACGCACCTGTTCCCGACGGGTACGCCGTGCCGCCTCGCGTGCGGCGTCGATGAGCCCCATCAGCCGGTCTGCGCGTCACTCCAGCAGGTTGACGGTGTAGGACCAGGTCCTCCGGGGAACCCGAGATCGCCGCCAGTTGAGCATGCCCAAGGTTGAGCCGACGTAGATGGCGGATCGCCCTGCGGGCATCCGCCCTACCGGTTCCGCGTGGTGGGTTCGGCACGGCCAGGGTGGTCGGGCACCGGACGCGCCCGATCTTCGCCCTTCAACTCTCGAACCGGTCGGGCAACGCCGGGCTTTTGCCTGATCTGCTCTGAAATTGGACGATGCGCTATCGCCGTTCGACGACGCCCGGTGCGACCTGACTTCTTCACTGTGGTGACCTATCGGCACCGCGCGCCACCCTTTCTGAGCCAAGGCGGGGAATTTCCACAAACCGTAGGGGACCGCTGTGCCGCCGCGAGCCGCTCGTTTCGATTCCGCGCCAGCCAGTCCACCCGCGCGCGGCGGGTGATCCGGTGATGGCAGCCGACTTTAAACGAGCGCGGTGGGGGCGGACTAGCGCCACGTAACCCGCCGAAACCGGCATTCCCCGACCGGCGGGTCACGGGCTGGCGCCCTAACCTGCCCTACCGCTTCGTGTTACACTCATCTGCGACACCTAGCGTGAGAGTCGATACGACTGACAACATTGAAGATCTTACCCATGAAATGCTCCGACGCATGCATGGAAAACTAGACGAAATTCAGGCCGAGATGCGTCTACGGTTCACCGGCGTTGAAGCAGGCCTGGCTGCCATTGAGCATCGTTTGGTGGCATTCCATCTAACCGATGTCGCAAGGGCTGATGAAATTACCAATTTGCGCTGACGAATTGAGAGAATTGAATGGCGCTTGGATTTGGTGGAAAGCGCGTAGGGCGGGTTAGCGTAACGTACCCGCTGATTCCGTGGGACTCCCCCAAAGGCGGGTTATGGGCTGACTCCCTGACCCGCCCTCTGAGTCTTGCTGCGTTTTGCCTTTGGCTCAATATGCGTTTCGGGTTGGTGGCGAAAAGTGACCGTCTACGACCACTCGCTGCTGCCTGCGAAATCTGATTGTGCAAC
>Ga0114946_10001136_pt1 | contig 18185 bp, 12 predicted proteins | sample WalLakDeSediment_FD_88676 | JGI IMG/M metagenome (GOLD analysis project Ga0114946, IMG submission 88676) | Lake sediment microbial communities from Walker lake, Nevada to study Microbial Dark Matter (Phase II) - Walker Lake 11/02/13 Deep Sediment | ecosystem: Environmental > Aquatic >...
AAGAGCGCCTCGTAGTAGCGCATCATCAGCGGGTAGGTGAGCGGCAGGCGCGGCAGGTGCCAGATGGCGCGCTGGCTGCTGAGCATGATGTAATCGGCCTCGTCCAGCCAGGCGCTGACCTCTTCCAGCTTCTGCGGGCTGTCGGGATGGGTGACGGGCCGCTGGCCGCCGCTGACTTCGCTGTAGTAGGCGCCGTAGGCGTTACGGCCGTTGGTCCCCACCGGCAAAATGTCGTCCCAATGTTCGTTGACCAGCAGGCTGGTGCCGGCGCGCACCGGCCCGCCGCTGCGCAGCTCCGCGCTGAGCTGCACGGGGCTGTGGGCCGCCACGGCCGTGTCCGCCACGTCCAGCACGACCGCGCGCCGCGCGCTGCTCAGGGTGAGGGCGAAGTCGCTCGCCGCCCCGCCGTTCAGGCGCAGGCTGAGCGCGGCGCCGCCCGCGCCGCCGGCCGCCTCCTCGACCAGGCTCAGGTAGTTGAAGCGCACGGCCGTAATCACGGCCTCTTCCGGCAGGCTGAAATTGAGGATCAGCGGCGCGCCGCCGGGGGTAAATTCGTACCCTTTTAGCGGCAGGTGCAGGCTGCGCGGCTGGCCGGCGGCCGTGTAGAGCAGCGTGGCGCCGCTGGGTACGTTTTCAAAAATCCAGTCGGAGGCGGCCACGCGCGTTACCGGCCGCTGGTAAATGCCCACGAAGGCGTTGGCCCACAGCAGGCTGGGGACGACGACGATTAGCAGCAGGGCGGCAAAGCCTGCACTGAGCGCAGTCGAAGCGCCTGCACTGAGCGCAGTCGAAGTGCCTGCACTGAGCGCAGTCGAAGTGGCCGTTTGCTTCAGCCGCGGCCGGTTTGGGCTGCGCCGCGCGTAATCCCACAGGGCGAAGACGGCCCAGGCCGCCAGCAGCAGCAGCGTGGGGTAGATGGGCAGGAAGTAGCGGATTGATTTGACCCAGCGCGTGCCCATGAAGAGAAAATAGCCCAGGCTCCACGCCACGGGAATGGCGTGCGCCAGCCAGTCGGGCTTGCAGCGCGCGATGCGCCACAGCGCCCACAGCAGCCCCAGCCAGGCGGCGACGCCGGCCGTCAACCCCATGCCGTACAGGACCATGTTGGTCAGCGGGAACAGAATTGGCGTGCGGCTCACCCACTGCAGCGCGGGCGGGAAGGAGGCTTCCGGCGCTTGCAGGCGCTGAATTTCTTCCATGTTGGCCGTCCACTGGGGGTTGAAACCGACTACGGAGCCGAGTACGACGGTCAGCAGCCCCGGCTCCTGGCCGGTTTGCTGCAGCGCCTGCTGCCGGATCAGGGCCGCGTCGGCGAAGGCGTAGGGCTGCGCCAGGCGGAAGGTAACGAGCGCGACGCTGGCGGCCAACGTGACGCCTAGAACAGCGCGCTGCCATTGCGCGGTGGATAGCGCTCTGAAACCGGACAGATCGGGCAGGGTAATCTGGCCGGCGCGCACGAGCCAGATGAAAGCGCTCAGGGCAATGATGGCGGCCAGCGGCGCGACGTTGATGCGCGCGGCGACCGCCAGCCCCAGCCCCAGCCCAAAGAGCAGGTACCAGCGCGCGCGCCAGCGGGGCGCGGCGTCGCCCAGCCCGGCGGCGCGCACGGCGGCGTAGATGGCGAAGGTCGCCAGCGCCGCGGCCCAGTTGTCCATCGTGAAGAAGTGGGATTGCTGGATGGCCATGACGGCCGTGGCGTGCAGCAGCGCCCCCAGCAGGCCCACGCGCCAATCGTACAGCCGCCGCCCGATCAAGAAGGCGAGCAGTACGGTGAACAGGTCGACCAGGCCGGAGAGGAAACGGCCGACCAGGTGGATGCCGTCGTAGCCGGTGAGGTTGTAGGCGCAGGCCGGCCAGCTTGCGCTGCTGAATAGACCGCAGACCCCGTTGGCCCACTCCGCGGCGTAGCGCGTGACGGTCATCGGGAAGTTGCCGTAGACGTAGAAAGTCTGGCCGATGTTGTACGGGTTGAGCGGCGATGCGGAGGTGCGCAAATAGTCCAGCGGGTCGGCGACGGGGCGCAGCCCGCTGGCGACGATGGTCAGGAAGCGCTCGTCGGGGTGCAGATGGTGGTTGCCGTCCCAGTCGAGGCCCGTGAAGCGCAAATAAGCGCCGAGCAGGAGCACGAGCGCCAGCAGCGGGAGCGCCACGCTCTCCAGGCTAAAACGGCGGCGCGGCGGGCGCGCGGCGACGGCCGTCGCCGGAGGCGCGCTATTTGTTGCGGTTGCGTCTGCTTGTTCCGTTACCGTCATAACTCTTGCCGGAATGGCGACAGCGAATTGAGAATGAAACGAATTCGTTCCCGTCTCAATTCATTGTTGTCAACTCACGTTATACACACCCATTTGTATTCAGGCGCAGCAATCGCCGCGCCTCAGGCCGGCGCGCTGGGCCGCGGCAAAATCTGGCGCAGGTAGGGCTCGATGCCGCGCGCCGGCTGCCACTGGCCGGGATAGCCGAGCGAGACCTCGTCGAACTGGACGCCGTCCCGCTGGTGGCTGCGCCGGATGTGGAGGTGGCCGTAGACGACGGCCGTGACCGGGAAGCGCGTGTGCCAATCCTCCGTGCGGCGCGTGCCGCACCAGATCGAGAAGCGCGGGATGCGGCGCAGGTGGGCCATGTCGCGGCGCAGCGGATAATGGTTGGCCAGAATCAGCGGGCCGTGCGCGGCGGCCTCCTCCAGCCGCTTTTCGGTGTAGCGGCAGCGCACCGTGCACCAGACGGCGCGGCTGGGGAAGGGGTCCGGGTGCAGCGCCAGCTCGTCCACACACAGCACGCCCGACGCCTGCGCCCAGGCCACGGCCGTTTCCTCCGCCACCTCGTCCGGGCGAAAGCTGTAGTCGTAGAGCGTGAAAATCGGCGCGACCACGGCCGGCGCGCCGGGCCCATCCCACTGAAGGTAGGGGTCGTCCGGCGTGCTGACGCCCAGCTCGCGACAGATGGCGACGAGCCGGTTGTAGCGCGCCAGGCCGCGCAGGCCGGTCGGGTCGTTGGGCAGCGTCCACAGGTCGTGGTTGCCCGGCGTCCAGATCACGCGCGCGAAGCGCTCGGCCAGCAGGGTCATCGCGGCCGTAAACTGCTCAATCGACTCCGATACGTCCCCGGCCACAATGAGCCAATCGCGCGGGTGGGGCGCCAGGTTAAGCAGCGCGGCGCGGTTGGCCTGGCGCATCAGGTGCAGGTCGCTAATGGCGTACAGTTTCATAGCAGGGGATACCGGACGCTGCGCCGGGCGCAAAGAGGGCGGGGGCGCAGGCGCAATACGGCCGTTCAGCCCACCGCGCCGCCCGATAGCTGAATCAGGTTGGCCAGCGCTTCCCGGTTGAGCACGGTCAGCCGCCGTCCTTGCAATTTGACCCATTTGGCGCGCCGGAAGCGGCCCAGCGCCTTGTTGATGCTGACGCGCGTCGCGCCGACCATCTCCGCCAGGTCGGTTTGCGTCAGCGCCAGCTCAATCACGATGCCCTCTTCCGTTTGACGGCCGTGCTGGTCACATAGCCGCAGCAGCGTGCGCGCCAGCCGCCCCGGCAGGTCGAGGAAGAAGATGTCGCTCAACTGGCTGTTCAGACGGCGAATGTGCTCGGCCATGGTTTGCAACACGTGCATGGCGAAATCCGGGTTTTCGCCCAGGAAATGGCGGAACTGGTCGCGGTGCAGCGTCAGCGTTTCGGTGGGCGCCAGCGCCTCGGCCGTGGCGGAGCGGGGGGAGTTGTCCAGCAGCGCCAGCTCGCCGAAAAAGTCGCCGGCCCCCAGGATCGCCAGCAGCGCCTCCTGCCCGTCCGGTGTGGAGTGGGAGATTTTCACTTTGCCTTTGCTGATGATGTAGAGCAGCCCGCCGGGGTCGCCGTGGTGGAAAATAATCTGGCCCGCGTTGAAGCGCCGCAGAATCAGCCGCTGCGCCAGCGGGTTGACCTCATCCTGGCTGAGTTTGGTGAAGAAGGGTACTGCCTGCAGCGCCTGGGCGGCATGATTTTTTTGTCGGCTCATTGCCCTCGTTCTCTCCTCGCCTTGCAACAATGTCTCCACGAAATAGATGAAATTCGTGTTAGCGTTGCCGCAGATTTTACCCCATCTTCTCGATTTCCCCTACCACAATTTGCCGCGCGCGCGCCAGCGCCGCCTGCACGCGCGCGGTGTCGGCGGCCGGCCCGCCGCCTTGCGCAAAGGCCGGCCCGCCGCCGCCCCCACCGCCGCCCAGCGCCGCCAGCGCGGCGCTGAGCGCGGCCTGCATGGAGGCCTGCACCCGCGCGCCGCGCGCGAAGATGAATTGGGTTTTGCCGCCCGTGAGCGCGATGAGGGCGACGGCCGTTGGCTCCTCAGCCAGCGCGGCGGCCAGGGCGCGCGCGTCGCCGGCGGCTTCGGCCGGCTGGACGTGGCTGATGATGGCAATGCCTTGGCGCCGGGGCGCGTCGCGCAGCAGCGCGGCCGCTTGCAGGCGCGCCAGGTCGGCCTGCTGCTGGCGCAGTTGGCGCTGCGCCGTCTGGAGGTCGAATTGCAATTTGGCGACGGCCGTTACCAACGCCTCTTGCCCCGTGGTAAGCAAGGCCGTCAGGTCGGCCGTCACGTCCTGTTTGGCGCCATAGTCGGCCAGGGCGCGCCCGCCGCAGCGAAACTCGACGCGCAGCTTGTCGCCGCGCCGCTCGCTTTTGAGCACTTTAATCAGCCCGACGGCGCCGGTGCGCGCCACGTGCGTGCCGCCGCAGGCCGTGAAGTCAAAGTCGTCAATGTCGATGATGCGCAGCGCGCCGCTTTGGGCCGGCGGGCGCTTGCGCAGCGGCAGCGCCGCGGCCTCCGCTTCCGTGAAGAAGCGCACGTGGACGGGGCGGTCTTCCCAGACGATCTGGTTGGCAAGCTGTTCGGCGGCGTCGATCTGGGCGGGCGTCACGGCCGTAACGTCCAGGTCAATCGTCACGCTGGCGTCGCTCAGGTGGAAGCCGACCGTCTGCGCCGCGGCGACGCGCATGAAGGCCTGCGAGAGGATGTGCTGCCCGGTGTGGTGCTGCATGTGGTCAAAGCGGCGCGGCCAGTCGATGACGGCCGTGACCGCTTCGCCTGCCAGCCTTTCCGCCAGCAGATGCAACACGGCGCTGTCCGCCTCGCGCACAATCACGTCGGTGACGCGCACGCCGTTCAGCTCTCCGGCGTCGCACGGCTGGCCGCCCGACGTGGGGTAGAAGTAGGTCCGGTCTAAGATGACGGCGGGTTGTTGGCGGTAGGTGGTGTGGCTCAGGACGCGCGCCCTGAAGCGGGAGGTGTAGGCGTCGGTGTAATAAAGACGTTCGCTCATAACCGGGGGATTTTAGCATATCCTGCCCGTGGTGAACATATGGAATCTGGGCGCTGTGCAGTTCAGGCGGCGGGCAGCGTCAGGTTAAAGCGCGCGCCGCCGTCGGGGTTTTCGTCGACCCAGATACGGCCGTTGTGCGCCTCTACCGCCAGCCGGCAAAATGCCAGCCCCAACCCTAGCCCTTTGGAATCTGCATGGGTCTGAATGCGCTGGAACTTCTCAAAGATTTTCTCGCGGAACGCTTCCGGAATCCCCTGCCCTCGATCGCTGACGGCGATTAAGACTTGACCAGTGTCAGGCAGGTGGCGCGCGCTGACGTGCACCAGAGGATTGCTCAGGCTGTACTTCAGCGCGTTATCCAGCAGGTTGAGCAGTACCCGACGTATCATCCCTTCTTCAACGCGGACCTCAGGCAAATCGGTCGGGATATCGGTTTCAAAGGCGATGCCGCGCTTCTCAAAGTTGGGTTCTTCGATTTCATAAACGGCCTGCACCATCGCGGCTACCGTGACGTCGGCTTGTTTGCTTAGCGAATGTCCTGCTTCCAGCCGGCTAATGTCCATCAGCGATTTGATCAGCGCCTGCAAATGGTTGCTGCTGCGAATGGCAATGTCAAGCATGGGCGCCAGCATCGTGTCGGGATCCGGGGGCGCCTCGCTCCTGATAAGTTCCAGGCTAGAAATGACGTTGCCCAGCGGGCTTTGCAAATCATGCACGAGCATGGCGGTCAAATCCTGGCGCAGTTCGTCCAGCTTAACCTGCCGGGAAATATCGTGATGAATCCACTGCAACAACTCGTTGTCTGCGTAGCGCGTGCGCTTCGCGTAGACTTCAAAGTACAGCCGCTCGTGACTGCCCTTCGGCATAATCTGGCTGATAAAGACCCGCGCGTTGTCGGGCTGGATGGCGGCCACAGGCGGCAACTGGCTGCCGGGAGCGTGCAAGGCATAAATGGTCATCCCCAGGAAATCTTGGCGTGCGTAGCCGAACAGTTCGACGGCGCGCCGGTTGACTTCAACGATCTGACCTGACTCGTCGGTCAGGATGATGGGGTCGACGCTATCTTCAAAGAGGCTAACGTAGCGCTTTTCGGCGGCCTGGGTTTGGGTGAACTGCCGGGCGTTGGCGATGGCGCTGCTGGCGATGTTGGCCAGGCTGACCATCACCTGCATGTCATGGCGGTCAAAGCCGCGCGCGACCGGGTTGAGGGCCTGAATAACGCCGAGAACTGACTGCTTGTGCTGTACGGGGGCGCACAGCATTGCCCGGTCGGCGGGTTCGGCCGGATGATCGCCGGCGCTGTCTGCAAAACGCGCGTCTTGCCCGACGTTAGGTACGAGCAGCGGTTCGTGGCGCCGGATAACCCAGCCCGCCGCCCCCTGGTCCGCCGCTACGCGCAGGCCGATGATGTTCTGGTACCCTACGCCGGCTGCGCTGCGGTATACAAGCTGCCCCGTTGTGGGCTCCAGCAAAGCAATCGAGACGGTTTCGGCGTTAAAGAATTCTTGCGTTTGCCCCAGCAGTTGCTGCATGATCTCGGCCGTATTCAGCGAGGCGTTGATAACTTTGCTGGCTTCGTTGAGCAGAGAAGTCACGCGCAGTTGGCGCTGGGACTCGGCGAAGAGGCGCGCGTTTTCGATGACGCTTGCCGCCTGGCTGGAGATGAGGCTGAGCAGGTTGAGGTCGTCTGCGTTGAACTGGTTGACGCCCGGTTTGTGCATGGTGATGGCGCCGATGGCGCGCGCTTGCACCATGAAGGGCGCGCACATCACCGACCACGCCCCGGAGGAGGAGGCATAGGCGGGATTGCTGAGCCAGCGCGGGTCCGTTTGGGTGTTGTATATGATGTCGGCTTGCTGGTTGCGGATAACCCAGCCGGCGAAACCCTGGGAGAGGATGTTTTCCAGTTGTTTGGGTTTAGTCCGTTTTTGACGGTTGCGCTGCGTTAACCAGGCATGCTCAACTTCCATCTGTTCGTTGACAACAATGATGCTGCCGTCAAAGGCGTTAAGCTGCTGGACCGCTACTTCCAGGATACGAGGCAAAACGGTTTGAATCTCCAACCCATCCGCTTCAATTTGCTTGATGAGGGCGTTGATGGTGTAAAGCGTCTGTAGCCGTTGGCTGTCTTTGATTTCGTAAATGGCGTCGAAATTGTCACGCATAGTTAGCATTGAGAAAATTGTCAGGCTTCCTGGCGTTAAGCTAGGGGTAAATTGGGCGCAACGTCCAGATCCAGCGCGTCGCGCTGCCCATTGATAAAGCGCCAATGGGCGGCGGCGCCGATCATGGCGGCGTTGTCGGTACAGAGCACAAGCGGGGGTACGCGCACCGGCAGCTGCACGGCCGTTTGCATGGCCTGCCGCAATGCCCGATTCGCCGCCACGCCGCCCGCCAGGTGCACGGCCGTTACCCCATAATCGCGCGCCGCCTGCACCGTTTTCGCTACGAGCGTCTCCACCACCGCCGCCTGGAAGCTGGCGGCCAGGTCGTTGACCGGCAGCCGGTGGGGCTGGAGGCGCTGGGTTTGGCGCAAAACGGCCGTTTTTAACCCGCTAAAGCTGAAATCATAGCCGTAGTCGCTGTCCATCACCGCTCGCGGAAAGCGAAAGGCCTGCGGATTGCCCTGCTCGGACGCCTTGTCAATCGCCGGCCCGCCGGGGAAGGGCAGCCCCAGCAAACGGCCGACCTTGTCAAACGCCTCGCCCGCCGCGTCGTCCAGCGTGCCGCCCAGGTGGGTGTAACGGCCGTGGTCCGTCATCAGGTACAGCTCGGTATGCCCGCCGCTCACCACCAGCGTCAGCACCGGGAATTCGATCTCGTCGGCGGCCGGCGTCAGCCAGAGGGAGCAGATGTGGCCCTCAATGTGGTTGATCCCCAGCAATGGCTTGTTGCGCCCCAGCGCCAGCCCTTTGGCCATGTTCACGCCGACCAGCAGCGAACCCACCAGCCCTGGCCCGCGCGTTACGGCGATGCAGTCCAGATCGTCAAAGCCCATGTGGGCCGTCTGCATGGCCTGCTGCACAACGGCGTAAATGACTTCGATATGTTTCCGCGCGGCGACTTCGGGGAAGACGCCGCCGTATTTGGCGTGCAGGTCGGTCTGGCTGGCGATGACGTTGCTCAAAATGCGCACGCCGTTCTCGATCACGGCGGCGGCCGTTTCGTCGCAGGAGGTTTCGATGGCCAAAATACGTGTGAAGGCGACTACTTGTTTGCTCATGAGTTACCTGTACGTCTACTCGGTAGCACTATAACGGTTACTGCTCATTATACACAATAGGATCAATTTCCTATACAGTTCCTATACAGGCCGCCAGCACTGCTTGCAGCAGCCCGTCGGCCTGCCCCGGCAGCACCGTGCGCGGATCCAGCAGGAATAGATCGTCCTGGATACGGCCGATAACCGGGGGCGTTCCCAGGCGCAGGTCGGCCGCCAGCCGCGCCGCGTTGGCGCGCCGGATGGCCACCAGCCGCGTGGGCAAACTCGTGCCCGGCAGGCTGCCGCCGCCCACGCGCGCTTCGCCGGCCAGCGTGTGCGCCGCTACGCCCGCGGCCCGCAGGTGATTCGCCCACGCCTCCGCGTCCGCCGCCACTTCGTCCAGCGGGCGGGCAAGCATGCGCCACACCGGGATCTCCGCCGGCGTCTGCCCGGTCAGGTAGGGACGCAGCGTGGCGCTGAGCGCCGCCAGGCAGAGCTTATCCGGGCGCACCGCGCGCGCCAGCGGATGGCGCTTAAGCGGCTCGATGGCGCTCCGTCGCCCGCAAAGAATGCCCGCCTGCGGACCGCCCAGCAGCTTGTCGCCGCTGAAGGCGACCACGTCCGCCCCGGCTTCTAGCCCGGCGAGCACGGTCGGCTCCGCTTCCAGGCCGTAGGGGCTCACGTCCAGCAGCGCGCCGCTGCCCTGGTCGTAAAGCAGCAGAATGCCGCGCGCGCGCGCCAGCTCGGCCAGCTCCGCCAGCGGCGGCTCGCTGGTGAAGCCGATGATCTTGAAGTTGGAATGGTGCGCCACCAGAATGGCGGCCGTATTGGCGCTGATGGCGCTGGCGTAGTCGCGCAGGTGGGTGCGGTTGGTGGTACCCACTTCCACCAGCCGGGCGCCGGATTGGGCCATCACGTCGGGCACGCGAAAGCCGCCGCCGATTTCGACGAGCTGCCCGCGGCTGATGATGACTTCCTGGCCCTGGCAGAGCGCCGTCAGCATTAGCAAAACGGCCGCGGCGTTGTTGTTGACGACCAGCGCCGCTTCCGCAGCGGTAATGCGCGTCAGCATTTGCTCGGCGTGGACGGCGCGGCTGCCGCGCTGCCCGGCGTCCAGGTCGTATTCCAGCGTGGCGTAGCCGGCGCCCACCGCTTGCAGCGCGGCCAGCGCCGCGTCGCTAAGCGGCGCGCGTCCCAGGTTGGTATGAATAATGACGCCGGCGGCGTTGATGACGGGCTTGAGCGTGGGGGTCAGCGCTGCTTCCAGCCAGGCGCGCGCGCGCGCAACCAGCCGGGCATCGCCGGGCGCCTGGTCCGGCTCTCCGCCGCGGATGGCGTCGCGCGCCTCATCAAGCGCGGCCCGCAGCGCCGTGACGGTGAGCGCACGGCCGTAACTCTCCACCAACGCCCCCGTCGCCTCCAGGCGCAACAGCCCGTCGACGCTTGGCAGCGCGCGTAATGATTCGCGGGCGTCCGCGGTGAGTTGTTTGTGGGTCACGGTATCTTGCTCAACTTTTAGTATGTGGCGCCGGCGCATGCTGGCGCGGCCGGCTAACTCACCGCCGTCGCCACGCGCGTGCGCACCTGCAGCAGGAACTCGAATAGAATCAAAACAATGGCGACCAGCGCCGCCACCGGCAGGCTGAGCGTGCGGTTCATTTGCAGCCAGACGCAAAACGCGCCCCAAAAACCGACCCACATCGCCTGGCGCAGCGTCACCAGGAACTGGGGCGCTTGCTGCGCGGCTACGCCGAAGCGGCGGTTCAAAAAGTAGGCCAGGGGCAGCGCGGCCCCGGTAATGGTAACCAGAACCGCCGCCAGGAAGGCCAGGATGACCTCGCCGTTAGCGGCGTCCAGCATGGAGGTCGCGTCGACGCGGTCGAGGGCCGTGGCGCGCACCAGGTCCAACCGGTTCACGTCAAACGGCCACATCTTGTCCACGATGTGATTGAGCGCCAGCAGCCCCAGCACGAGCAGACCGGCGCCCAGAAGCGCGGTCGGCCAGATTCCAAGTCGTTTCGCTAAGTCGCTCATAAGCGCAGCAGGTGCGTGGCGCAGCGCGCGGCGCCAAAGCGACAACCGGCGCTCTTGGCGCTGTTCCCAGGCTCATTCATGGCTAAAACGGCGCTGCAGGATGTGCAGCAGCGCCAGTCCGTAGGCGTCGCTGGCGTCAGCGGCCTCAAAGACGTGCCCGGCGCCGCTATATTGGATTGTACAGCGATACCGGTCAGCGTGCAGCGCTAACTGCAGCCGCGGATCCGGCTCATCTTGCAGCAGGTCCACAAGCTGCCCGCGCAGCTGATCCTCCCGGGGCATCCAGACGACTTCCATGGTGAGAATGTAGTCCAGGGACCATTCGGCCGTGCCGTGGAAGGTGACGACCGGCCAGCCGCGAAAGACGTCCAGGCTGGCCAGCATGTCCGCCACGACAAACAGGCGCTCGTCCATGCCGCGGTCGGGAATAGCGAAGAAATCATTCACGCCGGCTTCCCAGACGAGGCCGGCTGCTTGCAGTTGTTTGGCGAGTTCGAGTGTAATCATAGCGTTAAGTCTATCTATCTCCAGGGGTTTTCCATCGTCTGGATGAGCAGCGGACGGCCGATTTTATTGTTTAGGCGGCGGGTCAGCAACCAGAGCGCCACGTCTTCCTCGCGCGCCACGTCGGCCTGCACGTAGAGGGCGCTGCCCTCGGCGCTGCCCTCGGCGGCGCCGATTTGCGCCACGACTTCGGCCAGCGGCGCGATGCGCCGCTCACACACCACGACGTTGACCCGCGCCCGGCTCAGCGCCAGGGCCACGGCCGCGCCGATGCCGGTACTGCCGCCGGTGACAATGGCCGTCTTGCCGGCCAGGCTCATGGTGGTTGATCTTGCTGCTGACATGTCCCTATTATAGTGGAGGTCTGCCAAAAGCGGAAAGAAATGCGTTTTGGCGGGCGGTCGGATGTCAAAACGGCCGTTTCTCACGTCATGCTTGTGGGAGAAACGGCCGTAAGCCCTGGCGGCGGGTTCTTTATGCGCGGAACCAACCGTTGATTTTGCGGCAAATTTTAATGCGTGTGCGCCGTGTGCGGATGGCCGTGCGCCAGCTCCTCCTGCGTCGCCGGGCGCAAATCCACGATCCGGACCGCGAAGTGCAGCGTCTCGCCCGCCAGCGGATGGTTGAAATCCAGTAGAACGTGGTCGTCCTCAATCTCAGCGACGTAGGCTTCGACGGGCTGCCCGGTGTTCTGGTCAACCAGGCGCAGCCCCATGCCCTCTTCCAGCGCCAGATTGGGCGGGAAGATCGAGCGGGGTACCGCTTGAAATTCATCGTCGTCGATTTCGCCATAGCCGTCTGCCGGTTCAACGGCTACGTTTTTCTCGTCTCCAATGGTCAGGCCGGCCAGCTCGCGCTCCAAGCCGGCGACAATATTGCCCGCGCCGTGCAGGTATACAAGCGGTTCATTGCTGTCGGCCGCGTCGATGACCTGCTCGTCTCCCAGGTGTAGTTGGTAGGCCAGACTGACGACGACGTTGGTTCCTATTATCATGTTTGTCATGAAAAGATCTCCTTAAGTTGTTGGCGCCACTATAGCCGACTCAGAGAAGCCCGTCAAGCAAGCGGATTGGTTTCACAGGGCGATTTCATACGGCCGTTCTTCCATAACTACAACAGGCATCTTCTCAATAACTTTGGGTGGCTCGGTCAGGAGACCGGCCACAGCCCCCCGTTCTGGGTGGCTCGGGCCGGTCTCCGACCGTGCCCGCCGGTGGCTCGGTCAGGAGACCGGCCACAGCCCCCCGTTCTGAACGGAACGGATAGCGGCGCCCAAACAGTTGCCGTGGCTGCCAGGGCCCTTTAGAATCCTTGCTTAATGGATACGCTGCCGCCTGACTTTACGCACCTGCGCGTGCATTCTCACTTTTCGCTGCTGGACGGCACGGCCGCTGTGCCGGATCTGGCCCGTCGCGCGGCGGCGGATGGCCTGAGCGCCCTGGCGCTTACCGATCACAACGCGCTCTATGGCGCGGCGGCGTTTGAGCGCGCCTGCCGCGCCGCGGCCCTCCAGCCGCTGCATGGGATGACGCTGGCGCTGACCGCTTCCGCGGAGGATCTGCCCGATTCGCCGGGGGCCCCAGGCCAGGTACTCCTGATCGCCGACGGCCCGGCCGGCTACCGTTCGCTCTGCCGCCTTTCGGCCTGCTTGCAGGCGCACGCCGACCGGGAGGCGCGCCTGCGCCGGGGCGCGGCCTGGGATGATTTGCGCGCCCACAGCGCAGGCTTAATCTGCATCGACGCGGGGCTGGCGGGCTGGCTGGCGCGCTGCGTGCTGGCCGGGCAGACCCAGGCCGCCCGGCGCTTCGCCGGCCGCCTGGGGGCGATTTTTCCCGGCCGCTGCTACGTGGGGCTGGAGCTGCAGCAGCCGGGCGACACGGCCGTTGCCCAGGAACTCATCCGGATCGGCGCCCGTTTCGGCATGCCGCCCGTCGCCGCGCAGCCCATTTTCGCCCTGACGCCGGAGGACGCCGCGCTGCGTCCCCTGCTGGCGGCTATCGACCAGAACCGCCGCCTGGCGCCGGCCGCCGCCGCGTCGCCCGACGCGGGCGTCTGGCCGGACCTGGCCGCGCTGGCCGCCCGTTTTGCCTCCTTTCCGGAAGCGCTCGCCAACGTGGGGCGCATCGTGCAGCAATGCCGCGCCGCGCTGCCCGACGGCCGTCCTATCTGGCCCGCGCTGGATTTACCTGACGATCTTTCGCCCGACGACGCGCTGGTAGAAGCGGCCTTTGCCGGGCTGGAGGCGCTGCCCGCCGCCGCCTCGGAAGCGCAGATGGCGCGCTACACGGCGCGGCTGGAGCAGGAGCTGGCCGCCATCGAGCGCCACGATTTTGCGCCGCTGCTGCTGCTGGTGGCGGACGTGGTGCGCTTTGCGCGCGCGCAGGAGATCCCGGTCAACACGCGCGGCAGCGTCGCCAATTCGCTCGTGGCCTACTGCCTGGGCATCAGCAACGTTGATCCCCTGGCGCACGATTTGCTCTTTGAGCGTTTCCTGAACCCGGCCCGCGCCAGCCTGCCGGACATCGATCTGGACCTGTGCAGCCGGCGGCGGGATGAGGCGCTGGCCTACGTGCGCACGCGCTACGGCGCGGAGCGCGTGGCGCTGGTGGGGACGATGAGCACGCTGCAGCCCCGCTCGGCGCTGCGCGCGGCGGCCAAAGCGTACGGCCTGGCGGAAACGCGCAGCAAGGCGCTGGCGGATCTGCTGCCGCACCGCTGGCATCCCGATCCGCAGCGGCGCGAAGGGCTGGACGCGGAGGCGCTGCTGGCGCAGGTCGCCGATCCGGCCGAAAAAGAGGTGCTGGCGCAGGCGCTGCGGTTGATTGGCCGGCCCGACCATCTGAGCCTGCATCCGGGCGGCATTGTGGTGACGCCTGGCCCGCTGACGGACGCGGTTCCGGTGCAGATGGCGCCCAAGGGCTTCCTGGCTACGCAGTTGGGCTACGACGACCTGGAGGGGCTGGGGCTGCCGAAGATTGACCTGCTGGGCATTCGCGCGCTAACGGTCCTGGCGGACACGGCCGTCGCGGTGCGCGCCCGTCACGACCCCGCCTTTCGGCTGGCAAACATTCCCCTGGACGATCCGCAAACGGCCGACCTGCTTTCCCAGGGCGCCACGGTGGGCGTCTTTCAATGTGAGTCGGAAGGCGCGCAGCGCACCCTGCGCCAGCTGCGGGCGCGCGGCGTGCGCGACCTGGCCGTGGCCAACGCCTTCTTCAAGCCGGGGCCGGCCACGGGCGGCATGGCGCAGGCCTTTGTGCGGCGCTACCGGGGTGAGGAGCCGGTCAGCTTCCTCCATCCGGCGCTGGCGCCCATTTTGGGCGCCACGCAGGGCGTGCTGCTTTTCCAGGAGCAGATTTTACGCGTGGCGCGCGAGGTTGCCGGGTTGAGTTGGGCGCAGGCGGACGTGCTGCGGCGCGGGATGAGCAAGTTCAAGGGGCGCGAGATGGGCGCCCTGCGCCTGAGCTTTATGCGCGGCTGCCAGGAAAAGAGCGGCCTGACGCCGGAACAGGCGGCGACGCTGTGGGAGCAGGTGCTGGCGTTTGCCGGCTACGGCTTTAACCAGGGACACGCCACGGCCTACGCCGACGTCAGCTACCGCTCGGCCTACCTGAAGGCCCATTACCCGGCCGAATTTTTGTGCGCGCGCCTGGCGGACCGGGGCGGCTTTCACCACCCGGCGGTCTACGTGGCCGAGGCGCGCCGCCTGGGCATGGCGGTGCAGCCGCCGCACGTGAACGTGAGCGGGCGCAAATTCACGCTGACGCGCGGCGTCGGCCATGCCGCGCCGGATGAGGCGGCGACCCTGTGGATGGGGCTGGGGGAAGTACGCAGCTTGCGGCGCGCGGCGGTGCGGGCGATTGTAGCGGGGCGGGCGCAACGGCCGTTCCACAGCCTGCGCGACCTCTTGACGCGCGTCCCCTTGCAGCCCCGTGAAACGCGCCACCTGATCCAGTGCGGGGCGCTGGACGGACTGGGGGCGCCCAGCCGCGCGGCGCTGCTGGCGGAGGCGGCGCAGATCGGGCGCGCGGGCAGCGCGCGGCAGTTGGCCTTTGACTTTGCGCAGGGCTCGGCCGTATCCTCCGAAACGGCCGTCGAGCGCTTTGCCTGGGAGCTGCGCGTGCTGGGGCTGCCGGTGAGCGTCAATCCGCTGCATCTGGTCGCCGGGCTGGATCTGCACCCAACCACGCCCCTGCGCGACCTGCCGCGGCAGCCGGGCCGGCGGGTGATTCTTTACGCCTACCGGCTGCCGGGCTGGCCGGGCGGGGCAGGCTTTTTTGTGAGCGATGGCGATACGTTCGTGGTTGCGAAGGCGGCGCGTGGGCTAGGGGGCAAACGGCCGTTGTGGCGGCCGTTGCGCCTGGCCGGCGCCTGGCAGGCGGACGCGTGGGGTGGGGGCTGGTTTCAGGCGGAGCAAATCGAGATTTTGGGAAGCTGAGGGTAAAATGTGGCGAGTGTGCAAGTGTGCAAGTGTGCAAGTGTGCAAGTGTGCAGGTAGCGGGTGGCGGGTGGCGAGTGGCGGGTGGCGAGTGGCGGGTGGCGAGTGGCGGGTTCTCCGCAATCCGCATTCCGCAATCCCCAATCCGCACTCCGCACTTCAAGGAGGTGTAGTATGCGACGACCATTTTGGATGAGTGGACTACTGGGCTTGGCCCTGATTGCAATGAGCGTTGTTTTGTTGGTTGTGAATCCGGCCTCGGCGGTTGCGCTGCCGGAGGGCTTTTTTACGCCGGTGGTGGCGTTTGAGTTTGTGGAAACGGCCGAGGAAGTCCGGCAGCTTTTCGGTCCTGCGCCCACGCCGGAGCAGGCCGCCCTGGTACGCGCCATGGACCTGGGCAGCCGCATCGACTTTGGCTACATGCTGCTTTACGCCGCCTTCCTGGCGACCTTTTGCCATACGGCCGCGCGGCGCAGCGGCCGGCGCTGGTTCTACGTCGGCGCGGCGCTGGCGCTCCTCGCCGCCGCGGCCGACGCCGTGGAGAACGTGCAGCTTTTGGCCATCACCGCCCGGCTGGACGCGCCCGACCTGGCCGAGGCAATCGGCCGGGAACTGCTTGTTTTGCGCTGGGCGACCTGGCTCAAGTGGGGCGGGCTGGCCGTGCTTTTCCTGAACCTGGCGCCCTATTTCGCGCGCGGCAATCCCTACGCACGCTTTGTGGGCACGTTTACGGCCGTGCCCTTCGTCCTGGGCGCGCTGGCCTTCTTCAACCGCGGCCTGCTCAACGAGCTCTTCGCCCTCAGCGTGGCGCTGATGTTCCTGCTGCTCATCATCTACGCCTGGACAACGCCAAAATAGAGAGGAACATAGAGAGGAACGCGGAGAGGAACGCAGAGATGCGCAGAGAAGACGCGGAGGACCGCGGAGAAATATAAAAATCTCCGCGTCTCTCTGCGCCTTCTCCGCGTTCCTCTGCGTTCCTCTTCCCCACTCCTCTTTTTCCCAATTAATTACGTGCCATGTGGGCTATGCTTGTGTTATCATTGGGGGCGTTGCTCCCCTGAGTAATATCCGCTTTTACAACCTGATAGTCACGCCAACATTGTGGACTAAGTCTAGCCGGCGCGTGGCGAGGTGTGAGAGTTTGTTCCCGTTCTCATGCCTGCCGGTTTTACGAAAGGGAAGAAAAGACGGAGGACTATCGTGAAATTTTGGCTCAACGGTCAGCCCAAAGAATTCAGCGGCGACCCCGACCAACCCCTGTTGACTTATTTACGCGACGTGGAAGGCATCATTTCGCCCAAAGACGGCTGCGCGCCTCAGGCGGCCTGCGGCTGCTGCGCGGTCGATCTGAACGGTAAGGCTGTCCTATCCTGCGTGACGCCCATGAAAAAGGCCGCCGACGGCCGCGTGACGACCATCGAGGGGCTGGGAGAGTACCGCCAAAACGTGTACGCCAACGCCTTCGTGGAAAAGGGCGGCGTGCAGTGCGGTTTTTGCATTCCCGGCATTGTGATCCAATCCAATGCGCTGATCAACAAAAACCCGGAGCCCAGCCGCGACGAAATCGCCCAGGCGCTCACGCCCCACCTCTGCCGCTGCACCGGCTATAAGAAAATAGTGGACGCCGTGGAGTACGCGGCCGAGGCGCTTCGCAACGAGGAAGAGATTGCGCCGCCGAACGGCGCCGGCCGTATCGGCTCCCGCTACCCCAAATACCAGGCCCAACAGCTTGTGCTTGGCCAGCACCAGTACGTGGACGACGTCAAAATGGCCGGCATGCTGCACGGCGCGCTCAAATTCAGCGACCATCCGCGCGCCGTCGTCAAGCGCATCGACGTCAGCGCCGCGGCGGCCATGGAAGGCGTGGTGCGCGTCTTCACCGCCGCCGCCGTGCCCGGCGGCCGTTTCATCGGCCTCATCAAGCAGGACTGGCCCCTCATGGTCGCCGAGGGCGAAACCACGCGCTACGTCGGCGACGTGCTGGCGGGCGTCGTGGCCGCGTCCGAAGCCGCGGCGCGCCAGGCGGTGGAAAGCATCGTCGTGGAGTACGAGATCCTCACGCCCCTTACCGACATGCACGCGGCGATGCAGCCCGACGCGCCCGCCATTCATTCCCAGGGCAACGTGCTCTCGCGCACCGTCACCCACCGCGGCGACCTGGCGGCGGCGCGCGCGGCTTCGGCCTACGTGGCGCAGGGCGTCTACCAGACGCAGATGATCGAGCACGGCTTTATGGAGACGGAAGCGGCCGTGGCCTACCCGGTCGCGGACGGCGTCGAGGTTCTCTCGCAGGGCCAGGGCGTCTACGAAGACCGCGAGCAGATTGCCAAACTGCTGGGGCTGCCGGAGGCGCAGGTGCGCGTCATCATGGTGCCCAACGGCGGCGGCTTTGGCGGCAAGGAAGATTTGACCGTGCAGGGCCACGCTGCCTTGGCGGCCCACCTCTTGCAGCAGCCGGTCAAGGTGCGCCTCACGCGCGATGAGTCGATCCGCATGCACCCCAAGCGCCATCCCATCTGGATGGATTACAGCGTGGGCTGTGACGCTGATGGCCTGCTGACCTTCGTGCAGGTTAAGTTCATCGGCGATACCGGCGCCTACGCCTCGGTCGGCATGAAGGTGCTGGAGCGCGCCGCCGGCCACGCCACCGGCGCCTACAACGTGCCCGTCACCGACGTGGAGGCCATCGCCGTCTACACCAACAATATCCCCTGCGG
>Ga0114946_10001137_pt1 | contig 18182 bp, 12 predicted proteins | sample WalLakDeSediment_FD_88676 | JGI IMG/M metagenome (GOLD analysis project Ga0114946, IMG submission 88676) | Lake sediment microbial communities from Walker lake, Nevada to study Microbial Dark Matter (Phase II) - Walker Lake 11/02/13 Deep Sediment | ecosystem: Environmental > Aquatic >...
CATAGGGCGCAGGGCATAGGGCGCAGGGCATAGGGCGCAGGGCATAGGGCGCAGGGCGGGAGCCATGTGCGGCGAATGTTCCCCTTTGCGCATTACTTTGCGGTTTTTGCGGGTAAAGAGGCCTTTTCAGTGAAAAACATTTTCCCTGAAAGGAAGAACCGGGAGACTGTGGTTCAGAGGTAAATAAAGCATTAATGATCAAACCGATATAACAGCATTACATACTTCATGGGTGAAAATAAAGTTTGCGAGAAGCCTGACAAGGAAGAAAAAAAAGGCAAGTATGCGTGCAAGAAATGTGGCCTGAAGGCCAACAAGGAGAAACACCTTTGCAAACCCAAAAAATCTGCCGGAAAATCATGAAAGCCATGCTTTTCGCTGCGGGACTGGGAACACGCCTGCGGCCATATACCGCTTCTTTGCCGAAAGCACTTATAGAGCTCGGTGGCAGGACCATACTGCAGATCATCGCCGAAAGGCTGATACAGGCAGGTGTCACTGACATTGTGGTTAATGTTCATCATTTTGCCGGTATGATGAAAGAATCCATTGACCGCCTGCATTACCCGGGCGTCCGCTTTTTCGTTTCGGATGAGACCGGCCAACTGCTCGACACGGGCGGAGGCCTCCGGCAGGCGCAGCGCTGGCTTGATGGTGAGCAGCCATTCTTCCTGCATAATGCCGATGTGCTTTCCGGCATCGACCTGAAGAGGCTCCATGAAAAACACCAGGCAGCCAATGCCCTTGTCACGCTGGCTGTCAGCAGCAGGCCTTCCACACGTTATTTCTTGTGGGATGGGGACGAGCTGGCCGGATGGGAAAACACGGTCACGGGAGAAACAGTACTTTGCCGGAAAGCACAATCCCATCCCACGAAAAGACAACCAGGGAACAAGCGGGAAAAGGGGAAGAAAGACATAACAGAAACCCCAATGGGGGCATTGCAGCGCAGGGCCTACAGCGGCATTGCCGTAATAAGCCCGGAAATATTTGGGTTGATGACTGAAACCGGCGTGTTTTCAATTAGGGATGTATACCTTCGTTTGGCAGAGAGATGGCCGGTCAGGTGCTTTGAACACGAACACGACACCTGGTTCGATATTGGCACACCCGGGAAGCTGGAGCGGGCGAGGCGTTTCATTGAAAAGAAACATAACAGTTAGGCACGTATCATGCAACCTTTCCTGGAAGAAATCACGGATTACATCCTGGCCCATCATGGCAGCCAAACCGGTGATCTGTGTGTGGTTACGCCCAACCGCAGGGCAAGCCTTTTTTTCAGGAAGTATTTCAGTAATCGGGTGCAGAAAGTCACCTGGTCGCCCGACACCCTGAGCATCGAGGACTTCATCAACAGAATCAGCGGGCTCACCGTGATCGATTCCACCAGCATGCTGTTTCATTTTTACGAGGTGTACAGCCGTCTTGAGCAGGACGATGCAAAGCCTGTTGATGATTTTATCAGGTGGGCGCCTGTGTTGTTGAATGACATGGATGAGATTGACGCACACCTCGACGATCCCGGACAGATTTACAGTGCACTGAAAGACATCAAGCGGATAGAGACCTGGAATCCGGACGGGTCTCCCTTAACGGAGTTCCAGAAGAACTACCTGGCCTTTTTCGGCAAGCTGGAAAGCTGGCACCGTGCGCTTTCTGCCAGCCTGCTCGCAAGAAGACTTGCCGGACAGGGCCTGTCTTCCAGGCAGGCAGCGCGCATCATTGCCCGTGAGGACTTCAGCCTGCCATGGGACAAGGTGCTCTTTACCGGATTCAACGCCCTCAATCAGTGTGAGGAGCTGATCATACGCACCCTGCTAAGGCGCGGGCAAGCGGTGTTTCTGACTGACGGCGACCCTTACTATGTTGACGACCCGGGGCATGAGGCAGGGCTGTTCATACGTCAAACAAGGCAGCGCCTGGGGCTCACCGCAACTGCCTGTAAAGACCATCTGCGTTCCGGCCGGAAAAACATTCACTTGCTGGGCATCGCCAAAAACGTGAACCAGGCCCGGCTGGCAGGAAACATTCTCCTTCAGAACCCGGTGATGAGCCGCGACGAACAAACCGCCATTGTGCTTGCAAACGAAAAATTGCTGATCCCTGTGCTGAGTGCCCTGCCTGCAGATATTGACAAAGTGAATGTGACAATGGGTTATCCGCTCAGCAAAACCAATATCTTCGGCTTCTTCGACGCGCTGTGGAAGTTGTATGTACAACAGGCCGGATCCGGTGGTGATGAACGCAGCGCCCCAAAAAAGCTTTACTACAAAGATCTGGTAAGGTTTTTCACGCACAGCTGCGCCGGGCTGCTCTGGAAGGCAGAAAGCGGCAGCAGCCCGGCTGCCGGCCTTGCACAAATGATCCGGAGCGAGAACAAAACGTTCTATTCTTTCGAAGAGATAGCCGCCCTGTGCGACGATAAAAAAGGCTTTCACGAGGGCTTCCACTTCCTGGACCTGCCTGCCACCGATGAGGTCCAGCCGCTGATTGCCACTATGACCGGCCTTGTGAAAAGGTTCGACACTTTGTTGCGCAGCAGGGCCGCTTCAAGTGGCGGCAACATCGTGAACACACCCTATTTTGTCGACTTTGAAGCCCTTTATTTCCTCGGAGGCCTTCTCCGGCGACTGCAGGGGTTTCTTGACAGCCATGCCTTCCTGCAAAACAAAAAAACGTTATATACCCTGTTCCGCCAGCTATCGGAAGCCACCAGGCTGTCATTCTCCGGCGAACCGCTTGAAGGACTGCAGGTAATGGGCATGCTGGAAACCAGGAACCTGGATTTCAAACATGTCATACTGCTTTCAGCAAACGAAAACATCATTCCCCGTGCCAAAAGCAACACCTCCTTCATCCCGTTTGATGTGAAGAAAAGGTTTGGCCTGCATGTCCATACCGAAAAAGACGCCATATATGCCTACCATTTTTACCGGCTATTGCAGCGGGCAGAGAACGTATACCTGATATACAACACCCAGACGGAAGACATCGGCAGCAGTGAAAAGAGCCGTTTCCTGACACAGCTTCAGCTTGAACTCAGCCAGTATGCCTCTGCGGCAAGCATCAGCGAGCATATCGTATCCTTACCCCCTCCCCAAGCATCCGTCAACCACGGCATGGCGGTAATAAAAACACCGGAACTACTCGACAGGCTCAAAGAAATCTGCACGGCGGGCATATCTCCCTCTGCACTGAACACGTTTATCAGTTGCCCATTGCACTTTTACCTGACCAGGGTGGCCGGCATAAAAGAAGCGGAAGAAGTGGAGGAAACCATCGAGGCGAGCACCCTGGGAACCGTGGTCCACAAAGTGCTGGAATCACTTTACAGGCCATTTGAAGGCACCACCATCAAGGCGGTGGACTATGAAAGCATGCTGCAGCAAACCGCGGCACTTACCCGGCAAACCTTTTTTCAGTATTATAAGGGTGGCGACATCACCTCAGGGAAAAACCTGCTGCTGTTTAACCTGGCAAGACGTTACTCAGAAAATTTCTTGCGTGAAGAAAGACTCCGGTCGGCAGAAGCGGTGAAAAATGGAAAACCGCCTTTTACGGTTTTGGCGGTGGAACAAAAACTGTCTGCCCGGCTGGAAGTAACTGTTAACGGTCAGACATTTCATGCACTTATAAAAGGCCTGGCAGACCGCATCGACAGGATTGACGGTACGGTACGCATCATCGATTACAAATCAGGCAAGGTACAGCCCAATGAACTTAAGTTTGATGAATGGGAGCTGGTCGGCAACGACAGCCGTTACGGGAAAGTGTTTCAGCTGCTCACCTATGCCTGGTTATACAGCAGGGGGCATTCCACTGCCATGAAAATTGAACCGGGCATTATCAGTTTGCGGGAAACGGGCAAGGGCCTGCAAACAATGATTCACCCGGAGGGACAGGGATTGCTCAGCCCGCTCCAGGTAAACCGCTTTGAAGCGGAATTGAAGGGAGCGGTTCAAAAGATCCTGGATCCGGACATCCCATTTACGCGCACCGACAACGAAGACAATTGCAGATATTGTCCTTTCAGTAAATTCTGCCGCCGGTTCTGAACAACCATCCGTGTTACAATTTCTTTCTGCTTTCGGCCAGAGCCTTGTCGAGGCCTGCCGGGTCTTTTCCGCCCGCCGTGGCAAAAAATGGCTGACCTCCGCCACCCCCTGCGATATGCCGCGCAAGTTCACGAACGAGGTGGCCCGCATGCAAGCCTTTGCTGCTCACCACAGATTCTGAAAGCATAACGGTAATACCCGGCTTCCCTTCATATTCATGGGCAATAACCAGGTAAAGATCATCAACCATGGTCTTTAAGGCAAAAGCAAGGTCCTTCACCAGCCTGGGCTCCATCGAAAGCCTGACACCTATATAACTCACTCCTGCCATTTTTTCGGCTTTCGCCGCCAGATCGGGGAGTAGCTGTTTCAGGTTGCTCCTTTCCAGGTGCTCAAGCCTTTTACGGAGATCCTCCTGCTGGTCGGTCATCTGCTGTATGGCTTTGATACTGTCTTTGGGATGCTTTAACAATGCACGTATGTTTTCCAGTTCCTCCATCTTCAGGTTGATCCACGCTTCAGCAGCACCACCCGTAATGGCTTCAACCCTCCTCACACCTGCCGCAATGGCCCCTTCACTTACAATTTTGAAAATACCGATCTGCCCCGTTGCATGAACATGTGTTCCTCCGCACAGCTCTGCCGAAAAGCCCTGGTCAAAAGCAACAACCCTTACCTTTTCCCCGTATTTTTCACCGAACAGGGCAACCGCCCCCATCTGAACGGCCTCCTCCATCGACACATCACGGTACTCTGTCATGATGATGTTCTCCCGAACCTTTTCATTCACGCGTTGTTCCACCGCATCGATCTCCGTTTTGGTCATCCTGCTGAAATGGGAAAAGTCAAATCGCAAGCGTTCTTCATCAACGAAAGAACCCTTTTGCTGCACATGACCACCCAACACCTCGCGCAGCGCAGCATGCAGCAGATGTGTTGCCGTGTGATTGTTCGCCGTCAGGGCCCGCTTTTTATCATCAACCACAGCCCTTACCTTTTCAGGCCACTCATCCGGAACCGACGTGGTGATATGTACCACCAGGTTGTTTTCCTTTTGCGTATCCACCACTTCAATGCGGTGGTCATTGAAGATCAGCAACCCCCGGTCACCAACCTGCCCGCCCGACTCTGCATAAAACGGCGTCCTGTCAAGCACCACCTGGTGGTAAACCCTTTCTTTGGCCGCCACACGCCTGTGCTTCACCACCCTCACATCGGCAGAGAGGCTTTCATGGCCGAGAAATACCGTCTCTTCCATGAATGGCATCAGCTCAACCCAGTCGCCGGCCTCCTTCTGGGAAGCCGCACGGCTCCTGTTCTTCTGGGCTTCCATGCCCCTTTCGAAACCAGCCAGATCAACACGGAGACCCTTCTCCCGCGCCATCAGGGTAGTAAGATCCAAAGGAAAACCATAGGTGTCAAAAAGCTCAAAAGCAAACCCGCCATCGATAACTTTTCTGCCAGGACCACCTGCAACATATTGTTCAAATTTCTGAATACCCTGCGATAAGGTCCGCAGGAAGGTGTTTTCCTCCTCAGTGATCACCCTCACAATGAGGTCTTGCTGAGCGGTCAGTTCCGGGAAAAACTCCCCCATGCCCTCAACAAGCACAGGAACAAGCTTTCCTATAAACGGCTCACGGTACTCGAGGAAAGTATACCCGTAGCGGATGGCACGGCGCAGTATGCGTCTGATCACATATCCCGCCTTATTGTTGGAAGGCAGCTCCCCGTCGGCTATGGCAAAGGCGACGGCGCGCAGATGATCGGCAACCACACGCATGGCAACATCCGTCATATGTTCCTCACCATAGGGCTTGCCGCATAACTCACTGATTTTTTGTATGGTAGGCTGGAAAACATCTGTGTCGTAATTCGATTTTTTACCCTGAAGTGCCATGCATAATCGTTCAAAGCCCATGCCCGTGTCAACATGTTTGGCCGGAAGGTTTTTTAATTGCCCACCGGCAAGCCGGTTAAACTGTATAAATACCAGGTTCCATATTTCCACCACCAGGGGATCATCATGGTTCACCAGCAAATGGCCCGGGGTCTCCTTCCTTGTATCAGCATCACGCAGATCGATGTGTATCTCAGAACAGGGACCGCAGGGACCCGTATCACCCATCTCCCAGAAATTATCTTTTTTTGAACCGTAAAGAATTCTGCCGGAAGGAACAAACTCAGACCAGAAAGCCCTCGACTCCTCATCAGGCGGAAGCCCGTCGGCTTCATCACCGCCAAACACGGTTACGTAAAAACGGTCCTCATCAAGGCCATATACCCCCGTCAGCAATTCCCACGCCCAGGCAACCGCTTCCTTCTTGAAATAATCCCCGAAGCTCCAGTTGCCCAGCATCTCGAACATGGTATGATGATAGGTGTCGTGGCCTACCTCCTCAAGGTCATTGTGCTTGCCTGAAACCCGCAAACATTTCTGGGTGTTGGCAACCCGGGCATGCAGCGGCGCCATGTTCCCAAGAAAAATATCCTTGAACTGATTCATGCCCGCATTGGTAAACATCAGGGTGGGATCGTTTTTTACCACCATGGGAGCGGATGGAACCACACGATGGCTTTTTGCTGCAAAAAAATCCAGGAACGATTTGCGTATTTGTCCGGCATTCATAAATACGGTTGTGTTTTTTTCGTATTATTGTAAATAATTTTTATCAGGGAACGCAAAATTAAAGGTTTTTTCTTTAGTTTTGCAATTAGGAAAAATGGAAACCCTCCCCGCGTGATGTGGTTGCGATTTTCGTGCATAGGTCCTTTTGCACGCAGATCTTTGTTTTTGAAAACTTTATCAGGCAATATCAGTATCTTATGGGAAAAGAAAAATACCTGTTTAATACCAATTCGCTTAAAGTTGAAAAAGTTCAGGTTACTTTGTGGGACAGAGTAAAGGTGTTGTTGAGATATACGCTTGCCGGCATGGTATTTTCCGTTATTGTACTAGCCATTGGTTACACCTTTTTCGATTCACCGAAGGAAAAGGTATTACGCCGCGAAATAGACCAATACCAGTTGCAGATTCAGTTTATCAACGACCGTATGGATATTCTGACCGCTGTTATTGATGACATGCGTGAGCGCGATGACAACATCTACAGGGTCATTTTTGAGGCCGATCCTATTCCGAAAACCATCAGGGAAGCTGCATTCGGAGGCACCGACCGTTATGCACACCTGCACACCTTTCAGAACAGCCAGTTGATCATCCAAACCATGAGGCGGCTGGATCAACTTACCCGTCAGCTATATGTGCAGTCAAGATCGTATGACGAAGTGTTTGATATGGCAAAGAACAAAGCCGATATGCTTGCATCCATTCCGGCAATCATACCGGTAGCAAACGGCGTTGAACGGCTTGTGTCCGGATTCGGATACCGCATACACCCCATATACAAAACCAGGAGAATGCACACAGGGGTGGATTTCAGCGCACCCAGGGGTACTCCGGTCTATGCCACGGGTAACGGCGTTATCTCAAGATCAGGCAGAAACATGAGCGGATACGGCCTTAACGTGATCATCGATCATGGCTATGGATACCAGACGCTTTACGCACATCTGCATTCAATCAGTGTGAAGCCGGGTCAAAACATCAAACGCGGGGAAATAATCGGCATGGTAGGAAGCACCGGCCTTTCTGTGGCCCCCCATCTCCATTATGAGGTGATTAAAAATGGCCGTCAAATCAATCCGGTGAATTATTTTCATAATGACCTCACGCCAGAGGAATTTGAATACATCATTGAAATCGCCTCCAGGGAGAATCAATCACTTTCCTGATGAAGAAGGCCGCTCCAACCGACCCACGTATTTACTATACCATAGGGGAAGTGGCACAAATGTTTAACGTGAACACTTCACTGATACGTTTTTGGGAAAAAGAATTCGACATTATCCAGCCAAAGAAGAATAAAAAGGGCAACAGGCTGTTTACACCGAAAGACGTCGATAATTTTCACAAGATATTCCATTTGGTTAAAGAACGTGGGTTTACCCTGCAGGGGGCGAAAGACGCCTTAAAGGTCAACGCAGAACAGGTCGACAAGGAATTTGAAATCGCCAAGGTCCTGGAGAAGATGAAGGCATTCCTGCTATTGGTAAAAAAACAGCTGTAACTTTTAAAAACCAACAATTGTGAATCTTTTCCCATTCACCTTTAAGTTTTTTTTATATGGTTGATATCATTCAGAAGAAGATCAACGATTCGCCCTGGATGCGTTGGAGCATCATGCTGATGGTCAGTTTGACCATGGCCACCAACTATTATTTTTATGATGCACTTTCTCCGCTGAAAGACCTGATGCATCTTAAACTTGGTTTTTCTTCAACCGATTACGGCATTTTCGTATCAGCCTACTCATTTCCCAATGTATTTTTGTTGATGGCCGTAATAGGTGGGATCATTCTTGACAAGATCGGCATCCGTATCACCGGGTTTTCCTTTATCTTTATACAATTCCTTGGCGCTGCCATTACTGCCTATGGCACTACGGATTATTTTCTGAACGGCGGTTTTGGGTATGATTTTTTCAATTCATTTCTGACAAGCTGGACACCCGCCCTGAAAATGACCACCCTGGGATACTTTTTTTTCGGCCTGGGTGCAGAGACAAGCATTGTGGTGATATCGAAGGTGATCGTGAAATGGTTTCGCGGCAAGGAACTGGCACTTGCACTCGGGCTGAATCTTGCCCTTGCAAGGCTGGGGATGGCGCTCGCCCTGGTCGTCTCACCAATTCTTGCAGCCAACGACAACCTCTCACTCCCGATCTGGTTCGGTACCCTTCTGCTGGGCATAGGCATGATAGCCTTCATGATCTATCTCATTTATGACATCCGGTTCGACAAGCAGGTAAAAATTTTGCGGCAGAGCGACCCAACCGAAGAATTCAGGCTGTCTGATGTCAAAAATCTTCTTACCAACCCCTCCTTTATATTTATCGCATTACTTTGTGTCACCTTTTATTCGGCTGTATTCCCATTTGTGAAGTATGCCCCCGACCTGATGACCAATAAATTTGGCGTCAGCCGGGAGCTGGCCGGCCAGATCACTTCGATCTTGCCGTTCGGCACACTGATATTCACGCCGATTTTTGCCTATATCTGCGACTATAAAGGGAAATCGGCCAGTCTCATGGTATATGGTTCCATATTGCTGGTATGTGTTCACCTGATGTTTTCCCTGACGCATATCAACCCATTCATACCGATGTTCATTCTGGGAGTGGCCTTCTCGCTGGTGCCGGCGGCTATGTGGCCGGGAGTGGCAAAAATCGTCGATACCAATAAGATAGGCACTGCATACGGACTGATGTTCACCATACAGAACATCGGCCTGTGGGCGTTCCCAATACTCATCGGACTCGTTCTTGACCGGTCCAACCCTGGCGTGGCAGAAGCCCTTGCGGCCGGGCAGGATGCTGTTTACGACTACACCAATCCTGTTCTGATGCTGTCAGTACTCGGCCTTTTGGGCGTGTTTTTTGCCATCATGCTGAAACGGGCCGACAAAACCTCAGGGTATGGTCTGGAACTTCCAAATAAAATGGAATGATATTCCGGTTGTACAAAACATCTAATTGCCAGCCTATATGATTGTTGTGACCGGCGCCGCCGGATTTATTGGAAGCTGCCTTGTAAACAAGCTCAACAACAAAGGGTTTAAAGACATCGTGGTCGTTGATGATTTCTCCGATCCGGGCAAAAACCTCAACCTGTCGAACAAGATCATTCATGCCAGGGTTGACCGTATGGTTTTTTTTAAGTGGCTCAGGGAAAACCACCGTCAGGTAACCTTCGTTTTCCATATGGGCGCCCGTACCGACACCACAGAATTCAATAAAGCGGTGTTTGACAGGCTGAACCTCCATTATTCCAAAGAGGTATGGACTTTATGCTCGGCATTCCGCATTCCGCTGATATATGCCAGCTCTGCCGCCACCTATGGCAATGGAGAACACGGGTATTCAGACAACCATGACCTGCTCGACTGCCTGCAGCCCCTGAACCCATACGGTCAGAGCAAACATGACTTTGACCTGTGGGCGGTTAAACAAACCGAAGCACCTCCCTTCTGGGCCGGACTGAAGTTCTTTAATGTATACGGACCCAATGAATACCATAAAGGACGAATGGCATCAGTGGCATTTCATACTTTTAACCAGATCATCGAAACAGGTAAAATGAAACTGTTCAGGTCACACCGGGCAGATGTCAGTGACGGAGAACAGGCAAGGGATTTCATTTATGTAAAGGATGTGACCAATGTTTGCTATTTTATGATGCAGCATCAGGTCAATAACGGAATTTTTAATCTGGGCACAGGTATGGCCCGTACTTTCTGTGATCTTGCAACAACCACGTTTGCCTCTTTGGGCAAAAACCCCGACATCGACTTTATCGATACCCCCGAAGACATCAGAGACACCTACCAGTACCATACTTGTGCAGAGATGCAGAAACTGCGCTCGGCAGGTTATACACGCGAATTTTATACCCTCGAACAAGGGGTGCAGGAATACGTGCAAAACTACCTGAAAGATAAGAGCTATTATTGATCATCATCTATGACCGGCAAGATGTTTACTCATCTTTCCCGAAATGATGATAGTTGGTGATGCCTAACTTTTCGACATAAACGATCAACTCCGGGAAAAAAGCGGCAAACTCCGCCGAAAACTCAGCATAATACTTCCTGAGGTCTTCCACTGCATTCTCCATTCCCGACTTGAAAGGGGTACGCCTGGAAAGCCCCTGGAAATGGCTCTGCAATTTATCAAGCTGTGCATAGTTGACCAGCCAGTTTGAGGCGATCATAAACGGCAAAACGTTCTTTGCCCTGACAGGCAAAAGAAAATAATTCTTGAGCAGCAGGCCATAGGCATGTCCTACAAACTTCCCCAGGGGCAAACGGGAATATTCATTCCAGTTCGCTGCCAAAAAATGATCATAAAACATATCAACAATTACGCCCGAATAAAGCCTGTATTTGTTTCGCAGTCGCCGCTTGCTTTGATCAACAACAGGATGGTTGTCGGTAAAGAAATCGATCTTTCTGTGAAGCTCGATACCTTTTACCACCTCTTCCTGGAAGTTCTCTATCTGCCGTCCCTTTACCATATCGGCAATAAAATTGCCCAGGATCAGGTTTTCATCGTCGCCAGATAAATACAAATGTGCCAAAAAATTCATCTCCGGTAAACACGATTGGTTATTCATGAATGACCCATGCAAGCGCAAAACGCATTGTGTCTATATAAATAGATCACTCATCGGTTTAAAGTTACAATAATTATTTTAATAACAGGCTTCCCTGTTTTTTTTACCTGCAAAATTCAGGCCGAACGGTCAGAATTCTGTAGATTTGCAAACCACTACAAATTATATTCCAAAAATTCATTTTGACAGGTAAAATACGATGCGTGCACAACTTTTATTGGGTGACGAAGCAATTGCACAGGCGGGAATAGATGCCGGCATGTCGGGCATTTATGCATACCCGGGTACTCCCTCAACGGAGATCACTGAATATGTTATTTCATCGGGGGAAGCGCACGACAAGGGGATAGTAGCTACCTGGTGCGCCAATGAGAAGACGGCCGCAGAAGCTGCCCTGGGCATGTCATATGCCGGAAAGCGTGTGATGACCTGCATGAAACATGTAGGCCTGAATGTTGCCGCTGACCCGTTCATCAATTCAGCCCTGACAGGTGCAAACGGAGGCATTTTGTTCGTTGTTGCCGACGATCCCTCTATGCATTCATCACAAAATGAGCAGGATTCGAGGTTCTTCGGGAAGTTTGCCATGATCCCAGTGCTGGAACCATCAAACCAACAGGAAGCTTATGACATGGTCTTTACCGGTTTTGAGCTGTCAGAGAAATACCAGGTTCCTGTAATGATCCGTATCACCACGCGCCTGGCGCATTCGCGCGCCGGTGTGGTCAGGCAGCCATCTTTGCCTCCAAACAACCTTAAACTGCCTGAGAACCTGAAGCAGTTTATTTTACTGCCAGCCCTGGCAAGGAAAAAGTACCAGGCACTTCTGGAGATGCAGGATGCTTTTTGCCGCGAATCGGAAGAATCCCGCTACTGCAGCTTCAGCCAGGCAGATGATCACTCCCTGGGAGTGATTGCGTGCGGGCTGGCCTACAACTACCTTATGGAAAACTTTCCCGACCGCAACCCGCCCTTCCCTGTCCTGAAGATCTGTCAATACCCTGCTCCGGCTGGCCTTATCTCACATATCTACAACACCTGTGACCGGCTGCTGGTTCTGGAGGAAGGCTATCCATTGCTGGAAGAGCTGCTGAAGGGCATGTTGGACAAGGGCAAGCCCGTTCACGGGCGGCTCGATGGCAGCATCCCGCGGGCCGGCGAGCTAAACCCCAATATCGTTGGTAAAGCATTAGGGCTGCAGGAGGATCCGTTAACACCCGTACCACCGCTTGTGGTTCCCAGACCTCCCTCCCTCTGCAAGGGCTGCCCGCATATCGACAGCTTCCTGGGTTTGAATGAAATACTTGAGCAACATGGAAAAGGCAGGGTGTTTTCTGATATAGGTTGTTATACACTTGGGGCACTGCAACCCTACGACGCCATCAACTCATGTGTCGACATGGGGGCCTCCGTCACCATGGCAAAGGGTGCCGCCGATGCAGGACTGAAACCCGTCATAGCCGTAATAGGCGACAGCACGTTTACACACTCCGGAATCACAGGCCTGCTCGATGCAGTGAATGATCAATCAAATATAACCGTTATCATCCTTGACAATGCCACTACCGCCATGACAGGAGGCCAGCCTTCTGCAGCCATGAACCATCTCGAAGACATCTGCAAAGGTGTTGGCGTGGAAGAATCACATATCAGGGTGATTAAGCCGTTGCACAAGCTGCATGAAGAAAACACCCGCATATTAAGGGAAGAGATCGATTACGAAGGTGTTTCGGTAGTCATTGCCAGGCGTGAATGCATCCAGACCCTGAATAAGCGCATGCGTGAGAAATTCAAAAATAAAGCTTCCAAAACCGCTTAAACATGAAAAAAGACATCATTCTTGCAGGGGTTGGCGGACAGGGCATTTTGTCGATCGCAGCCATCATCGGATATGCTGCCATTGAATCGGGGCTGTTTCTCAAACAGGCAGAGGTGCACGGCATGAGCCAGCGGGGTGGCGATGTGCAATCCCACCTGAGGCTGTCTGCTGAACCAATAGCGTCTGATCTCATCCCATATGGGAAAGCTGACCTGATCATATCTGTTGAACCCATGGAATCGCTGCGATACCTGCCTTACCTCGGCGCTAAAGGCTGGCTGGTTACCAGCACCAAACCATTTGTCAACATTCCAAATTATCCCGATACAGACTTGCTGCTGGCCACCATCAAAGGGCTGCCACGCAGTGTCGCCCTGGACGCAGAGGACATGGCCGCTGCGGCAGGAACTGTCAAAGCCGCCAATATGGTAATACTGGGCGCTGCCTTACCTTTCCTGGGGTTCCCGGTTGAGAAAATGAAAAATGCAATTCAGGCCGTATTCGGCAAAAAAGGTGAAGAAACCGTGAAAATAAACATTGCTGCACTGCTGGCCGGCCTTAATTTTTCAAATCAAACCCTGAACCAACACATATGAATATTTGTTTATATAGTATATATCCGACATTCAATCCAATCAATCAGGGACATAAACCCTAAACCCCTGGCAATAAATAAAAAAATTAAAAATATGCTCACAAATAACTTCATTCACAGACATAACGGCCCTGATAAACGCGACCAGGCAGCCATGCTGGAGAGGATCGGACTTCAATCGACCGATGAATTAATTGATCAGATCATTCCTGCATCCATTCGTCTGAACAAAGAACTTCAGCTTCCAGATGGCCTCAATGAATACGAGTTTGTTCAGCATGTGAAAGAGCTTGGGGCAAAGAACAAGGTGTTCAGGTCTTTCATTGGGATGGGTTGTTACAACACCATTCTGCCGGGGGTCATACAAAGGAACATTCTTGAGAATCCGGGCTGGTACACGTCATACACACCCTATCAGGCAGAAATTTCCCAGGGTCGTCTTGAGGCCTTGCTGAATTTTCAAACCGTGGTATCTGATCTTACAGGGCTTGAAATTGCCAACGCCTCGTTGCTCGACGAAGCCACAGCAGCGGCTGAGGCCATGATCATGCTGTTCAACGCACGTCCCAGGGAGGCCGTAAAAAAGGAGGTAACCAGGTTTTTCGTTTCCGAACGCTGCTTCCCCCAAACCATCGAAGTACTTAAAAACAGGGCTGAACCACTTGGCATTCAACTCGTGATTGGTGATCATCATAACACACCGTTCGATGATTCCTATTACGGCTTGCTGCTTCAGTACCCCGACGGATTAGGGCGGGTTGAAGACCTTTCTGCTTTGGTTACCCGGGCAAAGCAGCTGGGCATACGCGTTGCTGTGGCTGCCGATCTGCTGAGCCTTACCATGCTGACACCTCCCGGTGAATGGGACGCCGATGTGGTGATGGGTTCTTCACAAAGATTTGGTGTTCCTATGGGGTTCGGCGGCCCACATGCCGGATTTTTCGCCACCAGGGAAGAGTTTAAACGCCAGGTTCCGGGTCGCATCATCGGCGTGTCGGTCGATGCGCTGGGAAACCCCGCCCTGCGCATGGCACTGCAGACCCGCGAACAACATATAAAACGGGAGAAAGCAACTTCTAATATCTGCACCGCCCAGGCCCTGCTGGCAACCATGGCAGCCATGTATGCCGTGTATCACGGCCCCGAAGGACTTAAGCAGATTGCACGTCACATAAATATATTGACAGGTGTGCTGTCGCAGGAGATCAAAAAATATGGCTACAAACAGCGCAACGATTATTTCTTCGACACCCTGCACATCGAATTGCCCGAGGGTGTTCATGCCGGCAGCATCAAAGAAATGGCAGAAGAAAAGCAAATGAACTTTCGCTATGTGGATCAGCAACATATAGGCATCAGCCTTGATGAGATCACCACCCTGGATGAAGTAAACACTATCCTCGGCATATTTGCCAGGGCTGCTGACAGGGAGTTCCGGCTGTTTGTCTGTGACCCGGTTGAATGCCGCAAGATCACCACCATCCCGGATAAGCTTCACCGTAAAAGTGCGTTTCTGACACACCCGGTCTTCAACACCTACCACTCAGAGACCGAGATGATGCGTTACCTGAAAAAGCTTGAAAACCGCGATCTGGCACTGAACCGCACCATGATACCGCTGGGTTCCTGTACCATGAAACTGAATGCCGCATCAGAGATGTTTGCACTGAGCTGGCCGGAATTCAACAGCATTCATCCATTCGTTCCTGCCAACCAGGCTGCCGGGTACCTCGAGATCATCAGGCAGTTGGAGAAAGACCTGTGCGAGATAACCGGGTTTTCGGCCTTTTCTTTCATGCCCAATTCAGGTGCCTCAGGAGAATATACCGGCCTGATGGTGATCAGGGCATATCACCATAGCCGCGAAGAATCACATCGTAACGTTACGCTTATCCCTTCCTCTGCGCATGGCACCAACCCGGCCAGCGCCGTCATGGCCGGCATGAAGGTGGTGGTGGTAAAGTGCGATGAGAACGGAAATATCGACATGGATGACCTTCGCCTGAAAGCTGAGGAACACCGCGACAAGCTGGCAGCCATAATGGTTACCTACCCGTCGACCCACGGCGTGTTCGAGGAAGAAATTGTGGAACTTACAGATATCATCCATGCGAACGGAGGCCAGGTATATATGGACGGAGCCAATATGAATGCCCAGGTAGGGCTGACAAATCCGGCCATCTGCGGGGCTGATGTTTGCCACCTGAACCTGCACAAGACCTTTGCCATACCCCATGGCGGAGGTGGCCCTGGTGTCGGGCCCATAGGCGTCGCCAGCCATTTGGCTCCATTCCTTCCCAGGCATCTCCACCTGGAAACCGGCGAGAAAAGAGGCATACCCGCTGTTGCTGCAGCACCCTATGGCAGCGCACTGATCCTGACCATCACCTATGGCTACATTAAGATGTTGGGTGGGAGCGGCTTGACCGAAGCCACCAAAGTAGCCATACTGAATGCAAACTACCTGAAAACGATGCTCGAAAAAGACTACAAGGTGTTGTACACAGGAAAGAACGGCTGGGTTGGCCATGAAATGATACTCGACTGTAATCCGTTCAAAAGAAGCGTTTCCATTGATGCCATCGACATTGCCAAACGCCTGATGGATTATGGTTTTCACGCACCCACAGTGGCATTCCCGGTGCCCGGCACCCTGATGGTAGAACCAACGGAAAGTGAGCCCTTGTCGGAAATGAACCGCTTTGTCGAAGCGATGATCGCAATACGCGAAGAAATCAGGGAAATTGAAGAAGGGAAAGCCGGCCAGGTAAACAACGTGATAATGAATGCACCCCACACCGTTGAAATGATGGTTACAGACAATTGGGACAAACCATATAGCCGTGAAAAAGCGGCTTTCCCGCTAAGCTGGTCGCGGGAAATGAAATATTTCACCCCGGTAACACGCATCGACAATGCCTATGGCGACCGTAACCTGGTCTGTACCTGTGAACCCGTTGAGAGTTATGCAGAAAATGAATGACCCCAAAAGCCCGTAGGGCAGCGACCACACGCTATGGGTGAACCCGTTGAGAGTTATCCGGAAAATGAATGACCCAAAAAGCCCGTAGGGCAGCGACCACACGCTATGGGTGAACACGTTGAGAGTTATCCGGAAAATGAATGACCCCGGGAGTCGTTCTAATCCTGAAAATAAAGGAAACGCCTGATCTTTTTGGTGGGTGTTTTCTCAAATGGCTCCTGCTGTTCAACAATTACCGCCAGTTTTGAGTAACGGTTCAGCCGCGCGTTTACACGTTCCTTTATGGTCTCAAGCCTGTTTGCCACCTTTTCCTGTATTTGCTCATACATCTGGGAAGCAGAATCCTTGAACTCCTGATAACTCTGCCCGGCCGATTCCTTCATCTCATGGTACTTCTGATCGGCTGACAGTTTCAGGTCATGGTAATGCTGATCAGCCAACTCCTTTACCTCGTGGTAACGCTTGTCAATTTCCTCATAATTGAGATGTACCCTGGCTACCAGTTTGCCTTTCCACTCATAAACAAGTGACTCGACAACGCTATGCTCACCGTTGATCACAGCTTCTATATCTTCGGGATAGATATTTTCACCGCTTGCACTCAGGATAATATTCTTGATGCGGCCTTTGATATACAGGTAACCATCCTCGTCGAAACAACCAAGATCGCCGGTTTTGAACCAGCCATCTTCTGTAAAAACCCCACGGGTTATATCCGGTTCCTTGTAATATCCCATCATCACATTAGGTCCCCGGGCGATGATCTCACCCTCTCCGGTTTTGGGGTCGGGGTTCAGTATTTTTACCTCCTGACCAGGGATATTAAAGCCGGCCGACTGATGCCTGGTCAGCCCGGGGCTGCATCCGGCCAGCAACGGTGATGTCTCTGTCAGCCCGTAACCTATGGCATAAGGGAAACCGGCATCACGAAGAAACATTTCAGTGACGGGGTCAAGTTTAGCCCCACCTATCCCAAAGAAATGAAGCCTTCCTCCAAATGCCTTGTAGATCTTCCTCCCCGCAATCTTATGGAGCACTTTTCTCACCGGCCTGTATTTGCTAATATTCCTGAGTAAAGGGCTGCCATTGAACTTTGCCACCACCTTGTTCTTATATATCTTTTCTATGATCAACGGAACCGTAAGCATCATGGTCGGCCTTATCTTTTGCAGGGCTGGGAGCAACACTGCCGGTGTAGGCAGGGCATTAAGATAATTGACAACCGCACCCCTCATAAACGGAATAATAAAACCGATGGTACATTCATAGGTATGTGGCAGTGGCAGTACGGATAACAACACATCATCCGGCCCAATATTCTGTATGCCAAGGGTATTGATGGCATTGGAAATGATGTTGCGGTGGCTGAGCATAACACCCTTTGGGTTGCCGGTTGTGCCCGATGTATAGAGAATGGCCGCAAGATCGTTCTCTTCGGGTTGCGGCAACAGAACCTCCACAGATTCTACGTGGATACTCCTGTCCCATTCCAGCTTA